>Ga0207693_10000739_pt1 | contig 29436 bp, 29 predicted proteins | sample LARL81metaG_FD_184347 | JGI IMG/M metagenome (GOLD analysis project Ga0207693, IMG submission 184347) | Corn, switchgrass and miscanthus rhizosphere microbial communities from Kellogg Biological Station, Michigan, USA - LAR L8-1 metaG... | ecosystem: Host-associated > Plants > Roots >... | reverse complement strand
GTAACGACGTTCGGTTTTACGGATGACAGGGGCCGGGTATCGGAGTTACTGATACCCGGCCTTTTTCGCGTCGATCCGTCATGCCCACAAAACAAAGTACATTCGTCGACCGGCTGCTTCACATAGGGCGTCAGAACGGCGTGTCCAGCGAAACGGCGATCGCCGATTTGCGCCAACGTTATCGCGCAATGTTCGAAACCTATGGCGCGCCGCCCAGCGATGCGATGTTCGAGCCCGCGCAAATCGGTCCCTTGAAAGGCGAATGGGTTCGCTTCGCGCACAGTTCGCCCAATCGCCTCATCATCTACTTTCATGGCGGCGGCTATGTTGCCGGTTCGCCGCAAAGCCATCGCGCCTTGATCGCCCGCCTCGCACTCGCAAGCGAATCGACCGTCTTCGCACTCGATTATCGCCTGGCGCCGGAATTCGCTTTTCCCGCCGCGGTGCGCGACGGGATCGACGTCTATCGCCACATCATGGCCAAGGGCGTTTCGGCGTCGGCGATTGTTCTGGCTGGCGACGGCAGCGGCGGCGGACTGGCGTTCTCCGTGCTCACCGCCGTGCGCAATGCCAAGCTTGCGATGCCGGCAGGCTGCATTGCGATGTCGCCGTGGGCCGACCTGTCGCTCTCCGGTTGGTCGGTGATGCAGAATGCGAAAAGCGACGTGACGCTGAGCTGGGATCTGCTCTTCGTCAGTGCACGGCATTATCTGAAGCGAACCAATCCCTGCGATGCCTATGCCTCGCCGGCTTTTGCCAGCTTCAAGGATTTTCCGCCGATCATGGTGCATGCCGGCAGTTTCGAGATGTTGCGCGACGATGCTTCGCGCCTTGGCGACCGCGCTGCGGATGCCGGGGTGCCGGTCAGCGTGGAGATCTATGACGGCATGCAGCATCTATTCCAGGCGAGCGACGTGCCCGAGGCGAAGGTGAGTCTGCAACGTCTGGGACATTTCGTGCGCACGCGCACCGCGGCGCGGCAGAACGCAGCCTAGCGACGATTGCTCACGTCGACGCGTGGCACAGCGATGTCACGACCGCGAGGGTCAGAGCCGAAATTTGTTCCTGGCACTGGATATTTGTGAACCGGACCTAATGGCTTATTAAAAAGCGGAAATTTGCCTTTCGGCCACGTCACGGCTAGGTCAGGCGGATGAAATTGGTTATGGTGGATTTGCTGCGGCTGGTACTCGGGGGTGAAGCCTGCGGCGTGAGGCGAGTAAAATCCGAAGGTCGGGCCCCGGGCTAAGCCACTTCGGAATCCATTTTTGGCCGTAGTTAGAAGAGGTTCGACTTGAACAAGCGCGCTCTCATGCTTTCGGCTGCCGCGGCAGTCGCAATGATCACGCCTACCTTCGCCGCGGCTCCTGTCGATAGCGTCGCCACCACGGCACAAAAAACCAGTGCGCTGCCCAATCCTCTGACGATCACGTCGTCGGGCGGAATCAAGCTGACGTCGGGAACGGCGCCGCTGCTGACGATCGATTCCAATTCCGTGGTCAACAATGGCGGCACGTTCACATTCACCGGCACGACGTCGGCCGTGGGTGTTTTGATCGACGGCACGAAGAACCCCATCGGCTCGTTCACCAACAATGGCACGATCGATCTGACGGGCACGGGAACGGGCAAGACGGCGCTCGATCTGAGCGGCACAAGTTCCTCTTCCTACACCGGCACGATCACGTTCGACACGGCTTCGAAGGTGAATATCGCCGGCGACGGGAGCACGGGGATAAAACAAGACACCGGTTTTGTGCTGAACGGCGATCTGCTGCTCGGCGGCACCTTGGCGATAACCCCGACCACGGCAAACGGCGGCTCGAGCAGTTCCATCGTCATCGCCAATCTCCAGGGCACGATCAAAGGCAATGTGCTCGTGAATTCCGGCGCGTCCTACACTGCCGTCGGCAACAACGCGATCGGCATTGATATCACCGGCGCGATCCTGCCGTGCGCAACGTCCGGCTGCACCGAGATCGGATCATTCGAGAACTCCGGCGCGATTGTGGTTGCCGGTGTCGCCACACGTTCGGCAACAGTCGCCAACGCCGAGTCAGGCTCTGCCCTCATCATCGGCAACAGCATTTCCGGCGGCGTGCTGAACAACGGCCCGACTTCGTCGGACACCTCATCGGGCAGCTCGGTGGCGAGCGCACAGATTTCCGGGAACGGCGTCACGGCGCCCGTGCTCGTGATCGCGCCGGCGGCTTCAGCCGGCAACCTCACGCTCGGGACCGTCACCGGCGACACGAACGGAACGTTTGGTTTCATCAACCGCGGTACCATCACGGCCAGCCCCGAAGACAGCAATGCGAGCGTGCGCGACATCCTCATTGCCGGTACATCAACGCAAACAGTGACCATCACGGGCGGTTTTTTCAGCTCCGGTCTCATCAGCGCCGCGGCAACGAGCATTTCGCCCGGCAACGCCGTCACTGCCACGGCACTGGAAATCGATTCCTTCGTCAACATTCCCAAGCTCGAGATTTCCGGCCAGAGCGCCGCCTCTACTAACAATAACGGCTTGGTCTCGGCGACGATCAACGGACCCGAAGGCGGTGCCGCCGCGGCGATCGTCATCGCCGGAGCGCCGGTCTCGGGCACGACGCCGGTCACCACCGTACCCAACATCACCATCGATTCCGGCGCGCGCGTCATTGCAAGCGCCACGGTGACCGATCCCACCAACACTGCCGTCACGCAACTTGTCGCCATCGGCATCGAAGACCGCTCGAACTCGCTGGTCACGCTCAACAATGCCGGCACGATTTCGGCGACGGCGACGACGCTGACGAACGGCCACACCTCCGTCGCCAACGCGGTCGATGCCTCGCTTAACTCGGTCGGCATGACCTTCACCAATACTGGCACAGTGCAAGGCAGCGTGCTGTTCGGAAATGGCTCAGATACCTATACGGTTTTGGGCACCGGTTCGTTGCCGGGCCAGGTCGCAACCCAGACCGGCGACATCAAATTCGGCAACAGCATCGGCGGCAGCGGTCTCGACACGCTCAATGTCGGCATGTTCTCCAACGTCTCGGGCGCCATCACCGCGCAAGGCGGCCTGGACGTGAACGTTGCGACCAACGCTTTCCTGACCGTCAAGAACCTGCCGACCAGCGTCGGCAACAACCTCCAAGTCCATGATTTGACCGTTGCGGGAGGGTCAGGACTGAACACCGGCACGCTGAACATCACCGTGTCCTCCGGACTCGCGACCATTCCGCTGATCCAGGCGTCGGACGCGATCACCTTCGGCACCGGCGCCAATCTCGGAATTCAATTCGGCGGCTTCATTCCGCAGGGCGGAACGTTTCTGCTGCTCTCCGCCCCGCAGGGAAAGCTGACGATCGATCCGACCGACATCGCGCGCTACAACGCGCAAATCGGCGGCCCCGGCAACCTGCCGTTCCTGTTCAACAGCGCGCATCTCAGCACGCCCACGGTCGGTGGCACCGACTTTCTTGAGTTGAACGTCTCGGCCAAGAGCGCCAAAGAGCTCCAGCTCACCGGCTACGCCGCCAAACTGTTTCCGATCGCCAATGTCGCGATTGCCGGCGACGATGCGCTCGGCGCGGCGCTCGTCAAAGCCATCAACTCGCGGGCCGATGCACAGGCCGCCTACGATGCCTTTGCGCCCGACCTTTCGGGCGGCACGCGCGCGGTCGCGATCTCGCTCACCGACCAGGCGACGGGCGTCGTCGCGGCGCGTCAGCGCCAGCTGCGCCTCTTCGCCAAGACGGCGGGCGAACTCACCCTGTGGGGCAACGAGTTCGGCGAATATATGAGCACGCACGGCCAGACCAAGACCGGCGTCGTTGGCGAAACGTTGCCGGACGGAACCGTCTGCGCGGGCACCTGTCCAAAGGTCTCGCTCAATGGCTTCAAGGACCACGGCTTCGGCTTCTCGCTGGGTCTGGATGGCGGCGCGCCCGACACAGGTTGGTACGGCGGCGCGTTCACCTTCTACACCGGCGACGTGCAGGCTGGCGGCAACTCGATCGCGCCCAATTCCAAGACCGGCGAGCTCTGGTATTTGCTCACCGGTTACTCCGACTGGCGCGGTCGCGGTCTCTTCGTCGATTCGCAAGTGTCGGTCGGCTATGGCCAGCTCAAGGGCAAGCGCTTCCTCAATCTTTCCATTCCGATCACCAACGGCTTCACCACCTTCTCGCGCGAAGCCGACAGCAACCGCGCCGCGCTTGTCGGCGCGCTCGGTGTGACCACCGGCGCGGTGATGAAGTTTGGTTCCACCGTCCTGACGCCACAGATTGCGCTCGACGGCTTGTCGCTGCGCGAGGAGGGCTACACCGAAATCAACGGCGGCACAGGGTTCAATCTCGCCGTCAAACCTTATTACGCCAATTCGCTGCGTGCCTTCCTGGGCACAGAAGCTCGCGAGGACATCGACGTCGGCGATTTCTTCATCCAGCCGTCGGCACGCATCGGTTATCGCTTCGACTTCCTCAACGGTGCGACCAAACTGCGGGCGGCGTTCGCGGATATCGATTCGAACACGGCCGGCAATCAACCGGGCGCACCGTTCACCATCGGAGGGCCCGATCCGAGCCGTGGAAACTTCGTCGGCGGTCTGAACCTGAACGCGACGACGGACAATTGGACGATCGGCCTCAGCTACGACTTCGTGCGCGGTTCGAACAATGCGACGGAGCAGACGGGCACGCTGTCGCTCTTGGGACGTATCTAGCGCGCCAGTTCGATCAGACGCGCGACCTGTTCTTCGGGCGTGGCAAAGGAGAGCATCAGCCGCGCCAACGTGTACCCGGCCGCGCGCGTGCCCCAATTGTAGAACTGCACGCCATTGCGGCGCAGCTTGGCCGCCAATGCGTCGGGCATCCGCACGAACACGGCATTGGCCGAAACGGGATGGGCGATTTCGACGGCGCTGTTCTGCGCCAGGCCTTGCGCCAGCAATTTCGCCAACCTATTGGCGCGGCGCGCGTTCGTCAGCCAAAGCTCGTCCTTGAGATAGGCTTCCAATTGCACCGACACGAACCGCTGCTTCGACAGCAGATGGCCTGATTTCTTGCGCCGGTATTCGAAGTCACCCGCGTCCTTCGGGTTGAAGAAGATGACGGCTTCGGCGGCGAGCGCGCCGTTCTTCGTCGCGCCAAACGAGAGGACGTCGACACCGGCTTTCCAGGTCAGCTCGGCCGGTGTGCCGCCAAGCGACACGACCGCGTTGGCGAAGCGCGCGCCATCCATGTGAAGTTTCAGTCCGCGCGCCCGCGCCAGCGTCGAAACCTTCTTGATCTCAGCCGGCGAATAGACAGTGCCGCATTCGGTCGCCTGCGTGAGGCTGATGACGGTGGGTTGGACGTGATGGACGACGCCCCGTTGGAAGTTGCGCAGCGCACCCTCGATCCGTTCGGGCGCAAGCTTGCCGTCGCTGCCCTCGACGGGAACGAGCTTGGCGCCATGCGTGTAGAATTCCGGCGCACCACATTCGTCGACCGCGATGTGGGCCTCGGCATGACAAACAATTGCCCCGTGCGGCGGTACCAGCGTGGCGAGCGCGAGCGCGTTGGCCGCCGTGCCGTTGATGACCGGGAAGGAAACCACTTCGCATTCGAAGATTTCACAAAGGCGAGAATTCACGCGTTGGGTGACGTCGTCGTCACCATAGGAGGGTTGTGGCTCCTGTCCGACCGCGGCGACGGCAGCCAGGATTTCCGGCGACGCTCCGTACTGATTGTCGCTGACGAAATTCATCGCGCGAAGGACAGAAACATTGCTTACCACGAGCCCACGTTGGGCATCGAAACCCACGGTTCCTGCGGCGGTTTGCTGCCGCCTTCCTGAAGCAACTCGATGGAGATGCCGTCGGGCGAACGCACGAAGGCCATGTGGCCGTCGCGGGGCGGGCGGTTGATCGTCACGCCGCCATCCATCAACCGCTGGCAGACCGCATAGATGTCGTCGACGCGATAGGCCAAATGCCCGAAATTTCGCCCGCCGCCATAGTCCTTCTCATCCCAATTGTGGGTCAGCTCGACCATCGGCACCCCATCGCCGCTGCCTTTCTCCGCATCCGCCGGCGTCGCCAGAAAGACGAGCGTAAAGCGGCCGGCCTTGTTTTCGACCCGGCGAAGCTCCCTCAGACCAAGCTTGGCGCAATAAAAGTCCAACGCCGCATCGAGATCGCCGACACGGACCATGGTGTGCAGATAGCGCATTGCGATGACCTCTTCGTTGTCTGACTGGCTCTGTTTGTCCGTGTCTTGCGGGCCGCGCAACTGCAGCACTCGACGCTAAAAGCTTATGCTGTCAACGCAAACAAGCAATGACGGGCAGATTATTACACGGCGTGCGCGACGAACGACACGCGAAATCGTGGCGCCGCGTCATCGCATCGGCGCAATTCGGCCATGTGTGAGGGCGAGTATTTTCAAGTACTTTGAGCCCAAGGTGGAACGATTAGCCGCATCTTTGCGTATCACTGGCTGGGCGCAGTCCGCGCTCGCTTGATGTATGTCAGGCGCGTTTTCGAGTGGCCGCGGCCTCCTTGGCAACGCGCGTCGCACGGCTGTCGCAAAGGCTACGCCGCTCGGATTGCGCGTCCGCACCTGACGGCCGCGCCCGTATTTTCCACTCCACGGGATTAACTGTGAGGATCACGAAGTTGCGTTTCCCAAATCGAAAGACTAGACCCTCCGGCAAAACCGTGATTACGTTGGGTTTAAGAAAAAATGCACCGGACGGAAACCGGTGCCGGGAGGGGGACGCGTATTCGGCCCAAATCCGCCAATCCCGGTGCCATTGCGCCGGGATTAGTTTTGTGTAGGCGACGGAAGATCCATGGAACAACCATTACACGACCTTAGAGCACACATCCCCGCCGAAGCCCCCAACACCACGCGGCGCACCGGCATACTTATCGGCGTCGGCGTCCTTCACGTTGGCCTCATCTGGGCGCTCGTCGTGGGACTCGCCTCGGGACTTATCCAAAAGCTCCCCGAAGAATTGAAGGCCGAAGTCGTCAAGCCTACCGAAGACAAGAAGCCGCCGCCGCCGCCGCCGCCAGATCTGGAAAAGCCGCCGCCGCCGTTCGTGCCTCCTCCCGAAATCAACATCGCAACCGACGCGCCTGCTACCAACGCGATCACTGCGGTGCAATCCGTGCAGCCGACCGCGCCTGCACCTGTTGTCGCTGCGCCGACGCCGCCCAAGGCGGTCGGACGCACGCACAATTGCGATAGTTATTATCCCGATCTCTCGCGCAAGCTGAACGAGCAAGGAACGGTCGTCGTGCAATATGTCGTCGGCGTCGACGGAACGATCTCCAACGTCGCTGTCAGAACGTCAAGCGGCTCTGATCGCCTGGATCAGGCTGCAGTGAGCTGCGTTTCAACGCGGTTTCGCAGCGAGCCTGCGACGCAGGGCGGCAAACCCGTTGTCGTCACGTGGCAGTCGGCCATTCAGTTCAAATTCAAATGACCCTGTGTCTTCCTTTCTATCCTACGGAGTAGTCCACCCATGATCTCGAAGCACCTGACGATTGCCGCCGCATTCGTCCTGATTTCCGGCCTCGGCTTTGGCCCGGCTGTTGCGCAAACTGCCCCGGCTACGCCGACCATGGCCGCACCGGGTGCAGCGCCTGCTGGCAATACCGCCGCAGCGCCGGCAGGTGGGACGATGGCGCCAGCCGCCGCTCCGGCTCCTGCCGCACCGGTCGTCAATGCACCGGCTGCATCGAATGCTCCGGCCGAAAACCCCTACGGTCTGGGCGACATCGTTGCCAAGCGCAATCCGGTGTCGATCACCATCCTGGTCATCCTCGGCGTGATGTCGGTGGGTACCTGGTACATCTTCTTCATGAAGTACTTTGAGCAGTCGCGCATCCTCACGCAGGCGCGCACGGTCGAAAAGCGCTTCTGGACGTCGGGCACGCTTGCCGAAGGCGTCGACAAACTGCCCAAGAACTCCATGTTCCGCAGCGTGGCCGATGCCGGTATCCGCGCCAGTCAGGGCGGCACCAGTCTCGTCGGCTTGAACGACTGGATCGCCATGTCGCTCACCCGCCAGCTCGAGGACGCCAACTCACGCCTGCAAAGCGGCATCGCCTTCCTCGCCTCGGTGGGATCGACCGCACCGTTCGTCGGACTGTTCGGAACCGTGTGGGGCATTCTGCAAGCCCTGATCGCCATCGGCGTCGCCGGCCAAGCATCGATCGACAAGGTTGCGGGTCCGGTCGGTGAGGCGCTCATCATGACCGCGCTCGGCCTCGGCGCCGCGGTGCCGGCGGTGTTGCTCTATAACTTCCTCGTCCGGCGCAACAAGGTCATCAACGAGAAGCTGCGCGGCTTCGCGGGCGACCTGCAAACCTACCTGATCACCAAGAGCAAGTAGGCCGCCGAAGGTTCCGGCGCGGAGATCGCATCCATGTCCATGAATGTCCAGAGCAGCGATCACAGCGAGGATCCGGATCTGAACACGACCATCAACACCACGCCGCTGGTGGACGTGATGCTCGTGCTTCTCATCATCTTCCTCGTCACCATCCCGGTGATCGTGAAGACGGTGCCGGTTCAGCTTCCCAATGCGCGCAATATCGCGACCATCACGAAGCCGGAAAACATCGTCGTCGCCGTCGATAAGGACGAAAACATCTACTACAACAACGCGCCGATCGATCAGAGCGAACTGAAGGACCGGTTCGAGGATGCCTTGCGCCGGGCCATCACGAACGGTCGGCCGCTCCCCGAAGTGCATATCCGCGGCGACAAGGATGTTCGTTTCGAGGCCGTGGGCCGCGTGGTACTCGCGTGCCAGATTGCCGGCATCCAAAAGGTCGGCTTTCTGACTGAACCGAGAAACCAGGCTCCGTAATCAAAGACCGGATTGAAGGTATCGCCACATGGCAATGAACATCGGCAATGAGAGCGGCGAAGGCGAGGTGATGGTGGAAATGAACACCACGCCGCTCATCGACGTGATGCTCGTTCTGCTTACCCTGCTCATCATTACGCTGCCCATCCAGACGCATGCCGTGAAACTCGACATGCCCAAACCCAACACAAAGCCGCCGCTGGTTCCGCCCGTCGTCGTGACGCTGGAAGTCGACTTCGACGGCACCGTGTTGTGGAACGGAACGCCGGTCGATCGACCGACCCTCGATGGCTATCTCGAACAGGCGCGTGACGCCGATCCGCAGCCGGAAATCCATCTGCAACCGAACCGGCTGGCCAAATACGATGCCGTCGCCAAGGTGTTGGCGGATGCGCAACGAATCGGCGTGACCCATATCGGATTCACCGGCATCGAAAACATGCAATGAAGTGAGGGGCGTTTTGCGCAGCGGACCATGCGCTCGCATGAGTCTGGTCGGCACGCTCTCTAAGTGAGGTCTGGAATGTTGTCCAAAACGATTCGCGCCGCGGCGACCGTCCTTGCGCTGGGAAGTACCGCGTTGGTCGCCGGCAGTTTCATGCTGAGTGCACCCGCAGAAGCCGCCGTACGCTCTGCCGTCGGCAAGCCGCTCAACGAAGCCAAGTCGCTCGCTTCATCGGGCAACTACAGCGCGGCGCTCGCACGGGTCAACGCTGCCGAAGCCGTCGGTGGCCTGACGCCGGAAGAACGCTCCGTCATCAGCGCCATGCGCCAGTATATCGAGGTCAAGTCGGGAACCGGCGCACTCGGCGTCAAGGCCAAGTTCGCCAATGACTACAACGCAAGGCGCTATCGCGAAGCCATTGCAGACGGCGAATTGCTGCGCAAGCAAGGCGTGCTGGACGGCAGCTCCATGCAGATTATCGCGCAAGCCTATTATCAGCTCGGCGACTATCGCGGCTGCAGCCACTACATCATGAACAACTTCGGCAGCGGCGCCGGCGAGGGAGTCCTGCAACTGCAGATGCGCTGCGCCTATGAAAGCCAGGACAATGAGTCGATGCGCACCGCGCTGGAAACTCTCGTGGCGCGTACCAACAAGCCGGAATATTGGGGTCAGCTCTTGAGCGCGACACAAGGCACCAAGGGCCTCACCGACCACCAGACGCTCGACATTTATCGTCTTAAGGTCATGACCAGTACGGCTGCCAAGGCGGACGACTACACATTGCTGGCTCAACTCGCGCTGCAGTTTAGCTTCGCCGCCGAAGCGCAGGCCGTAATCGAAAAGGGCATCGCCGCCAAGGTGCTGGCGGGCGATCGCACGACGCGCCTGTTGACCATGGCCAAAGGCCAGGCCGGCGCAAACGCCGCGAAGGCGGCCGCTGCCATGGCCGCCGCCAATGCCGCGCCGAACGGCGATGCGCTCGTCAAACTCGGTGAAGACACCTGGGGCCAGGGCCGCTATCCCGACGCGATCAAACTCGTCCAGGCGGGAATTCAGAAGGGCCCGACCGACAAGGACAATGCGCTCATTCGCCTTGGCGTCGCCTATTTGAGCGCCGGCCAGAAGGATCAGGCCATTCGCAGCTTCGAGAAGGCCGATGGCGATGCGAGACAGAAGATCATCGCCCACCTCTGGACGATCTATGCGCGCACGCATTAGTCCGCGTTCGAAATGAGCGCGAGTGGGCCGGACCCTGAGTTCGGCCCTTTTTTGTTTGCAACTTGCGCCGACTTTGCCGGCGTGGCGCCGTTCGATACGTCGCGATATAACGCTTTCGCCGACAATGGATCGCGTTTTTCATGGCTCAAATTCTGACACCCGCGGAGAGTGAGGCGCTTCTGCTGTCGCTGCGAATTTCCAGTGTGGCGGTATTCGCAGCCCTTCCTTTCGCCTTCGCGGCGGCATTGCTGCTCGCGCGCACCCATTTCTTCGGCAAGACTCTGATCGACGGCCTCATCCATGTGCCCTTGGTGCTGCCACCGGTTGCGATTGGCTTTCTGCTGCTGACTATTTTCGGCACACGCGCCGGTCTCGGAGCCTGGCTGTCCCAACACCTCGGCATCCGTTTCGTCTTCAGCTGGACCGGTGCCGCGCTCGCGTCGGCGATCATCACCTTTCCCTTTCAGGTGCGCGCTATCCGATTGGCGCTCGAAGGTGTCGACAAAGGCTTGAACGAGGCCGCCGAAACCCTCGGCGCCACATGGTGGGACCGGCTCGTCAACATCACCGTGCCGCTTGCCTTTCCAGGCATCCTGGCCGGCGCGATCACCGCGTTTGCGGCGAGCCTGGGCGAATTCGGTGCCATCATCACCTTCGTCGCCAATATTCCGGGCGAAACGCGAACGCTGCCGCTTGCAATCTACAGCGCGCTCCAGGCACCGGGCGGCGAGGCGGAAGCGGCGCGCCTTTCGATCCTTTCAATCCTGCTGGCGTTGCTGTTCATGACGCTCGCCGAGATTGCCTCGCGCCGAACACGCCGCACGGCATGAGCATCGAGGTTTCGCTCAACCACGAGTTCGGTGGCTTCACGCTCGATGTACGATTCGCCATTCAGAAGCCGGGCGTGACTGCGTTGTTTGGTCCGTCTGGCGCGGGAAAGTCGACGATCACGGCGGCTATCGCCGGGACATTCCGGCCGCGACAAGGACGCATCGTGATCAACGGCCGCACCGTCTTCGACAGTGCCCAGGGAATCTCTTTGTCGCCGCGGGCGCGGCGCGCGGGCTGTGTCTTTCAAGATGCACGACTCTTTCCGCACATGAGTGTCGACGACAATCTCCTGTTCGGCTGGCGGCGAAACGGTCGGATCGCAAGTCAAAGCGAGATCGAAGATGTGATTGCGCTTCTCGGCCTGGAACATTTGCGTCAACGCCGCACGCATGCCCTGTCGGGGGGAGAGAAGAGCCGCGTCGCGCTCGGCCGGGCGCTGCTGGCGTCGCCGGAGCTACTCCTGCTCGACGAGCCACTGGCTGCTCTCGATGCCGCCCGGCGCGCGGAGATCCTGCCGTATCTCGAGCTGCTGCGCGACGACGCACGCCTGCCGATGCTCTATGTCAGCCACGCGTTGGATGAAGTTGCACGCCTGGCGCATGCCATCGTCGTGCTGTCGAACGGCCGCGTCGTCCGGCAGGGCTCGGTGTTCGATGTCCTGAACGACATCGACTCTCCCGCGCTGGCCGGCGGTACTCCCCTCGGTGCGGTGCTCCAAACTACGGTCGGCGCGCGCCGCAGCGACGGTCTCACCGCGCTCGGCTTCGACGGTGGCACGCTCTTGGTGCAGGAACTGGATCTGCCGGCCGGGACGGCGCTGCGGGTGCGTATTCGCGCCGAGGAGATCATGCTGGCGCTCGAGGAGCCCAGAACCATCAGCGCCAACAATGTGCTCCTCACCACGGTCGCGGCCGTACGGCGGGATTCGCCGACACATGCCAATCTCCAGCTCGTCTGCGGCGGCACGCGACTGGTGGCGCGCATCACGCGCGCGTCGGCCGACCGCCTGCAGCTCGCACCGGGCAAGCCCGTCTTTGCGATCATCAAGTCCGTCACCGTCGATACCCAGATGGCGACGCACGGCGATTGAGCGAAGGTCAGGACGGCCGAAAGACAAACCGCTTCGACAGCGTGAAGTTGAAGACGAGTCCGACGCCGACGCCGGCGGCGGTGGCGAGAAGCGGATTGCTGAATGGCGCCGGGGCGAAGCTGACCAAAAGCGTGTAGGTCGAATAGTTCACCAGCGCTCCCACCCCGTTCGCCAGCATGAACTTGAACCATTCGCGCCCCAGCGCGAGCGGACCGCCGGTTGTCGCATGCTCGGCGAACGTCAGATTGCGGTTGCCCCACCAGGTAAAGGTCGCGGCGCAGAAGATCGAGATGGCGCGCGCGCTGTAGCGATCGACGCCCAATCCGTAATGCACGATCGTGAGGATCGTCTCGTCGACAAGAAAGCCGCAGCCGCCGACGAGGCCAAAGCGCAAGTAGGGCGAGGGAAGAAGATTGCGGAGGCGCTCAGCGAGATTCACGAGGGGTCCAAATCCTGCGGTCCGCGCATGGAGAGATAGGCGAGGCGCTTGTTGGCCCAGCGTCCGCGCGTCACCGTGTCGAGGATCAGCCCGCTCGTCAGCGAAAGGAACGCGACGAGCATCAGTCCGGTGGCGAGAATGGCCGTCGGCAGACGCGGCACCAAACCGGTGCGCGCGAACTCGATCACGATCGAGGTACCGAAGGCGACGGAGACGGCGGCGAAGAGCGCGGCAATCGTGCTGAAAAACAGCAGCGGCCGCTCTTCGCGCAGCATCTGCGCGATGGTGAAGAGTATCTTGAAACCGTCGCGGTAGGTGCTGAGCTTGCTGACCGAACCGACCGGACGTTCCTTGTAGGCGGTGTCGACTTCGGCCATCGGCATCAAGAGCCGCACGGCGTGCACCGTCAATTCGGTCTCGATGCCGAAACCTTCGGCGGTGAAGGGAAACGATTTCACGAAGCGCCGCGACATCACGCGGTAACCGCTCAGCATGTCGCCGAGCTTGACGTTGAACATCACGGCCGTCAGACCTGTGAGCATCCGGTTGCCCCACAGATGGCCGGCGCGATAGGCCGCCGCATCGGAGTGGACGCGCCGCCCGGTGATGATGTCGAGCCCTTCTTCGACCAGCTTTTTGATCAGCGCGGGCGCCACCGAGGCGTCGTAGGTGTCATCGCCGTCCGCCAGGACATAGATGTCGGCCTCGACGTCGGCGAACATGCGCCGCATGACGTTGCCTTTGCCCTGGCGCATCTCGCTGCGCACGATGGCGCCAGCATCACGCGCCGCGTCGACGGTGCGATCGGTCGAATTGTTGTCGTAGACATAGACCTTCGCGGTCGGCAGAGCAGCACGAAAATCGCGCACGGTTTTTCCGATCGCAGCCTCCTCGTTGTAGCAGGGCAGGATGACGGCGATTTCGGTCATTGGCGCGGCCATTTGAACAGCGGGCAGAATTCATAGTCGCCAATGATGTTCGTGTCGAACACAGTGCATTTCAACCAGTCGATGCGCAGGCCGTATTCGACCAGCGCGTCACGGGTGCGGCCCATGTCATAGGCGTCGGAAAGCACGTAGAGGTCGCCGCCGCGGGAGAGGTGACCGCGGACGCGGTTTTTCATCGTGGCCGTGATCTCGGTACCGTCTTGCGGCTGCACCATCCAACCGTCAATTCGGATGAGCGGAATATTGTGGGGAAAGGACGGCGCTATGAAGCCGAGCGGGCCGTTGCCGGTCAGAAGGATCATAGCCTTTTCCGAATGCGCGATCTTTGGCACGTCGGCGTCGACGAAGGGGTCGCTGATCGGCGAGCGTTCAATGTAATCGACATGCGTGCTTGCCGCCGTCGCGAGGAACAAGAGCGCCAATGTGATGAGCTGAACTCGGCGTGAAATCGGCAACAAGCCAATCGCGATGGCGACGAGAAGGGGGCCCAGCATCTCCAGAATGATGATGTAGCGGTAGATGGCGAAGAGCTTCAGCCAGACAAGATAGGAGACGGCGGCAAAGGCAAGTATCGGGCGTACCGCCTCGGGAATGACAAGAGGGTCCTTCGAACGGCGGCCGGCGAGCCAGACGATGACTGCGATGATGACCGTGACGTAGGCGAGCATGACGCGGATGTCGCGGAACGGAATGTCGTCGGCGATCGCCCAGTTGAGCGTGAAGAGGATCGGAAACGCCGCCGCAATCCAGAAATGCGTCGGCAGGAAGCGCATGTCGCGATAGGGCGCAGGCAGCGCCAATGGCGACTTGAAGACGTCGTTGAAATAGGGAAAGAGCGGATTGCCGGTGAGCGCTTCGAGATGGATCGTCCAATAACCCATCAGTGCGATCACGCCGAGCAAGCCTGCGAGCCCGCCGGCGACAAGGCGCGTCGCTTGATGGCGCCAATCGCCGCCCAGTGCGACGAGCGCTGCGGCAAAGCCCAGCGCGAACGGCAATTCGGGCAACTTCAGCCCGACAGTGGCGCCGACGAGAAAGCCGGCGAGCGCCGAGATACTAGCCGTCTTGCCGAGCGGTCCAGCCTTCAGAATTTCGCGCTGCGCGACCAGAACGACGATGCTCGACAGGATCACGATGCTCATCGTGTTGTCGTGATAGGTCGTGCCGAACATGTTGAGGCCGAGCCCGCCGGTCTGGCCGAGAAGCGCAAGCGCCGCCGCGCCGAGCTTGTATTCCTCGAGACGCAGGCTCAGCCGGCCGAGGAGGTAGAGCGGCACGACATTGGCACCTTGCACCATGCCGAGCGTGAAGAGCGCAAACCATGCCGGCGTGTGCGTCGCCAGCACGTAGAACGGGATGTCCTGGAACGGATTGTAGTAAGTGGCTTGGTGGGCGACGATCATGTCGAAGCCCTCGCGCCCGTTCAGGAACGCGTAAGGGATGTACCAGTGATAGTTACGGAAGTCCCATGACGTATCCTTGCCGAGCCAAAGGACGTAGCAGCCCCAAAAGACGATCGTGACGCTCAGGAACAACCATTCCTGGGCGGTGAGCCTGAACGCGCGCGAGTCAGCACTGGACATGGAGTGGGGATACGCGCGCTCAAGAAAACCGCAGACGTTCTAGCGCGGTTTGGCCTTGGGATAAATCAGCCTTCTTGCGGCTGTTCGACCACCAGATTGCCCAGAAACTGCAAGGTGGAGGCGCGGGCCGACCGTGTCAGCGCAAAGGTGCGCGCCTCAGATCGTGACAGGGTAAGCGCCCTGCGGCAGGCGGCGCCCAGATCGTCGTCCAGCGCTGCGGCGGGGCAACTACCCACCACATCTTTCATGACCTCATGCGGGAACGTTGCCACCGGCGTGCCGCAGGCAAGCGCCTCCAGCATCACCAGCCCGAACGTGTCGGTGAGGCTGGGAAAGACGTTCACGTCGCTGGCCGCGTAAGTGCGAACCAGCTCTTCGCCGGATTGCGGGCCGAGGAATTTTGCGCTCGGATATTTCCGCTGCAGGGACTCGCGCGCCGGGCCTGGTCCGACGACGACCTTCGTGCCTAGCAGATCGAGCGAGAGGAAGGCCTCGATGTTCTTCTCGATGGCGACGCGCCCGACATAAAGGAAGATCGGTCGCGGATACGGCAAGGACGCGTCGGCGATCGGGTGGAAGTGATCGACATCGACGCCACCTTCCCACAAACGAACATGGCGCAAGCCCTGGCTCTCCAGTTCGCGTTTGAGCGTCGGCGTGCGGGCCATCGTTGCGATGGCGTCGCGATGAAACCAGCGTTCCACTCCCCACACCAAACTTTCTGGGATGAACGGAAAGCGGGCGTGAATGTATTCGGGAAAGCGGGTGTGAAATGCGGTGGTGAATTCGATGCCGTGCTTGAGGCAGATAGCGCGCGCGCTCAAACCCATGGTGCCTTCGGTCGCGATATGAACCGCATCGGGCGCAAACTCGCGGAACATTTTCTCGAGCCCCTGGCGCGGAAAAATCGCAAGGCGGATTTCGGGATAGGTCGGCAGCGGCACAGTGAACCGACCTTGCGGCGTCGCGTAGCGCACCTCATGGCCGAGCGCACGCAGCTCCCGTCCCAGCATCTCCAGCGTGGTGACGACGCCGTTGACCTGCGGTCGCCAGGCATCGGTGACGATCAGAACTTTAAGATGTTCCTGGCCGGGAATGGGGAATCGGCCGGCGGGCTTCGCGCCGCCAGCCGTCACGCGCCGGACTCTACGCGGGTAGAGGCGCGGCTTCGCGGACGGTGCTGCTGTAGGCGGGTATTGAAAGGCAAGCGGCCCAACGAACGATCTCCAGATGTCCTCGGGCATCTTCGACAAGGGCCGTGCAGCTTTCAACCCAGTCTCCATCGTTGAGATAAAGAACGCCTCCGATCTGGCGGATTTGCGCCTGGTGGATATGACCGCAAACGACGCCGTCGAGGCCGCGCAGTTCGGCGACCTGCGCCACCGCATCTTCGAAGCGGCAGACATATTCGACCGCGTCCTTCACCGCATGCTTCAGCCACGCCGACAAAGACCAGTACGGAAAGCCCAGCAAATGGCGCACGCGATGCAAAAGCTCGTTCAGCTGCAGCGCGCGCTCATAAGCCCACGAGCCCAGATGCGCCAGCCATCTGGCGAAGTTGATGACGCCGTCGAACTGATCGCCATGCGTCACCAGCAAGCGCCTGCCGTCGGCGGTTTCGTGAATGGCCTCGCGCAGGACCTCGATGCCGGCATAGCTGCGGCCACAATAGGGGCGCAGGAATTCGTCATGGTTGCCCGGAATGAAGACCACACGCGTGCCGTCATCGACCTTGCGCAGGATCTCGTGCACCACGCGGCTATGCGCGTCATTCCAGAACCAGCGGCGCTTCAATTGCCAGCCATCGACGATGTCGCCGACGAGATAGAGCGTGCGGCAGCTGTTCCGGCTGAGAAAATCCGCGAGCAGCTCGGCTTTGCAGCCACGGGTGCCCAAGTGGAGGTCCGAGATGAAGATCGTCCTGTGACGGCGGAGATTTCCGGCCTGGTGTGGCGTCAAACGCGACCGAGGCGGCTTTGACGCCATTTGGACTGCGGGAACCAGCCAGGCGATATCGGCCATCTGCCGCGCTCCTTGCTTCTTCCAAGGGCACGAATCAGTGCCCCTCTGTTGGGCGGTTCTGTACCTGCCGGGCGCGAATCTTTTATTGCGGACCAAAGACAGCCGCGTGACTCTCTGGTGGTGGCTTTATTGCAACGCACAAATCACGCTTCCCGGGAGCGCTGCCGCTTTTGCGTGCAAAATGCCGCGGAAATGCTGGATTTTTTTGGAATTTGCCGAGAATTTGGACTTGCCTCACCCCTATGGGAGGTTCATATTGCTGCAGCGCGGCATAAGGGACTCCCGTCGCTTGTGTCGCCAGCCCTTCCTGGGCGTTTCCTCCCTGAACTTGGCCGCTCCTTCGGGAGCGGCCTTTTTTCTGACCAGGGCTATTCGGCAGCGAAATTCTGATGGCGGCGGTTACGACCCAGAATCGACGGTTCGACAGCCAGAAGGTGCGCGATGGCGGAGGTAAGGCGGTGTTGGACCTCCTCGTAGCCTGAACTGCGCTCGATGCGGTCCTCGTCGAGGTAGAGACCGCGGTTTATTTCAACCTGCAGCGCATGCACGTCGCGGTCGCGGCGGCCGTGCAGCAACGTCGTATAACCCCCGGCATAGGGCGCGTTGCGCGCGTGGCTGAAGCCCTGCTTTTCGAACGCGATTTCGGCCGCGCGTGTCACTTGCGGCGACGCCGCCAGGCCATAGCGATCGCCCAAGACGATGTCGGGAATGGCGGCCGCCGACGGCATGGAATGGCAATCGATGACGACCGCAACGCCGAAATTCTCGACCGTTTCGGCGATCAGCTGTGCCAGCGCCGCGTGATAGGGTCGATAGAGACGCGACAAACGCAGTTCGGCTTCGCGCGGTGAAAGCTTCGCGCGATAGATTTCCGCCCCATCGCGCACGATGCGGGGAATGACGCCAAGGCCGGCCGTCACGCGCGGGCTTGGCGCATCGACCGCGACGGGCAGGCGGCCGTCGAACATTGCAGTGTCGATCTCGGAGGGCGCGCGATTGGCGTCGAGAAACGCGCGTGGAAAGCGGGCTGCGATCAAGGGCGCGCCGAGCGCAACGGCGCCTGCGAACAATTCGTCGACGAACGCATCTTCGGAGCGGCGCAAGGAGATTCGCCCGAGCCTGCTCATCGCGACAAAGCTCTCCGGATAATCCCGTCCCGAATGCGGCGATGCGAATACGAAGGGAACGGTTTGCTGAGCTGGGCGATGGATCTCGAATGGCGCATCGAACAGAGCGGTCAAGCCGGAGTCGACGGCATTGCCTTCTTTGCTAGGCGTTCTCGCGGCCGGCAGGGCCATGTCTATCCGATTCATTCCAAACCATGTTCAGTGGACCATTAACGAGGCCGGTGGATCAAGCGTCACAGCGGCGCATTAACCGCCATTTACGGTTTGGGGATTATACGGTCTATTAGGTGGTAAGAGCGGGAACATGGCGCACATCCTTCTGGCGGAAGACGACGAGAGCCTGCGGAAATTCCTCGCCCAGGCATTGGTCCGGGCCGGACATGCCGTGACCGATTTCGGTGATGGCAGCGACGCCTATGAGTGCCTGAAGGGCTTTCGCTTCGATCTGCTGCTGACGGATATCGTCATGCCGGGCATGGATGGGATCGAACTTGCCAAGCGCGCCGCCGAGCTGAACGAAGCACTAAAGATCATGTTCATTACGGGGTTCGCCGCGGTCGCGCTGCATCCCTCATCCAATGCACCGAAGCAAGCCAAGGTGCTTTCCAAGCCATTCCACCTGCGCGAGATCGTGGCCGAAGTGGATCGCATGATCGCGGCCTGACTGCCGTTTTCCTCTCGCCCGGCTTTTCAACACTTGCGGCGGCAACGCCACAATTGCGCCCGTGCGCCGCCGGAATCGGCGCGCACGCTGATCGCGCTGGGCGAGCTGCCCGGCGTCAACTGCGGGAGGTCACCATGCTGCGTCAGGAGATTGTGAGCGTCCATGAATCGGGTATCACGCCGCGCCGGTCCGTTACCATCGGTGGCGTTGCATTGCTGCATTTTGTGGCGATCTATGCGCTCGTCAGCGCAATGGCGCCGCAAATTCTCAGACTCGTTCCGCCCGACATCCAAATCGTACGCTTCGAGACGACGACACCGCCAAAAACGAGTGTTCCTCAACTGCCGCCGCTGGCGCAACCGACGCTCGACACGAGCGCGAAAGTCGTTCCCCCGGTGATCAACATCGAGTCCACGGACCGAACAGCGATCACCGTGACGACGACGACACATACGCAGCCGCCAGCCGACAGTGGCGCGGCGGCCATTGGCGGCACGCACAGCACGCCGCCTTATCCGCTCGAAGCCCGCACGCTCTCGCATCAGGGAACGGCTGTCCTGCAACTGACGATCTCTCCCAAGGGCGATGTCGTGGCCGCAAACGTCGTGCAGTCGAGCGGCTATGCGGAGCTCGATGAAGCGGCGGTCTCGTGGGTGCAGGCGCATTGGAAATACAAGCCCGCGTTCCAGGGCGGCGTGGCGGTGACGAGCCAGGCGCAGGCCGCAGTAAAGTTCGACTTGCGGAAGGCGCACGGCTGACGCTTCAGCTTCGTTCCGGCATGGCGAGCTAGCGCGCAAGAGCTCGCTTGCCGGGCGCCGAGCCCGAGGTTATAGAGGCCGCCCCGCCATGACTGGCACGGGCGCGTAGCTCAGCGGGAGAGCACTACCTTGACATGGTAGGGGTCACAGGTTCGATCCCTGTCGCGCCCACCACCCAGTCTGGCCATTGTGCAAGTGGCCGATTCCCACCACCCAATATCAGGTGATTTCCGGAGCTTAGCGCCTCTGGAGAGTACTCCCGCCGTCTCCGCCACCGCCAATGCGCCGAGAACAGAGCCATTTTGCAGCCCATTTCTCTGGGTCGATTCCAAAAGTGTACGTTTGCCTGTTTTCAGCCGAATAACAGGTGAATCATCGCAGCGCGGCGGCAGCCAAATTGCAACAGAGATGGAGAAGATCAAATCTGCCAGCGCTTTCGTGACAGTCCAGCGTCGGGGATGTCGCCAAAATCCGTCGCAAAAAACAGGCACCGAACAGTCCAATAACAGGCGCATAACAGGTGCAGTTTCGGCCAATTAACAGGACCGCCGGCCGCTTTCTGCATCTGTTATTTTTTTGGCGCGAATTGTGTTAGCGGAATGTCGCGAACAGCCGACGCTGTTCGTCCCAATCCATCGGCATCGATTGCTTCACGAGCGCTCCGAGCGTCAGAGTCTTGGGCTGTTTCCCGTCCAGGATCGCCGTTGCAAGGTCCGGTGCGAGCCAGGCGAGTGGTAGCAGCTTGGCCGTATAGTGGTTGCAGAATCCGTATCGAAGAGCGAGGCCGCGAACCGAGGCGACTTCACCCAAGGCAAGCATTCCGGCCCAGGCTCGCGCCAGACACAGGGCTCGAAGCAGAGCACGGTCGACACGAGGAGCTTGCTGAGAGGATCCCGGCGCTTCAATCAAAACAGCCGTCTGGCGATGCTTCAAACGGATGCCGACGCTCAGCTCCATGCCATCTGCGATCTCTCGTAGGTTCGCGTGCTCAAGCTTCCGATTGCGATCTGAGGCGTCTGCGCGCAGCACAATCGCTACATGCTTTTCGCTGATGGTGACGCGACGAACTGCGGACCGGACGCGGTCTCCGAGCGGCTCGCTCGGTCGCCAGTTCGGCGACAGGGCCGAAGTGGCGTGTTCCAAAACGAAGGCATCGAGGACGCCGACGCTTATGCGGGGGAGGGTGCCGGCCACGCCGCCTTCCTTGTGTAGCGCGGCGGCGGACACGTAGTAACGGTAACGCTGCCCGCGACGTGTGCAGTGGACGACCCGCATCGAGTGGCCGCGGTCATCGAACAAGACTCCCTGCAGAAGACTTATGGCGGCCAGCCGTGGGGTGGAGGGCAGGCTAGGAACATTCGCGACCAGCTTGGCGCGGACGGCTGCCCAGATCGTCTCGTCGATGATTGCCGGATGGGCACGCTCGTAGCGTAGTTCGCCGTGGCAGATGGTTCCTCGGTACACCGGATTTGCCAGCAGATGATATAGAGCGCCACGGCTGAAGAGCGCCCCGCCGACGTCTACCCCCTGCTTGTTGGTCCAGCGCTTTGAACGGATGTCCCGAGTTTTAAGTTCGACAGTGAGCGCAAGCACAGAACCCAGCTCGAGGTAGCGCTGATAAATGTAGCGCACGAGTTCTGCTTCCGCCGGATTGATCACAAGCTTGCGGCCCAAGCCGTCATAGCCGAGCGGTGGCCGCCCGCCCATCCAAAGCCCCTTGGCCTTTGAGGCGGCAATCTTGTCGCGTATGCGCTCGGCAGTGATCTCGCGTTCGAACTGGGAGAAGGACAGAAGCATATTAAGAGTCAGGCGGCCCATCGAGGTCGTGGTGTTGAACGCCTGCGTCACCGAGACGAAGCTGACCTTGTGACGGTCGAACAGTTCGACGATTTTGGCGAAGTCGGACAGTGACCGTGTGAGACGATCGACCTTGTAGACCACGACGGTATCGACTTCGCCGCGGTGGATGTCGGTCAGTAGGCGCTGCAGACCAGGTCGATTGGTAGAGCCCCCGGAGTAGCCGCCGTCATCGTACCCAGTGGCACTTGATATCCAGCCCTCACTAACCTGCGACTGCACGTAGGCCTCGCAGGCCTCGCGCTGGGCGTGCAGGCTGTTGAAATCTTGCTCAAGGCCCTCTTCGCTCGATTTGCGGGTGTAGATCGCGCAGCGAACCGTGGTCATGCGCTTGATCCTCTGCGCTTGAGTCCAAAGAACGCCGGGCCATTCCACTTGGTGCCGGTGATGAAGTGCGCGACCTTCGAGAGCGAGCCAAACTTCTGGCCTTGGTACACAAACCCGTCCGCTACGACTGCAACTTCGTGGCGTTTGCCCTGCCATTCGCGGATGAGAGATGAACCGGGCAATAGTGCCGTCGCCGCTTGCGGGGTGAAGCCGCGGTCCGCAATGAACTGCTTGGCGAGCTCGGAGGTGCGGCGTTGTATAGCGGCGGGCAGATCGCCGAATGCCTCCGCCTGCAGCTTGTGGGCGAATGCCCGAGCCAGGAGTTCACGCGAGCGAAGCGACGGCGGGTCACCCCATCGGCGTCGCCATTCTGCGCGCAGGGGTTCTAGATCCAGGGCTGCAAGGTCCTTGATCTGACCTGCAATTGTCTGATTTGACGATTTTGCAATGGTCATTGGGCGTTCCGATCCGTGACGGCGATGCTCGCGCACCGCCTTCACGGCCCAAAGCCTCGCGACTGTGTGATCGCGAGGTGCCCAAAATCGTGACTGTCGACCCAGCCACACCTCCACTGACGCTCTCTTCGCAGACGAAGTCCAGTGCCTATTTTGGCTCTTCAACGCGCGTCCAGCCGTCTTTTTCGTGCAAATGTTTTGCGGCGTAGGCAGGAATCCTGAACACACCCGCTTCCCTCAAGAAGCGCTCGCCTGTCGACGAGAAATAGACGTTCACGTTGGCCGGACCACGGAGCGTGACAATGCGACGATCCTCGGCTGTGCTGGCGCCGCCACGCTGCTTTTCGAATTCCATACGATAGAAGCCGGTGATCCCAGGTTCGCCAGGTTGATGATTGAACCACTTTAAGGCTTGCGATGTCGAATCAACTTGGTCGCTGTAACGTCCCTTGGGAAACGCGATTAATTCCTGCAGATACTCGGCGAGCCAGGGCGCCTCAGAAGGAATGAACACGCACCCATCCGCAATGACGGCTGTCTGGTCGTTCATGCGGGTGACTTTGTCGGACGTAGGGTTCACCGCTAAGATCGTGTGAATGTTTTCGCGTTTCAGGTCCTGGATAAGTGACTCGCCCGACGCTTTTTCTTCGATCAGGATCACGTCGGGTCGGCGATGACCACGATACTTGCCCCGCGTCAGCGCCAGAGCGACATCGCGTAGTTCCGGATAGAGCATTCGTGCGCGGATGACATCGATCAGGTAAATTTTCTTTTTCCAGGTTCCCCAGACCGTGCAAACGCTGTAGCCGCTGAGCTCGGTCGCCTTGCTCGCCGTGTCCCAGCTCAGGATGATTTGCTCGAATGGTGGTGGCACGTTCAAATCGAAGCGCTGAAATTTGTCGATCTTGACAATATTGCCGCCCGGCGGCACGGGCGCTTGCAGAAACTGGGCTGAGTAGAACTCCGGGCCAAGGGTTTGGCGATAACCCTCTAGAACCGATAAAGGCTCGCGTTCTGGATGAAGTGCCGCGCCTTCGCGGCGTTGATATGTCGAGGTTCCGAACGTCGTGCGAACGACATAGGATTCATTCGCCGGCGCAACCGCCGATAATGCAATCACCTTCCAGGGCTCGAGTTGCAGGACGTGCCCGACCATGTCGTCTTCGTGCAGACGCTGCATCACGATTACGATCCGGCCCGTTCGTTTATCGTTCAATCGTGTAATGAGCGTATGGCGATACCAGAGATTGGCGGCGTTTCGCTCTGCATCGGAGAACGCCTCCTGCGGCTTCATTGGGTCATCCAGAAGAATGTAATCTGCTCCAAGACCGGTGATCACACCGCCAACGGACGTGGCAATACGGTAACCGCCCAATGTCGTTTCGAAGGCATTGACGGCCAGACGCTCGGGCGAGAGTCGTGTTTTTGGAAAAAGTCGTCGATACCAGTGCGATTGCATCACCTGCCGGCACATCCTCGCCAGATTGTCGGAAAGGTCCTGGCCGTAACAAACGCAGATGAGCTTGGTGGTGGGGTCGTGACCCAAAAGCCAGGCCGGATATGCAACCGACGCGATAATCGATTTGAGATTGCGCGGGGGCACGTTGACGATGAGGCGACGAGTTTCTCCGCGTCGCATCGCCTCCAGCTCCGCGGCAATGACATGAATATGAAAATTGTCGAGATAGGGCGTCGTCGCGTTCAACTCGAAGAAGACCCGTTCGATGAACGTTGCAAAGTCGAGACGCGTGATGGCATCGAACTCAGTTGGCGTTATCGGAATCGCTCTTGCGTTCATCCTTGTTCTCCATGAGAAGTTTCTGCAAACGTGCGATCAACCGATCTGCGATCTGTTGATCGGTCTCCGAAAGATGCGCCGGCGCCGCCGGAGCGCGGCTTTGCCGCTCCTCCGCTTTCTGCGCCAAATCCAGGCCAAGCTTCACGATTCGGGGGTCACCGGAGGCGCTCTGGTTGGCGATCTGTTTGGCCGTCGCTTCGAGCTTTGTAATCTTTCGTCGACGCCCACGTTCGCTGATCTGTACCTTCTCGTTGAAGGCTCCGGTGATCGCAGCACCTACTGTCTTTGGCTTCCTTGGTCGACCTCGACGGTTGCCAGATTGTCCCGGCTGAAACCGCCCGCTGTTCAGGTCGCGGCCGCTGTCCGAACTATTCGTGCTCATCGTCGGCCTCCGTGATGCGGTCGCTCGATATTTCTCGGAATGTCCGGCCGTCGCCTTCGAGCCGGGCGTTTTCACCGGTCCAGCGCTCCCAGCGCCGGATCGCGACATCTGCGTAAAGGGGATCAAGCTCGATGCCGCGCGCGCGGCGCCCAACTTTCTCCGCAGAGATAATCGTCGAGCCAGAACCGACAAAGGGGTCGAGCACGATGTCGCCACGGCGCGACGCATCGAACAACGCATCCGCGACTAAAGCGACCGGTTTGACCGTGGGGTGTAGCTTGAGGAGATCGCCTTCGTCGCTTCCGCGTCCAAAGGTTCCGACGCCGGAATAGCTCCAGACATTCGTTCTGTTCCGACCATAACGCCCGAGCTGGACGTTGTTGCGGTGCGGTTTCTTGCCCTTCTTGAAGATAAAAAAAAGCTCGTGCTGGCTTCGGTACAGCGAGCCCATGCCGCCATTGTCTTTTGCCCAGACACAGAGATTTTCCAGGCTGTCATACGCCTGGTGTCCTGCAACATGCAGCGCGTGCATATGCCGCCAGTCCATGGCGATGTAGTGGAGCGAGCCGTTGACGCTGTTCGCAGCTATCAGCGTCAGGGCCGTGGTTAGAAATGCGATGAATTCGGCTTCGGACATTTCACCCGACGCCATTGGGAATTCGCGATGGGTGAGGGCGCCAAGACCACTGACATGGCCGCCGATCGGCAAGTTATACGGCGGATCCGTGAAAACGATGTGCGCCGCGTCGCCGAGAAGGAGCGTCTTGTAATTCCCCGCGACAAGCGAGTCGCCGCAGAGAAACCGATGCGTTCCAAGAATCCACAGGTCTCCAAGACGGCTGACGGCAGGACCGAGCGGTGGTAACTCGTCGGCGGGATCCGGCTCTTCCGGTGTTTGATCGAGAGCCGCGATCTTGAGATCGATTTCGCCAGGATCGAAACCAGTGATTGTGACGTCGAAATCCAAATCTTGAAGTGTCAAGTCGCGAAGCACTTGGCCGAGTTTTCGTTCGTCCCATTCACCACGCTCGACGATACGAACTAGCGCCAACATCAGTGTGTCTGCTTCAGCTGTGGACAAATGGCTCGCGACAAGGACGGGTACTACCCTGAAGCCAGCGAGTTTGGCCGCCTCGAGAAAAACATTTGCCGAGAGCAAGACCCGCTCATTGGTCACAATGAGTGGCACGGCTCCGAGCTGCGCGAGCGTGCGAGCTACGCGCCGCGTTTCCGCGGTGCCATGAACGAGGGGGTTTCGGGGATTGGGCTGAATGTTCTCGATGCGCTCATAGTTCAAAACCAAGCGCGCATTATCGAAACGGGACAGATCGGTTGGCATAGAGCCCTCCTGGGTTGAGGGCCCCTATAGAAAGCAGCAGATATCGCCGGGCTAGGTTCAAAAACCTGCGTCAGGCCGCTTAGGAGCCTCTACGGATCCGGATCAGCTGCTCGTCCCTGACGCCAAATCTCGGATCGCAAAGGACCTTTTGTTCGTGGAAGCGTGCCAATTCAATCACTTCGCCATGCAGTTGGGCGTCGTCTAGCCTGTATCCGAACGGCTGCGGTCCCGGCGCTCTACGGCGCATCAGAACTTGGATGGCTGATGCCAGATGGATCACCGGCCGAGTATCGCGCCATGTTCGACGCTCGACGTTTTCGGGGTCGGATTGGCCGGATTGGCTCGCCACCAGTTTCGAAAGCTCATTGATAGAATGACGAGCCATGGAAAAGGGCAATCTTGCTGGAACGCCAGAAATCCCTTCCTCCAGGAAGCCCAGGGCCATCCGCGCCGCCACCATTCTGTCTCGCATGCGGCGCTCAAATGTTCTCAATCGGCGACGACTTTCTTTTGCGTCGAGTCCCGCGTAAGCGGGATAAGCCGCTCGCCATTCGGCTGCGCTCTTCAGATCAGCGGATATGGTCGCTCGAACGACATCCGCGCATAGCGCCTCTTTCGCGTCTTGACAAAGTTTGTCCTCAGTTCCCGAAGGGAAAGCCAAGATCGCAAGTAGCATCGCCCCAATTTCAAACGGCTGCGATTTTGATGAATCGCAATAGATTGTCCGATGCATTTCGAATGGCCCGTAAGAAACCGAACGTATCTTACGACAAAGTCTTCAGTTCTGCTCGGTTTGGGGCAGTAAACGTTCACGGCTCGCGCTCGCGACCGCGTAAAGCTGTCATGGACTCATTTGGGTTGGATGCTCTTTCACCCGGGCAAGGAAGAACATTTCCGCAAGGCCTGGCGCCGTGGCACGGAACTAATTACGGAAAGGTATGGCAGCTACGGCTCGCGGCTACATCGTGACAGCGACGGTCGCTTTGTAGGCTATGCCGAATGGCCGGACGAATCGACTTGGCAGAAAGCGTTCGCCGCAACGATGGTTTATGATGATCCTGAACCCCTACCGCTTTCGTCGATGCAATCACGGAAGCACCCACCGGCGGCGAGCCGATCTTCACGATGACGGTGACCGACGGTTTCCTCACCCGGAAAAGCGGTCGATAGAGTGTTCAACATCCACTTTCCAGTTCGAGGGCTCCTGCGCGGAATGTCCGCTTTCGACCCAAAGCGGACATGGGCGTCACTCCAGCCACTACCCGATTTATTCATCAAGCAGGCGCGCTCGAGGTCTTCCGTGGCAAATCTCCCAGTACAGCCTTGAGGTCCACGCGCCGCGAAACTTTTTCATCGAAAGAATCACAAACCAATTGCGCGCGGACTTGCAACATAAGTTGACGGTGTGCGTTACATATGTGCTCCATCGGACCCATCAGATGCCCTTCGAGTCCAGGGAACAGTGCAATTGTAGGCAAGACGAACATCACGACGGCGGGTGTTCCAATCGAGCAACCGCAATCGATGGGCTATGCGACGGTTGCCGGGCTGCCATGGAACTTTCGGCAAATCAGACCCTGAGCAGCCATTTGTCAAACCGGCTCGCCGGACTATTCGGCCGCTTCGACACGCGTTCGGGTCCCAAAGTCCCGTTGTCGCCTCACTGACCCAGTGGCAGGATTGGTCCCGTGGGGACTGGGCCATGCACGTCTTGATCACCTTCTACAAGGGAAAGCGCACGCTCACGGCTTTTCCATATCCAATCGAAAAGTCCGAGGACTATGGGGCCGCGATAAATGCCGCCTATGCTCAATTCACTCAGGACAATCCCGAAGCCAGTCTGTTCGACGGCGTGCGCGTCATGTTCGAACGTGTCGAGGTGGTGCCACCGGTAACGCCTCAGGCGTCAAAAATTAAGCAGCGGTGACGTATCGGGACCGAATATCCGAGCGCGGTTCGAATGTTTTTTCAGTTCGAACTCAAATGCTCCAAAGATCATTGTGACATGCAAGTCGTCGTCGCTCAGCGGCATCAGAACCGCTTCAAAGGTCTTGGCATCCTGATGGTAGTATTCGCCGGGACCTTTTATCAGGACGGGTTCGCGTTCTCTGACAATGCTCCGATATACAGAAATTGTTCCGGCGACTGTCGCCGCGCCGAATGGCGCAAGAGCCTGGGTGAACGTTTTGCCCGTCGTACTCTCGGGAAAATAGCGTGTCAATCTTGTCCCGAGAACCCGATAGCGAAAATCCCTGCCGTCTTCCAGAACATCGGCCAGCAGAATGTAGGGTAGGTGAGTTTTCAGCTCGGCCGGGACGACGTCCGCGCGCGAGGGCATTCGGCGCCCCCGAAGCTTCGATTCCCAATAGCTGTGAATTGCCGCAAGTTCAAAGCGAGTGAAACTGCGAGGACCGAACTCTGTTACGTCCTTCGGTATACTTATCGGAGATTTCTCGCCGACATCGAGCATTCGGAACTTCTGTCTTACAGCAACTCCAGCGAGAACGCCGTTTCAAAGTTTAGGTTCCCGCCTGAGGGCGGCGAGCCGGTCATAAGTGCCCAATGTCCGCTTTCCACCCAAAGCGGACCTTCGCGCCATGCAGCTGCGCCTGACGTGCGCCGCGTTTCCGAATGTCTGCTTTCCACCCAAAGCGGACGTTCAGAACTTCGCGCTCATTTTCTTTCGGTGAGAGAAACGGAGTTACCATCTGGGTCGCGATAGCGAGCGGTCAAGCCCCACGGTTCCTTGCGAGGCTCATGAGTGACTGGCACGCCTGCGGCCTTCAAACGCTCGTGAATTTCGTCAAGGTTCGCGACCGGAAACCCGAGTTGCACGTCGCGAGTGACCACGCCTTTGCTTTGATAGAGGGCAAAATGTAGGAACGCTCCGCCTCCCCATGAAAGCGCAGCGTGATCCCCAGAAATCCAACGGTCGCCGCCTCCGTGGTCCTTGTCTTGCACGAGCGCAATGCCGAGCTGGTCCCGATAGAAGTGCAGCGATGCCTCTAGTCGTTCAACTTCAAGCACCAAAAGAATGAGTCTGGTGTCTGCCATCGCCTCACCTCGATGTCTGTCTCACAAATCCGCCGAGCCTCCAAAGCCTATCAGAGACGATCGCCTTGATGGCAGGACTTGCTCGGGCGCTTCTGTGTCGGGTCTGAATGTCCGCTTTCCACCCAAAGCGGACGTTCAGCTGGTTCCAACGCGTGCACACAGCTTCGGTCCACATGAAAACGGCGGCACAATGGCCGCCGTTCTCATGTACTTCGCCGAAGTCGCACCGGTCACTGGCAATCTT
>Ga0207693_10000738_pt1 | contig 29447 bp, 25 predicted proteins | sample LARL81metaG_FD_184347 | JGI IMG/M metagenome (GOLD analysis project Ga0207693, IMG submission 184347) | Corn, switchgrass and miscanthus rhizosphere microbial communities from Kellogg Biological Station, Michigan, USA - LAR L8-1 metaG... | ecosystem: Host-associated > Plants > Roots >... | reverse complement strand
CCAAAAAGCAGCGCTTCGCTGTCCTCCCGTTGCTTGCGCAAGAAAGTCACAGACAAACGCTGTGTGAGCAATGTGAACGGCAGTCGGTTTTGTTTGTAGCCAAGAGCCTCCGCCATGGTCTGGAACAAGACCTCGTCGCGCCCATGTGCTTCGATGCGCTGCCGAAGGCGATTCGCTTTCTGTTGCAAACGAAACTTCGCGGCCCCCTCAAGAATGCTGGTGATGCGTTCCGCTGCCAGATTTCTCAGAGGGGCAACGCAGCGACCGGCATGCGCCAGCGGCACCGTTCCGGTCGCGGCATCGCGCAGGGAAGCGAGGTCTAGTTGAACCTGGGGAACGTTGCGGTGAGTACTGGTGCGAGCAAAGAATTCCACTCCGCTTCGCTCGAGAAAGATGTGGAGAATGGCGTCATCGAACGCTGGATTGGTAGCATGGCCGTGCAGTTCCCAATTGCGATCGAGCAAATCGATTTCGATCGCACCGTGTAGCACGGGCCCACCTGCTATCCGGATAGCAGCGTCCTGAAAGTCGGGACCGGCCTCGTGATTCCAAAAACCAAATTGTACGATTTCGACCGGCTCGCCGGTCAACGTCTGGAATTTGCGACCAAATTCACCCGCGAACCAGCGTGCTTGCAATTCGAGCTCGTTCGGAGTTTTCGGCAACGCGAATAACGGTCGCTCGCCCACACGGCCGCTTTCTTGCCGCATCTCGGCGTAACGATTGATCGAATGCATGCTGCCGGCTCTTTTAACCTACTTGTCAAGCGGCAACGATTACCAAATCGCGGCAAAATGACGAATTGATATCGCGTGCACGACTCTGATTTCGTCATTCGGGCCTCCTCGTTATACTTCCGTTTGGACCTGCGCTTCGGCCAATTCCGGTGAACTGCGCGCCAGGTTTTGGCGCAAATAATCCCCTATTCTTTCCACCTCCGCCGCACGTGACCGCGGAAAGACGAAAGAATATTTTGCGCCACGCCCCGTCGCCGGAAAGATGACAAGGTTTTCGGAAAGAAATTTCGGCTCGCGCGCGATGGTCATGCCCTCAAGCTCGATTGTTTGCGCGACCGGTTTCGATCCCTTACGTCCTACGAAGGTCAACTTGCGTGGCTCTTGGTTAGTGGCGACGAGCGCACCGAATAAGTTGGGCGCGATTCGCCGGCCGCGGCCGCTCACGCACGGCACCGCCCAGGCGATGGTTTCGCCGAGGAGGTTTTGTTTGCTAAAAATTGGCGCCAGTTTTGCCGGCAGGTTCAAGGGCAATGTTGTTTCCCGATGAAACGAGGCTGGTTCGTTCAACTTTCGCCAGACCAACCAGAGCTTTACCCGGGTCGCGCGCAGAATCTTTGGAGCAAAGTAGAAGAACGCTCCGAGCGCGATCAGGAAAATCGAGAGTGCAATGACCGGGTGATAATGCAACAAAGCGAGCCCACCGACGACGACGGCGTCCTCGCCGACGCTGAGCGCAATGTTCGAAAAGGGCTCTGGCGACGTGTTGGACAGAAGCCGGGTTGTGGCCTTCGCCGTGTGAGTTGCCAGCGAGGTCGTGCCCGCGAGTAGCACAATGACGACATCGAGCATTGGGGTGGAATGCCCCAGCACTTGAATGGCGAGAAGTGCGCCGCCGATTGGCCTGATGATGGTATGGACGGCGTCCCAGATCGAATCAATCCATGGTATTTTGTCGGCGAAAAATTCGAGTAGAAAAAAAACGCCGGAAATGGTGATAACAATTGGGCCGCCAAGAATGGAGAGGGATTGGTATTGCGGCGCCAGAACGATCCAGTGGAAATGAATGGCAAGGCCGGTGGCAAAAACGGTGAGATATAGATTGAGCCCCGCCAGACAGGCCAGCCCAAGCGCGACACTCAGGAGATTCAGCCGTTCCACCAGCTACTAATTAAGGGCCATCCCGAGGGAAGTCGAGGGTTCCTGCTCTACTCGTCATCCCGAACGAAGGGATCCCTCGGCGATGCTCGGGATGACGGTTGCTGGGACCCGATCGCACCTCTACAATCGCTGCCGTGTTAGATATTCGAATTGTTCGCGAACAGCCGGACATGGTTAAGAGCCGGCTCGCGCTTCGTGGAAGTGGCGATGAAGCCAAACTCGATGAATTGCTACGTGTCGATGCAGAACGCCGCAAAGCCGAGACGGCATTACAAGCCCTTAATGCCGAACGCAAAAAGCTGAGCAGGGAAATCGGCGCAATGCGGATGAAAGGAGAGGATTCTCTCCAGCAGGAAAATCGTGTCCGTAAGATTGGTGATGAAATCGCCCGATTGAACGAAGACGTAAACTTGTTCGATGCGCAACAGCGCGAGACGCTGCTGGAGATTCCAAATCTCCCGCACTTCAAAGTGCCTATTGGAAAAGATTCCAGCGCCAACCCGGTAGTGCGATCATGGGGAGCGATACCGAAGTTGGATACGCCGCTCGATCACATAACCATCGGAACAAATCTCAAGCTGTTTGATCTTGAAAGGGCGACGAAACTAAGCGGCAGCGGCTTTATTTGTTTCACCGGCGCGGGGGCGCGCCTGGAGCGAAGTTTGATCCACTTCATGCTCGATCTGCACACCCGCGAGCATGGTTACGAAGAGATGAGCCCGCCGTTTTTGGTGCGGCGCGATTGCATGATCGGAACATCGCAGCTGCCGAAGTTCGAAGCCGACATGTACGGCCTGGAAAATAATCAGCTCTTTCTTGCGCCGACTGCGGAAGTGCCGGTGACGAATTTTCACCGCGAAGAAATTCTTGGCGCAGATGAACTGCCGAAGAAGTACGTCGCCTACACACCATGTTTTCGACGCGAAGCGGGTTCAGCCGGCCGCGAGACACGCGGCATTATTCGGGTCCATCAATTCGACAAGGTTGAGCTGGTGAAAATTACGACCCCGGAAGCTTCCAATGAAGAACACGAAGCTTTAACGGCCGATGCCGAAAAGGTGCTGCAATTGCTTGGCTTGCATTACCGTGTCGTCGAGTTATGCGCCGGCGATCTGGGTTTCGGTGCCACCAAAACGTATGACCTCGAAGTTTGGTCGCCAGGGCAAAATGCATACCTCGAAGTGTCAAGCTGCTCGAACTTCGCGGATTACCAGGCCCGACGAATGAATTTGCGATTCAAAGACGCGGAAGGAAAGAACCGGTTTTGCCATACCCTGAACGGGTCCGGACTGGCCTTGCCGCGATTGTTCGCGGCGCTGATCGAAAATGGTCAGCAGAAAGATGGCTCCGTGCGACTTCCGGACAAATTGCTGCCTTATTTTGGGGCCGGGGCGATCCGGTAGCTGTAGTGGCGGCCGTGTCGGCCGCAGCAAACAGCATCACGTTAGCTAACGCAGGCGACACGCCTGCCACTAGAAGGCTTACAATTGTAAGTCGAGTTGCTTCCGATCTTCGGCTGACATCGCCGCTTCGGTCGAAGGCAAGGGGAGTTCGTAACCGAGACGCTCGGCCAACCGTTGCGCGCTTTCCAGGGCAAAGCCTTCAAAGTGATTGTTCAAATAGGCGTAGACCGCCCGAACATCCGAAAGTTGTCGCTCGATCTTTAAAGCCCAACTCTCCAGCGCTGCTTCGCGTTTCCACAGCAATTTGCCGTAGCGATGCTGATGTTTGCGGTCGCCGTCGTATTTTGTCGTGTAGTCGCCCAGCAGACGGACGTAAAGAAAATCGGTCGTGCACGGCTGAAATTCGAACGGCGCGAGATTGCGCTCGTTCAAGGGCGAGGTGTCGGCCCAGACCCAGCAGATACGGTATTTTTCCAGCAGATGAATGAATTGCGGGCGATGCCAGCCGGGATGCCGAAACTCGATGGCAAAGCGAAAATCCCGCGGCAATTGCTCGACGAACGACCGCAGCGGGACTTTCCCCTCTTTCGGGAGAAAGGATGGTGGCAATTGGACCAGGATGATGTGCAACTTGGGCGCAAGCGCTTCGATCGCGCGCAGAAATCCATTCAACTCTGCTGAGCAATCGCGTAGTTTGCATTGGTGCGTAATTTCGCGTGGCAGTTTGCACGAAAAGCGAAAATGGGACGGCGTGATATCGAGCCAGCGTCGCACCGCATCAGGCGCCGGAGCAGCATAAAAGGTCGAATCAATTTCGACGGTGGGGAAATGACGCGCGTAAAATTCCAGCCAGCGCGACTCCGGCAAATCCCGTGGGTAGAAGACCTCGCGCCAATCTTCAAAACTCCAGGCGCAGGCTCCGATCCGAATTTTTTGCTGTTGATTTAAATTCACCGACCTAAAGTTACTTCAGACTTGAGCGAACGAAAAAGCACCAAGGTTGTCTAAGAACTGGCCTCCCCCGTGTCTCATTTTTAGGCCGGCTTAGCTTGACTGGAACACGGAGGCAAATACCCTGCCACGTTTCATGCGAATTCGACTGTTTACTTTCATAATTGGGGCGATCTCCCTCGCCACGGTGGGGCAGGCGTCAATCATCTTCCGGCCGGGCGAAAAAGTGAAGTATGTCGCTCCCGGCGAGGAGGAAGTCAGTGGCAATGCGCAGCGCCTTAATGATATCGCGCAGGAAGCCGAGAAAAAAGGAAACATTGGCCGCGCCATCAAAGCCTATTATCAACTTTGCCGGAAGTACCCCAACGATACGTTGGCACCATCCGCAGCCTACCGGGCGGCTCAGCTAATCGAGCAGGACCACCAGTACATTCGGGCCGCCAACACTTATCGCACCCTCGTGGAACGGTATCCGAATAGCCCCCATTTCGACGAAGCGATCGAAGCGCAGTTTCGTATCGGCGAAATGTACCTTTCCGGTAAGAAAATAAAGTTGCTGGGAATCCCACTGGTGACCTCGATGGATCGGGCGGTAGAAATCTTTGCTGCGATCGTCCGCACTGCCCCTTTTGGCAGATACACGGCGCGAGCCCAGTTTGATATTGGGCTGGCCCGGCAAAAACAACATGCCAATGACGCGGCGATTCAAGCCTATCAAGCCGTGATCGATAAATTTCCAAGCGACGCGATTGCAGCGGATGCGCAATATCAAATCGCATATATTTGGTACGAAGCGGCACGCCTTGGCACGAACGATCAGGCCGCAACCGAAAAGGCCAGGAACGGATTTGAAGATTTCCTGTTTCGTTATCCCAAGAGTGAAAAGGCAGCGCAAGCACGCGAAAACCTTGAGCATCTGCAGCAGAAATCGACCGGGGATGCCATGAAGGTCGCGAAATTCTATGACAAGAAGAAGGCCTATCGCGCGGCGGTGATTTACTACAATGAAGTGATTCAAGAGCATCCGGGTTCGGCAGCGAGCGCCGAAGCGCAAAGACGCGTTGACCAAATTCGCGCGAAAGTCGGCCCGACTGCACTCCAACCCGCTGTCACCGTGCCAGAACTAAAGAAAAAACAGGTGGCATCGCGCGGGTCGTCCGGCAATGCTCGGCCGGCCTTTCGCAACAGCGACGCCGAAGTGGCGCCGCTTCCGCCGTCAGAACAGGATTCGAACCTGCCGCCGCCGGCGTCGCTTTCGCCGCCGACTACGACTGCCCCGGAGCCTAGTCCCAACCCCGCGTCATCTCCCACTCCCGAAGCTTCCGCAACGCCTGAGCCGTCCGCCGCGCCTGATTCTGCCGCTTCGCCGGCGCCGTGAAAAATCCCTTCACTGCGGTCTTTTTGCTTTTAACCGGCTGTCTCGGATACCACGTGGGGCCGGTGAAGCCAAGCGTGCTCCGGGATGTTCACGCCATTGCGGTGCCGACTTTTGAAAACAAAACCTTGCTGCCACGGATCGAGGTTCTAATTACCGACAGCGTGATCAAACAACTGCAGCAGGATGGCACTTACAGGATCGCTAACGAGAATAATGCGGACGCTATTTTAAAGGCTGAGATTAGTGAAATCATCCGCACCCCCGCGCGATCGCTGCGCGGGAATGTCCTTCGCACGACTGAGTTCAACCTCACCATGCATGTGAAATATAAACTGGAAACAGCGAGCGGCACCATGCTCATGCCTTCAGCAGAAGTTGTCGGCACCACCAGCTTTTTCGTTCAGAGTGATGTTACAAGCGACGAGCGACAGGCCTTGCCTTTGGCGGCGGAAGAGCTCGCAATCCATCTCGTCACTCAGTTAAGCGAAGGCTGGTGAATCCTCATGAAAGGCGAGGAGCACCTGTGGGGAGTCCTCAACGACAAGCTCGATACGCTGCGCGCCACCAATCAAATGGCGGAAGCAATCCGAGTCGGTCAAAGCGCGCTGGAAATAGCAAAGCGCAGTTTCGGCGCGGCTGATTCTCGGCTGGCGCGGAGCTATGAGAAACTAGGATCGTTGCATGAGCAAAACGGCGATCGCTCTGGGGCGAAGGCCTATCTGGTAAACGCTCATCGCATTCTGACGCGGCTGCAGCCAGCCGACGGTCAGGCTATTTTCCATTCTTCTCGACGACTCGGCCAGCTCTGTAATGAGCTTGGTCAGACCGAAGAAGCGATCGACTTTTATGAGCAGGCTGTTGCCGCCGCTCCGCAAATCCCCGAATTGCCCTTCTCGGATCTCGGTGCGTTGCTGAACAATGCTGCTCTCATCTGCCGCAAAGCAGGCCGCGCCAAAACCGCCGAGCCATACTACTTGCGTGCTCTCCAAATTTACGAGAACCAACTCGGGCCGGAACATCCCGATGTCGCATCAGTCTTGAATAATCTCGGTGTTTTTTATACCAACGAAAAGCGATTCACGGAAGCAGTGCACATCCACTTACGCGCTCTCGCCATCCGTGAAAAAGCATTTCCTTCGAACCATCCAGACATCGCACAGTCGAAATGTAATCTTGCGGTAGTTTACCATTCCCGAGGCGAGTACGATCGGGCTTCAGAACTCTATCGCGCATCGCTCCAGACGTGGGAGGACGCCATGGCCAAACCACCCGAAGAATATGAAGTGGTGGCGGCTAACTATGCCGATCTTCTCCGCTCGCTGGGCAAGGCGCGCAAAGCGCACGCGCTGGAAAGCCGGGCGCGCAAAAAACGTCACGGTTGATTGCGGTTGCACCGCTCCCGCGCATAAGTCAGCTTCCCTGCGCCAATTTTTTAGCTCACGTGGCGGAACTGGCAGACGCGTACGGCTCAGGACCGTATGGGGCAACCCGTGGAGGTTCGAGTCCTCTCGTGAGCAAGGCCAAATCGCCCGACGCCCGGATCAATCGACGGAAAGCGGGAAACACCCGAATCGTCGCTCTCGGAACGGCATGAGACTGCGTAATGCCGCGTTTTGAGCGCGTTAAGCGGTAGCCAGCGGCCGGATTTTCACGGCGCTTTGAACGCCTTCGGCGGGATTCTTGCTGTGTAACACGCTGCCCATGAAAGTTTCCGTCGTTATCCCCTGCTATAACGAGCGAAATACGATCGCTGAAATTGTCTCCGCCGTTCGGACCGCCCCCTTGCCGGATATTGAGATTATCGTCGTTGATGACGGTTCCACTGACGGCAGCCGCACGATTTTGAAACGCAATGTCGAGCCCATCGCCGATCGCGTCATTTATCATGGCGTTAATCGGGGGAAAGGCGCAGCTTTGCGCAGTGGCTTCGCCGCCGCCACGGGCGAAATCGTCCTCGTTCAGGATGCCGACCTCGAGTACAACCCCGAGGAATATCCGCGCTTGCTCGAGCCAATTTTGAACGGAAAAGCCGACGTCGTTTTCGGCTCCCGATTCATGGGCGGACGTCCGCACCGGGTCGTTTACTTCTGGCACATGGTCGGAAACAAATTGCTGACCTTGTTTTCCAACATGTGCACAAACGTGAACCTCACCGACATGGAAACCTGCTATAAGGCATTCCGCACAGCGGTCCTGAGGAACATCGATTTGCGTGAAGACCGATTCGGTTTTGAACCCGAAATCACTGCCAAAGTCGCGCGTGCTCGTTGCCGCATTTACGAGGTCGGTATCTCCTATGATGGCCGGACGTATGAAGAAGGAAAGAAGATTACCTGGCGCGATGGGATTCGGGCTTTCTACGCCATTATCAGGTATAACTTCTTCACTCGTAAACCGGCCGCGGTTTTCTCTAACGAGACCTCGGCCAGTGAATCGGCCGACACGGTTGGGCTGGGCCCGCGCCTGAAGCATTCCTGAATGACGTCCAACTGGTCTTGCGGGCGCATCGCACACCTGTTGCTGTGGTGCAGCCTGGTGGTGGCGTTGCTGACGGTAAGCATCCCCAAGATTTATTCCGGCGCCACCGAATACCCGCTTCGGCCCGGCGGCGCGCTTCATACCACCGATAGCTACTTGAAGTTTGCCACCGGGGCAGAAGGCGCGTCGAAGAACTTAATTTCGATGTTTGACTCGATGCCTGTGTCTAAACCAATTGTCATCTTTATCCGCAAGGGTGATGCGTTTAGTTCCGGTCTGGGGATGACGACAGCATATCTCGCGTCGCCGCATGCGGTCCGTTTATGCGAAATCGACGGAACACATCCGGACAATGAACTATCCCTGATCAACCCGGACAAGGTGGCGGGAGTGGTTTTGTGTCGCCTTACCCGGCCTGCTTGGTTGCCGGCCGGCAAAGTATTCGGCTCGGGACTGGAAATAGTGTCAATAGGGGGAAAGGGATGAATGCGCTCGGTCTTTTCGGCGCATTCGGGACGTTGTTCGCCGCAGGTTACGGCTTGCTGGCGTTGCTCGTTCGTCGTTCCTTGCGGTTGAGTCTTACTGAACAAATCGCGTTCTCGTGGCTGTTTGGAACGGGCGCGGTTTCTTTGCTCCTGTGGGTCTTCGGTTTTCTTGCCGACGGCCTCCTCCTGCAGGGGCTAGTCAGCGTTGTTTCCATTTCGCTTGGGATGGTCGGATGGAAATTGAAAACGCCATTGTACATTTGCAGCAAACCAAGGTGGTTCGAAGTTGTTCTTACCGCGGTTATCACCGCCGAAATCGCGATCGTGTTTTATCTTTCCTTCGTTCATACCCTGGGCTGGGATGGGTTGCTAAATTGGGAAATCAAAGCACGCTATGCCTTCGCCAATGGCGGCGTTCTTCCCGCGGCTTATTTCAGCGATACCGGCCGCGCTTTCAGTCATCCGGAATACCCTCTCGCGATTCCATTCAACGAGCTGTGGCTTTACCTCTGGCTTGGCGAATCCAACCAATTTTGCGCGAAGACAATCTTTCCGACGTTTTACGTCGCAGGAACATTCTTGGTCGCTGCCTTTACCGCGCGTCTGAGCGGAAGAACATGGCTCGGATTACTTATGGCGGCGCTTCTGTTTTTTGTTCCACAAATCACCGTCGAGGTCGGGTGCGCGAGTGCGGGCTACGCCGATTTCCCACTGAGCGCCTTTTATCTCGCCGCGGCTGGATGTCTCTTTTGCGCTTCCAAACAAGGCAACGATGTCTTCTTCCGCCTCTACGCCGCGTCTCTGGCCCTGTTGCCATGGGTCAAGCGCGACGGTCTTATTTTATGGACCGTCGCAGCGGCTTGCGGTGTCTTCGTCATTTTGCGGACAAGAAAGTCCCCATTGTCATTCTTTGCATTCCTGCCCGGGATCGTAATCATTTGTGGGTGGCGTCTTTATCTGACCGCCACGCACGCACTTCAGGCGGTAGATTTTTTGCCATTCAATCTGGAGACGTTACGTACCCACCTCAACCGTGCGCTGCCGCTGCTTTCCGCGCTTGTGGCCGAATTCTGTAGCCTTCCTACCTGGAGTCTGTTTTGGTTTATTGTCGCCGTTGCCCTCCTCTACGCATTGCCTCGGATGCGCGACCCGGGCGTTGTTGTCCTACTCGTCGCCCTGGTTGCGCCCATCGTTTTGTATTTGTCACTCTATCTTTTCAGCAGCTGGCCAAACTATCTTGACCATGTTGGTCTTTCGATCAGCCGCCTGCTTATGCAGGTCGCGCCCATCGGATTTCTACTCATCGTTCTCGCGATTTCTCGGCGTCCGGAGAAACATCCACAGCGAGTGCAGATGCCTAATCGTGCCACTTGCGCGATCGCATGTTCCGAGCGAACGGCCGTGGTTGAGCTCGCCTGAAGAAACTGCCCTGGCGCGTGATCCCGAAACCGTTCGGGAAATGTTTGATCGTGTCGCCCGAAGATACGACCTCGCGAACCATCTTCTAAGCCTTGGGTGCGATTTCTCCTGGCGCAGACGGGCAGCTGAAATCGTGGCCAGCTGGAATCCGGCCTGCGTCCTTGATCTTGCGACCGGCAGCGGCGATCTCGCGCTCGTGATCCAACGCAAATTATCGACTGTCCAGGTCGTGGGACTGGATTTTTCCAATGCCATGCTCGCGCTGGCCCGTCGAAAGGGAGTTCGTCATCTTCTTGCCGGCGATGCCGTCCAATTGCCGTTAGCAAACCAATCCTTCGACGTTGTAACCATCGCGTTCGGTTTGCGAAACATACGCGATCGGGGCGGAGCCTTGCGCGAAATGCAGCGCGTCCTCACCTCCATTGGACATCTGCTTGTTCTGGATTTTTCTCTGCCCCAACATCCGATCTGGCGTTCCCTCCATCGATTTTATCTGCACCGAATTATGCCTTTCGCTTCAGTGCTGATTACGCGCGAAAGAAAAGCCTACCAATATCTCGGCGCTTCGATCGAAAATTTCCCTAGCGGCCCTGCCATGTGCGACTTGATCGAGGCCAACGGTTTTAAAAATGCCGTCGCTGAACCACTCACTGGCGGAATTGTGACTATTTATACCGCCGAAGCAGCTCGCTCATCCCGAGCATAGCGTAGCGAAGCCGCCTGTCGCGCCGTAGTCTCGCGAGCGCGAAACGAGGGCGGGAGGGAGTTGGAACGACGTTACGGTGTCGGCGTAGCGACTGGCGAAGTTGCGATCGACGGTGACGCACTTGCCGCCGGTGACGGTGTTGCCGACTGTAGCAAGTCCGCTCGCAACGCTTTCAAATCCGGACTGCTAATCGCAAACGTGCCTTCGTGTTCGTCTGTTCGCGCCATCGCTGTCCCATCAGGTGAAGAACCTCCTACCGTCAACTTATGCTGAGCCTTGTCATCCGGCGATGTGGTGAATGTGATAACGAACTGCGGTTTCGCAAAGGCGCCCGCCGGCGCATTTGCCACCCAGTGAGTGGCGTGCAAAGAGGCAAGCGTGTTCAACAGCGATTGCACATTCACAGTATTGATCGGCCCGCTTCCCGTGGCCCACTGCCACTGATTGTTCGTTCCACGGACCAAAGTCTGTTCGCGATCGGTAAAGAGCGACAACTTGTGAATTTGTTCCGGCTTGAAGCTAAAAATCGTTAGGTCCTGCCACGACAACGGATCAGCAAAAACATTATCGAGCATCGAACGTCGGACCGCGACCACGAATGGTTCCTCTCCTACCCGCGCGAAGACACTTTCGGCGTCGACTTTGCCGAAGGCGATTGTAGCCAAAGGATGTTCACCGGCGGTGGTCTCGGCCGTATTCTCCGAGGCGAAAGCACTTAACGTGACCGTGAGTTGCGGCTTATCCAGTCCATATTTCGGCAAATCGGATGCCACATCTGCCACAAAGCTCGTGACCAGTTCGCCACTCAGCAAATCGATTACCCGGCGTGCTTCTGCCGCATTGGCCGCACGATTATTGCGATTTACAATCGTCCAGTTCTGGTCCTTGCGCGCGAGGACTGTTTTGTTTTTTCCGGGCGCGTCAATCGTGATGCGGTCCAACTGATTTTGATCGAAGCGCACGAGGTGGCGGTCACGTAAATCGTTAGGCTTTGTGCTCAAAATCGATTCGATCTTGTTGGGCAACGTGTAAACGAACTTCCGCGGCGCGAAACGAACATAAACCTGATCCTTCTCCTTTTCGGGAACACCGCCGATCTGCAAGATCTGGCCCGGGGCGCTGCCGGCGGATTTATCATCACCCGTGAAGATGGTGACACTCCCGCGCGGCTCAGCCAGGCCGTAGGGATGCAAATCGCCGGCATCATCGGCTACAAATTGCGCGATCCGGCTGTTCGTAATCTGCGCAATCAGATCGTTGACTTTTTGGTCGTCTGCCCGCGCCCTTAATGGCTTCACGATTTGCCAATGATCACCCTGTTTTTGCAGTTCCATTTCGCCGGCTGCGGTTTTTATGGAAAGACGCACCACTTGTGTCGCCACTGTGTCAGTCAATTTACGGTCGCGGAATTCCTCCGGCTTTTTCGAAATCTGGTTTTTGATCGATTGTGAAGCGAGAAACACATCTTTCGAATTCTCCAGGCGAACATAAATCTTGCCTTCGAGTGCGGCATTGTTACCGAACAAAACTTCGGGCGGTGCGTTCGGCCCCTGCAGCTTGAGGCGCAGCTTCGCTTTCGCCACCCCATATTCTGCCATTCGACTTTTGTCCGCCTCGATTTCTTTCGCGCCGATGGTGGTATCTTTTTTCCAATCTTCCAAATCGAACAAGAGATTCTCGACGGCGCTGCTATCGGCCAGGTCTTTGACGGGCGACTCCAGCCGCCATTTTTTGTCGGTGCGTTTTAATTCGATACGCTCGTCAGCGTTTTGAATCACGACACCGTCGATTTTATCCCGCTCGAAATTAATGACATTTTGAGCGCGCCGGTTCGACTCTTGGGTGTTTGGCCGTTTGCTTTCATAAAACTTGATAAACAGGCCAATCGCCAGCGCGAGGACAAAGAGGATGAGCGTAGTCCGAAATCTCATAATCGGATTAGGCCCGCCGTTTCCACCACACCGCCGAACCGATTATCGCCGGCACCAGCGGTATCAAGACCAGGACGAGCCACCGCAAGTTGCGCAGTTCAGTTTCATCAAGCGTGAACGTGAGCGGTTTTGGGATTTTCGGCGCAATCCCGATCATTTGCTCCCGACTCATCAGCCAGTTAATACTGCCGGAAACAAAATCGAGTGCTTGTTGGTCCTGCGTCAGCGCGTTGTCCTGAATAAAAAAGGCGTTGCTCACTACCACCATGCGCGATGAGTTCACCCGCACTCGCTCGTCGCCGCTACCGCCCTTTTCGATCGAAGCCGCGATCGTCAATGGCGCCCCGTGGTCGCGATTTTGGTCGAACTGAAGTTTTGCCGGATCATCTGAATTGTAATCGACCTCGCCCCAGTAACCTTTTTCCGCCTGGACCAGCGGTTGTATCTGAACGCCGGCGCCTTGAGCGCGCTGCGGCTCCAGCGTCATCGAACAAGTCCCGCCCAAAAACGGGGCGCGTACCTCGGCCAGCCGTTTTGTGATCGGCGAGTCTCCCAAAAATCGGCCGATGACATCCCGCACCCGCGCAACTTCTTCGATCCCGGTCCGGACCATTGCCATCAGACGATCATCATTCACCCGCACGCCGAGGTCGTTTAGAAAGGCGTTAAGTTTCGGCGTCTTTGCTGAAGGATCTAGCAACAGCAGAATCCGCCCTTGTTTGTTCCAGAAATCACGCAGCAACAGCATCTCGCGGTCGGAAAAATCATACTGCGGGCCCACGATCATAATCGTCTTCATCTCCGCTGGAATCGCATCGACGTTGAAAAGATTCAGTTCTTGAAGCTTGATGTTCTCGTTCTCGATGAACGTCTTCAGCACCGAGATGGGACTGGTCGGCGGCTGCGGCTCCGACGCCAGTAAACTTGGGGCGGCCTCTGCGATTGGCGGTTCCTTGTGACCCAGCACATAGCCGATGATGTTTTTCTTTCCTTCGGTCAAGTCGACGATCGCGCTGCTAATTGCCTGTTCGCCCTTGAATGATGTCACTCGTGGACCTTCCCCCATTGCCATCCCACTTTGATCCACCTCCGCCATTTCCGAGGCCTTGACCGTTTTGTTCCGCCCTTCGTAATCCAGTACCAGCATGCTTTCGTCAGTCACTACCTTGTATTTGTCGAAAAGCTCCTTCGCTCGCGAGAAGTTGACCTCTGGATTGATGTGCTCGACGTCGATCTTTCCTTTGGCGGCGTACTGGTATTCCGTTAGCAAACTTTCGACGTCGCTTGTAATGGGTGTGTTGGGGGAAAAGAAAATCGTAATGCGCAATTTTCCTTTGAGGGAATCAAGAATGCGTTTGGTTTTGTCCGAGAGAGAGTACTTCTGATCGCGTGAAAAATCCCAGCGCCGGTAATGCTCGAATCCGAGATAGTTTATCATCGCTGCCAGAACGATGAGCAGCCCGATCTGCACCACGACATTCAGGCCGATCTGAAAACGATGAATTTTTTTTGGTTTATCCGCCACGATTACAGTTTCCATTTGCGCGATTGAAATGCCTGGTAGGTCAATCCCAGCATCACAATCGTTAGACTCAGGTAGAGAACGATCGGACGGGTATCGATCTCGCCGCGCGAGAGTGTCGCCATTTGTTCAAGGGCCGAGAAATAACCGAGGACTTGCCGCATCGTCGAACTGACCTCGGTTACGATGAAAGTAATTAGGCCCGAGAAAAAGTGCAGCGTGATCGCGCAAAACGAAATTACAGCGGCGATGATTTGGTTCCTCGTTAGCACAGAAGCGAAGCAACCGATGCTGATGTAAAACATTCCCAGTAACAGCAGCATCAAATAGGAACCCCAATAAGCGCCGAATGATCCTGCCGCGGTCTGGTGCGTGACGTATTGGAAGATCGCGAAGTAAACCAGAGTGGGGACCCAAAGAACCACATAGAAGATCATGGCCCCGAAGAATTTCGCCAACACCACCTGCCAGTCGCGAACTGGCGCAGTCATCAACGGCTCGATGGTGCCGAGCTTAAATTCCTCCGCAAAAGTCCGCATGGTAATCAGCGGGAAAATCAACACAAAGGCGAACCAGAAGAAGACCGAGTTAAAAAATGCTTCCTGCACCGAGTACTGCACTGGTCGCTGATTCATAAACGAGATTTGGAAGTAGAAGTCCGCCCCGCTGACGAAGAGAAAGAAGAACAGGACGATGTACGCGATCGGCGAGTAGAAGTAGCTCGATACTTCGCGGGAAAGGAGAGTGTAGAACTTACGCATTTGCCCTCCCGACCGGGTAGCACACGGGTCTCGCGTGTTGGCGATGACGTCTCGTCATCGCGGACTTTTCCATTCGTTCAAAATCTTTGTGAAGATTTTTTCGGCGAGACGCCGAAACCAGCACGCGAGACGCGTGCGCTACCCAGAACAAATCTCGCAAAGCGTCAGGTTTCATCCGAATGCGTAATTTCCACAAACACATCCTCCAGCGTTGCCCGCCGCGCCGTTAGTTCGCGCACCTCCCAGTTGCGATCGCGGGCAAGGCGAAAAACTTCCGGACGCACATCCGTTCCCGATTCCACTCGTAGCGACAAAATTTTCCAGCCGTCGTCTTCCGATTGGCTTACATCCCGGACGCCGGCGATTTTCTTCAGCTGGGTCGGGGCGTCATCCGCGCCCACCCTGGCTTCCAGTGTCACGCCACCGGCAGTGCGAATGCGGCCGAGCAAGTTCTCCGGAGTGTCGCACGCTTCAATGCGCCCCTTATTGATAATGATGACACGCGAGCACGTCATCTCGACCTCCGGTAAAATGTGCGTCGATAACAAAATGGTGTGCTGTCGACCGAGGTTCTTAATCAGCTCGCGCACCTGCCGAATTTGGTTCGGGTCCAGGCCGATGGTCGGCTCATCCAGAATCAAGAGATCCGGTTCGTGCAACAGCGCGTCAGCTAACCCGACTCGTTGCCGAAACCCTTTCGAAAGCGCGCGAATCAGTTTGTTTTCGACTTCGCGCAATCCGCAAAGCTCTTTCACATCGCCCACGCGTTCGCCGACACGCCGATGCGGAATGCTTTTCAACGCCGCGCGATAATTCAAGTACTCGCTGACTCGCATGTCGCTGTAGAGCGGCACATTCTCTGGCATGTAACCGAGATGCGCCCGGGCCTGGAGCGATTGCTCGAAAACATCGAAGCCGGCGATTGACGCCCGCCCTGAGGTGGCGGGCAAAAAGCTCGCCAAAATACGCATCGTGGTGGTCTTGCCCGCGCCGTTCGGTCCGAGAAAACCCATGATCTCGCCCTGGCCGACCTCGAAGTTCAGATCGCGAATCGCGGTCTGTCCCGCATATTTTTTCGTTAAATTTTCAACCTTAATCATTGCGATTGATTGTTTGAGACAACTTTCCGCGCGCAGCGTTGTCTAAAAAATTTTAGCGTGCTGTCAACGATACCGTTTGCATTTGGCGCGCGCCATCGTTGCGAGCGATGCCGACCGTGAAGGCTACTGTCATCCCACTTTCGACACGTGTGAGCAAGTTCTCAATCGATCTCACCGAGTTCACGTCGTGTCGCCCGACGCGGTAAATCACCAGCCCGCGTTCGATTGCGATTTCCGCTGCCGGGCTTCCAGGTTCAACCGCGCTGACCAGGACACCGCGCCCGCGCACGAGGCCAAACGCGTCAGTCAGTTCCGTCGTTAGATCTTGCAGTTGCATCCCGAAAAGACGATCGGCGTTGGTAGCGACTGGCTGATTCGAACTGACGCGTGGTTGTGCGGAAGGTTGCTTTTCTGCTACCGCTTTGAATCCTTTGACCGCCTCGCGCACAGCCTCGCCCGGAATCGCAAAACCCAAGCCCTGTGTCGGTACACCCTGCGGCGTAAAAGCCATTTTTGCCGAACTCACTCCAACGAGCCGGCCCGCGATATCTACGACCGGGCCGCCCGAATTTCCCGGATTAATCGCCGCGTCCGTCTGCACCAGATCTTTGTATTCCAAATCGCCAACGGTGATTTCCCGTTTTAATCCACTCAGGACACCGCGACTGATGGAACTGCCGTAACCAACAGAATTGCCCAGCACGATAACGGTCTCGCCGAGAAGATTGGGCGAGAGATTATTCAGATCAATGAAGGGGAATCCGCTTTTGCCTTCGATCTTGATAAACGCGAGATCCTTCTTCGGATCACCAGTGATGTAACGCGCGTTGTAAACTTTGCCATCGCTGGTGGTAACCTCGATGCGCAGGTCGGCTGCTCGTTGCACGACGTGCTCGTTGGTTACGATGTAACCGGCTGGATCAACAATGAAGCCTGAGCCGAGACTTTGCAGGCGCTGTCGGATTTCGCGCGTCTGACTGCGGTAGGTCCCGAAGAATTCAGCGGCGAAATCTTCAAACGGATCACGGACTTGGCGTCGGACCACGCGCTCGGAATTAATGTTAACGACCGCCGGCATCACTTTCGCGACCGCGAGCACCACCGGCTCGGAAGCGGGGTCGGTTGGGGAGGTGGACGGCAGCGGCGTCGGCGTTTGTGCAAATGCCGATCGCATCACGAGTAGGAGCGCAATTGTAGAGGCGAGCGCCGTTACAACCCGTGGTCGCTTCATTTTAACTGTTCGACAATTTCGGGCGGAATTTTCTCACGCAATTTTGGATAAAGTTTCGACGATCCGAAGCAAGTCCAGCTCTCTTTCTTTCGTTTGCTGGTCCGCCACGTTTGGTCTTTCCAAGCCCAAATCTTCCCGCGAATTACGTTGTCCAAGCTCGCTACCGGTACCCGTTGACCCAGAACTTCGTGCTCCTTCTTGTCCGACAGGAATTCCTGATAGCGTACGTCAGTCGTGAACTGAATACGCAACTGGCTCTGCTGCCCTTTTGCGTCAATGGAATGCTCGAATTTTTGAATTTGAAACTCGGCTTGCTCCAATTGCTTCGAGATTTGCGATAATCGATCGGTCATTACGACGATATCAGCATCAAGGGTGTAGATCGTCTCGACGTAGCAATTCACAGCCAGCCCGCCAGTTAAACACCATGGTTGGTTCGCGTTCAGGATTCGAACAAGTGCGCTGAAATCCTTCGAACCTCCATTCGTTACTGATTCAAAAACCTCCGCTGCTGTCATGATTGCGAACGCAAGTAACGAGGCGCTCCCTCGACTGTCAATCTTGGGCTCCCGCGACTTTCGAAACGGCACTGCGCCTAGTCAAAGAGATCGAAATCAGTACAACCTCCGCCGTAAAGGATTATGCCTTGACTGGGAGGGGCGACTTCTCCGCCGAAGGACGGCTTCCTCCGGAGGCGAACAAGTCACCCGGTTTGGTTAGCGCGATGCCATTGCGATGAAGCGCATCGATGACAAATTGTATTGATATGCATCGATCGTTTGCCGCCCGGCCGAATCTCGATTTGCTCGAGCAGAATTACGACCGCTGGCAGAAGGATCCCGACTCGCTCGATTCCGGTTGGTCGGCATTTTTTGAAGGGTTCGAGCTCGGTAGTCTCGACGGAAAAAATGGCGCTGCCGTCGAAGCGCCGAGGGAAGCGCGGCGCGATCTGCGGGAGAGTCCGCTACAAACGCGAATTGACGCCCTGGTTTACGCTTATCGCATTCTCGGGCACACCATCGCACGGGTGAATCCGTTGGCGGAGAAGCGCCCCGAAAATCCACTTCTTACCCTCCGCGAGTTCGGTTTTAGCGACAAAGATCTCGACTACCCGGTTTCCTCAAAGTTCTTCCTCGATAATCGCCAGATGTCGCTGCGCGAAATGATCGCCCTGCTCGACCAAATTTATGCTGGGTCGATTGGCGCGGAATTTCAGCATATCCAAAACACCCGTATTCGGGATTGGGTGCGGCATCGCCTCGAATCGCGGATTTTCGCTCGTCCTCCTTCGCCGGAAATACAAATTGCGCTCCTTCGCGCGCTACTCGAATCGGAGACCTTCGAAGTTTTTCTGCACCAGAGTTACGTCGGGCAAAAACGTTTTTCCCTGCAAGGCGCGGAAGGTTTGATGGCGATTCTCGATACCCTTTTGCACAAGTGTGTTACCGACGGGGTCGAGGAAATCTGCATGGGCATGGCCCATCGTGGCCGTCTCAATGTGCTGGCAAATTTCCTCAGAAAATCGCTCAACGTCATCTTCACTGAGTTTACCGAGAATTACATTCCCGCTCTCGTTGCCGGGGATGGCGATGTGAAATATCACCTCGGCTATCGCACCGTGCGCAAACTTGCTGCGGGCGAAGTGGAGATTCGGCTATCGGCAAACCCAAGTCATCTCGAAGCGGTTGATCCGGTGGTGGAAGGGACCGCCCGTGCCCGCCAGCGCATCCGTGGCGATACCGAACATCGGCGCAAAGTTCTGCCACTATTACTTCATGGCGACGCCGCTTTCGCGGGGCAGGGGATCGTGGCGGAAACCCTCAATATGTCGCAGCTCAAGGGTTACTCTACCGGCGGCACCATTCACATCGTCGTTAACAATCAGATCGGGTTCACCACTCTGCCCGAAGATGCGCGTTCGTCGATGTATGCGACCGACATTGCCAAGATGATCGAGGTTCCCATTCTGCATGTGAATGGCGAAGACCCGATTGCGCTCAAGTTTGTTTCCGAGATGGCGCTCGATTTTAGACAGGAGTTCGGACGCGACTTCGTCATCGACATGTATTGCTATCGCAAATACGGCCACCAGGAAGTCGATGATCCCGGTTTCACCCAGCCCGATCTCTACGCCAAAATCGATAAACGGCCATCCATCACCCAAATCTACAAGCGCGAGTTACTCGATCGCGGCGTGCTGACGCAGGATGATGCCGCTTCGCTCGAGACAGAATTTCAGCTCCGGCTGGAGATGGCGCTCGAACATATCAAGTCGCTGGAGAAACAAAAAACGGAGGAGCAGGCGAAGTTCAAGGAATCGACCGCGGTTTTTCAATCGAAGTACAGCACCGAATCAAAACCGACCGCGATCAGCGAAGAAATGCTTCGGACAATCGTCGACGGTCTAACCCGCGTCCCGGCAGGGTTCCACATTTTGCCGAAGATAAAGCGAATGCTGATCGATCGGCGCCGCCAGATTTTTAAGGAGGGCGGGCCATACGATTGGGGATTTGCCGAGTCTCTCGCCTTCGGATCGTTGCTACTCGAGAACATTCCGGTCCGATTATCCGGCCAGGACAGCCGTCGCGGAACGTTTGGGCAACGCCACGCCTATTGGTACGATGCCAAGACCGGTGAGTCCTACAATCCGTTAATGCATCTGGCCGAGAAGCAGGCGCGTATTTGTGTTTACAATAGTCTGCTTTCGGAAGCGGCCGTGCTCGGATTCGACTATGGTTACTCGCTCGATTATCCCAACATGTTGTGCTTGTGGGAGGCGCAGTTCGGCGATTTTGCTAACGGGGCGCAGACGATCATCGATCAGTTCATCGTCTCGGCTGAATCAAAATGGCAGCGCCCCAGTGGCATCGTTTTGCTCTTACCCCACGGTTACGAGGGGCAGGGCCCGGAACATTCCAGCGGACGCCTCGAACGATTCCTGCAAGCGTGTGCCGAGGATAACATCCAGGTCTGCAATCCCACCACGCCCGCGCAGTATTTTCACGTCCTGCGGCGGCAAATGAAACGCGATTTCATCAAGCCGCTCATTATCATGACCCCTAAAAGTTTGTTGCGCGCGGAATTCTCAACCTCGCGCGCCGAGGAATTCATCCGCGGCAAATTTCACGAGATCATCCCTGACTCTGTAACCGTGGTCCGCGGCCACGGCGGCAACAAGCGCGACAAGATCGAGCGCGTGATTCTCTGTTGCGGGAAAGTTTATTTTGATCTCGTTAGCCATCGCGAGAAGGAAAAGATAAACAACGCCGCCATCATCCGCATCGAACAACTTTATCCGCTGGATGAAATGCAGCTGCGTGCTGCGGTGGAAGCGTTTCCGAAAAAGGCGCGACTGGTCTGGTGCCAGGAAGAACCGCAAAACATGGGCGCATGGACGTTCATCGAACCGCGCCTGCGCGCGCTCTTTAACCGCGACGTCGGCTATGCTGGTCGCGGCGCCGGTGCCAGCCCCGCCGTCGGCGCCCTCGCCCTGCACAAACGCGAGCAAGCTTGCCTGATCGGCGAAGCTTTCTCGGTCTAGACAGGATTAACAGGATTGGATTCAGAACAGTCTCCTCCATAATCCTGTAAATCCTGTCTTTGTCTCTGTTGAGACCCGCCATGACTTTGGCGTTCGACTCGCGCGCTGCTTTGGGCTTATTTAGCCGCGCATGAGCGTGCAGGTAAAAATCCCAGCCGTCGGTGAATCGATTTCCAGCGGTGTCGTTTCCGTCTGGCACAAGAAATCGGGCGAGCAGGTAAGGAAAGGCGATCCGCTCTTCACCCTCGAGACCGACAAAGTTTCCACCGAAATCGTGGCTGAAGCTGACGGCGTTCTCAGAACCAAGGCCAATGAGGGCCAGGAAGTAAAAATTGGCGAAGTGGTGGCGGAGATTGAAGAGTCTGCTACGCCAGCCGCGGCAAGTCAGAAAAAGGAGCCCACACCACCTGTAGCCGCTGTCGTTGACCGCGGCCAGCCGGAGTCGCCCCGCAGCAGCGGGGCTACAGCCACCGAGCTTTCACCCGCGGTTCGCCGGATCGTCGATGAAGAAAAGCTCGATCCTTCGAAAATATCTGGAACAGGGAAGGGCGGCCGCATTACTAAAGGCGACGCCCTTGCTGCCGCACAGAATCGTGCTGCTGCTGTGGCGGAGGAAATGGAAGCGACCACGCTGGTCGAAACGCTTGAACCAGTTGAATCACTCGCGTCCGCAGCGAAGGACGGGCGGGTTGTTCGTAAACGGATGTCGCCGTTACGTCGCAAGATCGCGCAGCAGCTGGTAATGGCGCGGAACACAGCGGCAATCCTGACGACTTTCAATGAATGCGACATGAGCGAAGTCCAGGCGCTGCGTGCTTACGCGCAGGAACAGTTCACGAAAAAGAATGGCGTTAAGCTTGGTTTAATGTCGTTCTTCGTCAAAGCCACGGTGGGCGCGTTGAAAGCTGTGCCGGTGATTAATGGCCGAATTGAAGGCGACGACTTTATCCAAAACAATTTTTACGACATTGGCGTCGCGGTCGGGACTGAGCGCGGCCTGGTTGTTCCGGTCGTCCGCGACGCCGATAAGAAATCATTCGCTGAATTGGAGCGGGACATCGCCGATTACGCCAAGAAAGCGCGCGAAGGAAAATTGAAAATTGAGGAGCTACAAGGTGGCACGTTCACCATTTCGAACGGAGGCGTTTATGGCTCACTGCTGGCCACGCCAATTTTAAATCCACCGCAAAGCGGAATTCTTGGGATGCATAAGATCATGGAGCGCCCGATCGCGGTGAAGGGTGCGGTGGTAGTGCGTCCAATGATGTATCTCGCCCTCAGCTATGATCACCGCCTCATCGATGGCAAAGAAGCCGTCACATTTCTAATCAAAGTGAAGGAAGGAATCGAAACCCCGAAAACCTTGCCGATCGATTTTTAACTGTCTGAGGCGTGGCAAGTTCGCCCCTCACCTCGATCCTCTCCCCGCCAGGGAGAGGCAGAATGACTCGGGCGCGTAGCCAGACGTTTCGAATGCGCAAGCTGACACGCGCGTGTTTCGCCTCTCCCTTTCGTAAAGGGAGAGAACCAAGGCGAGGGATTTCGTCACCGCTCCCAGTACCGTTCAAATAGTGTTCGCTCGGGGATGGTTGCAACCAACGTCTTTTGGGCGGATTTACCATTTAACATGGATAAGTTTGATATCGTAATCATCGGTTCCGGACCCGGCGGATACGTTGCGGCTATCCGCGCCGGCCAGCTCGGACTCAAGACCGCGCTGATTGAGAAAGACAAGGAGCTGGGCGGCACCTGCCTGAATATCGGATGTATCCCGAGCAAAGCCCTCCTTACTTCCAGTGATCATTTTCATTTCGCAAAGAAGGAAGCAGCCAAACATGGAATCCTGTTAGACAACCCGCGCGTCGATTTATCGACGATGCAAAAGCGCAAAGACAAGGTCGTTAAGACGCTTACCGGCGGCGTGCGGCAGTTAATGAAGACGAACAAGGTGATGGTGCTGGAAGGAATGGGCACGATCACCGCGGCGGGAAAAGTTTTGGTGAAATCTTCCAGCGGCGAAACACAGGAGATCGAGACCAAAAACATAATCATCGCGACCGGAAGCGTCCCGATCGAACTGCCGTTCGCTAAGTTCGACGGCAAAACCATTGTCAGCAGCACCGAGGCGCTCTGTTTTGAGGAAGCGCCGAAAAAGTTTCTCGTGGTCGGCGCGGGCGCGATCGGGCTTGAACTTGGTTCAGTTTGGAATCGGCTAGGCAGTGAAGTGACGATTCTGGAGTTCTTGCCGCGTATCGCGCTCGGTTTCGACCTCGAGCTCTCGAATTTACTCCAACGCGCTTTGACTTCGCAGGGGATTAAGTTTCATCTCGAGGCGAAAGTCACCGGTGTGAAGGTTGAAAATGGCCGCGCGGTCGCAACTGCTACCAAAGCTAACGAAACTTTGACATTCGAAGCCGACAAGGTGTTGGTGTCGGTCGGTCGCCGCCCATTTTCGGAAGGGCTCGGCGCGGAAAAAGTCGGGGTGGAATTCGATGAGAAAAAAAGGATCAAGGTCGGCAAGCACTTTCGCACCAATGTCGAAGGCATTTATGCAATCGGCGACGTCATTGCCGGACCAATGCTCGCGCATAAAGCCGAGGACGAAGGGATAGCCTGCGTCGAAAACATCGCGGGCAAGTCGGGGCACGTGAACTACGACGCCATTCCCGGCATCATTTACACCAATCCGGAGCTGGCTGGCGTAGGCATCACCGAGGACCAGGCGAAAGAGAAAGGAATGAATGTGCGGGTCGGCAAATTTCCATTCCGCGCCAACGGCCGTGCCCTGGCCAATGAAGACGCGGAGGGGGTGGTCAAGTTCGTCGCCGACGCCAAGACCGATAAGATTCTGGGTGCGCACATCTTGCAACACGCCGCCTCTGAGCTAATCGCCGAGCCAACATCAGTGATCGAGTTTGGCGGCAGCAGCGAAGACCTCGGCCGGACCTGCCATTCGCATCCAACTCTGAGCGAAGCGGTAAAGGAAGCGGCTCTTGCCGTGGAGAAACGTGCGCTACATATCGTGAATCGCTAGCGCCGCGGATCGCTCCGCATGGGGTAGCGTGCGCGTTTCGCCGAAACAGTTTTCTGGAAAAGTCCGCGATGCCAACACGCGAGACGCGTGCGCTACTCGGAGAACAGCAGCCGCATAGTCTGGGCAACGTGCCGAGATTTGCAGGGCTAGCAGCCCACAGCTTCCCCAGACGTCCCGCGCGTGTACCCTAATACAAACTCGGCTGCCCGGATGGGCGGGTTTTCCAGCGGCGATGGATCCAAATCCATTGCCCTGGATACGCGCGAATGAATTTTTCGATTTCGGTAGTGTAGAGCGCAGTCGTATCGATGATGTTTTTCTTGGCGTAGCTGGCGCTACGGACAGCTTCGACGAACTCACCGACAAGAACGCGGTAATGATTTGTATCCCAGACGCAACAAACCGGAACAATGATGGCGTCGGTGCGCAAGGCAAGCATCGCGACGGCGCGGGTGGTGCAGGCAAGATGGCCGAAAAATGGAACAAAAACACCATCGCGCTGCAACGTGTTTACGTCTGCGAGAAGGCCGAGACTGCCACCGGCATCGAGGATGGCGAGGCCCTCCAAAATTGAATCCCGCTTGTTTATCGGACGGTTGCCGAAACGGCTGCGGGCGCGCGAGGTGTAACGCTCGAGAAAAGGGTTATCCAGCGGGCGAGCGAGGTAGGCGACGGTCTCGAAAATGGCGGAGAAAACAAACGCGAGCATTTCCCAGTTACCCAAATGCGTCGTGACAAAGATGACGCCTCGTCCCTTGGCTTTGGCGGTACGATAGCGTGCCACTGCTTCAAGGAAAGACGTGTCAACTCGTGCCGCCAGATCAGCCGGCGTCGCCCGTGGGAACTGAGCGAAGTCGACGATGAGACGGCCGAAGTTTTCGAAGGATTGGGTGAGCAACCGGCGCCGTTCAGCGATGGAGAGCTCAGGAAAAGCCAGCTCGAGGTTGCGCAAGCCAATGTTGCGCAGGCGTGGCAGACAGGAGAAAAGGAGACGGCTCCCGAGCATGGCAACTTTCCTCGCGACGGACTTTGGCACGGCCACGAGCAAGGCCAAAACGGCACGGACCGCGATATACTCGAGTAGATAACGCGCCGATTTCATCGTGCACGGTTAATCGGTGACACGGCGAAAAGCGAGAACAGCGTTCAGTCCGCCGAAGGCGAAGGAGTTCGAAAGCGCCGCTTCGATTTCCCCGGTGCGCGCTTTATTCGGGACAACATCGAGATCACAGGCCGGATCGCGTTCGAGGAAATTCGCCGTCGGCGGCAAGAAATTGCTCCGGAAAGCAAGCAGGGTCGCCACACCCTCTAATGCTCCGGCCGCGCCTAACGCGTGGCCATGCATGGATTTTGTCGAACTAACGGCAAGCTTGTCAACGTAGGATCCAAACACTTGCCGGATTGCGCGTGTTTCCGTGGAATCATTCACTTGTGTCCCGGTTCCGTGCGCGTTCACGTAATTGATTTGTTCTCGAGAAAGATGCCCGTCCTCGAGCGCGGCGTTCATGGCGCGAGCCGCGCCTTCAGCGAGTGGACTAGTGAGATGATACGCGTCAGCCGACATGCCGAAGCCGGCAAGTTCTGCATAAATTTTTGCCCCGCGCGCACGTGCGTTCTCCAGTGTTTCGAGAACCAGCATGGCGGCGCCTTCACCAAGGATGAGACCAGCGCGATTCTTCGAAAACGGACGACAGGTATCCGACGCTACGACCCGCATCGCTTCCCAAGCTTTTAAGTGTCCAAAAGAGATTGGCGCTTCACTGCCGCCAGCAAGCGCGCAATCGAGCGTGCCCTGTCGGATCAACCAAAATGCCTGTCCGATCGCGTGGTTCGCGGAGGAGCAGGCCGTGGAGGTAGTGAAGGTTGCGCCGATGAATTTTTGTTCCATCGCGACATGGCTGGCGACCGCGTTACTCATAATGCGCGGAACAGCAGTGGGCGAACAACGCGGTTTCTTTTCGTGATAAAACCCAAAGTAATGTCCGTCTTGGGTGCCGATGCCGCCCAAACAGGAGCCGGTAACGACGCCAGTCCGCGCGCGCAGTTCGTCATTCCAGGTGAGCTTCGAATCAGCGATGGCGTTGCGAGCGGCGACGATGCCAAGCTGGGCGAAGCGGTCGAGCCAGTTCAGCTGCGATTCGGTAAAATGCCTGGTCGGTTCAAAGGCTCCGACCTCCGCCGCATTATGAAAGCGAAGCCGCGACGTGTCGATCTGGGTAATAGGCCCGATGCCCGGACGACAGGCACGCAACGATTCTTCGAACTGCGCGGCGGTAGTGCCGATACTCGACAGCACGCCAACGCCGGTAACGACCACGCGGCGCATCGCTACTTGGACGCCGAACTTTTTGCTTTCAGTAACTCTTCCACGCCGTGAATCGCCTCGTCCACCGATTTCATTTTCGCCGCTTCCTCATTGGGAATATTGATGTCGAATTCTTCCTCGAGCGCGAAAATCATGTTCAAAGCATCGAGTGAGTCCATTTTCAGGTCCTCGAACCGGCTCGCCGGAGATAGCTCTTCCGGTGCCATCTTCTTGTTCATGGCGATGACGCGAATGACTCTTTGGGCGACGGTTTCCTCACTCATGCGCGCGCATCATAACGCTGCTTAGGCGTATTTCGACTCTGAAATTTGCAATGGCCGAGTTCATGATCTGCGGGGCGGCAGGCCTACAAACCTTCGACCAGAATCATTCGCGTGCTCGCGGTACGATGACGCTGCTTTCGTGGCTCAACATATTCGGGTGAATTAAGCCAGGCCTTGGCGCGTTCCATGTTATCAAACTGCAGAACAACGATGCGCTTCGGTTTCCAATCGCCTTCCAGCGTCTCGCACACGCCTCCTCGGACAATGTATTTCCCCCCGTATTGCTCCACCGTCGCGGCCGCCTGCTTTTTGTATTCTTCGTAACCGACAGAATCGGTAATTTCGATTTCGACAATGATGTAGGCTGGCATCAGTTAAGTTGTCGCCAAAGCTTCGCGCCGCGCAATCACAATTCGCGTAATGATGGCCGCTGCCAGGCAAATGATGGCGCCGAGCCCCAGCGCAAAGGGTGTTCCAAACAAATTTGCGACTGCTCCGGCTTCGATGCTGCCCACTGGAATCATCATGCCGAAGACAAGTGACCAAATGCCCATCACCCGGCCGCGCATTTCGTCCGGCACGATCGTTTGCAGAGTCGTGTTGGAGGTCGCGAAAAACAGCAGCATGCCGAATCCAGACAGGAACAGGCATCCTAACGAGAAGTAGAAACTGCGTGTGAACGCAAGGGTGATCACGGCGGCAGAAAACAGATAAAGACCGCCGAAGGCAAGTTTCCGTGGCGTTACCAGATGACCATAGGCGGCAACGAGCAGCGCGCCGATCAACGCACCCACGCCGCTCGCCGAGATCAAAAGGCCATAACCATTGGCACCGCGTCCGAGAACATCGCGCGCGAACGCCGGCATCAGGACGGTGTAGGACCAGCCGAAAACGCCTACGGCGAAAAAAAGAGACAAGATTGTGCGCACACGCTGATGTTGTATGGAATAGACGATACCACTCCAGGCGTGTTCCAGCGGTGAAGTGTGAATGATTGGCCGTTCCGAATGCGGCAGTTGCATCATCATAAGACCGGCGATAACGGCGATGAAGCTTATGCCATTGAGAAAAAAACACATCGGAATTCCAACTGTACCAATCATGAGGCCCGCAATGGATGGGCCGATCGCGCGTGCGCCATGGAAGATCGAGCTGTTGAGCGAAATCGCATTAAGCAAATCTTCGCGGCTCGTCATTTCGACGGTGAAGGATTGTCGCGCCGGAATATCGAATCCCATGGCGATGCCATTGAATGCTGCAATGACCATGATGAATGAGGCGGAGGCGAAGCCGGCCCACGCACCGGCAGCAAGCACGAAAGCGCAAAGCATTTGCGTTGTTTGTGTGCCGATGAGGATCGATCGCTTTGAATAACGATCCGCCAGCGAGCCACCCCAAAGCGAAAAGACCATCATTGGTGCGGACCCAATGGCGGCGACGGCACCTAACAGGAATTTGGAGCGAGTAATCTCGTAAACGAGCCAGCTCATCGCCGTTTGTTGCAACCACGTGCCGATGAGCGAGACGAGTTGTCCGTAGAAAAACAGTCGGTAATTGCGATGCCGCAGCGCGCGAAAAGTCGTGCGCCAGCTGACTTCGCCGACCGGGACGCGTCGTGCGCGTCCGGTAAAGTCCTCGGGAACGCGTGCAGTTTCGGTAGCTCTCACGGGGTCACACCTTAGTCGGATGCCATTCGCGCGCAGGGCGATTCTTAAAATCGCCAGACAAGTTCGCGATCATGAGACGTGATCGGTCCGAGCCGGACTGGCGTAGCACGCGAGACGCGTGCGCTACCCAGAACGCATGATCGCATCGATTTGTGCGAGATCGTCCGCAGCTAGTTGCCAATCCGCAGCTTTTGCATTTGCCCGAACTTGTTCGGGCTTGCTTGCACCAGCGATAACCGACGCAACCGGTTTGTGCGAAAGCAACCAGGAAAGTGCCAACTCGAGAATGGTATGGCCTTCCGATTCGGCAAATTCGATCAGCAACTCGACGATCGCCAGATTTTGCTCCGTAAAAACTTTGGGTCCCCAACCATCCGCCGCACGGCTTCCTTCCGGCAATTTCTTGCCTTCGCGGTACTTTCCGGTCAGCAAGCCGCTCGCTAACGGGAAATAGGGGAGAAAGGCGAGTCGGCGTCTTTCGCATTCCGGCAGCACCCCGTTTGTTTCCGGTTCCCGGTGGAAAAGACTGAATTCGTTTTGAACGCTGACAAATTGGGCACGGCCTTGTGAGGCATCCGTCGCTTCCCGTATCTGGGCAACGGAAAAATTGGAGCAACCGATCTCACGCACTTTTCCCGCGCGCACGAGTTCATCGAGTGCGCCCAGCGTATCCGTGATCGGTGTCTTCGGGTCGGGCTGATGTAATTGATAGAGATCAATCCGATCCGTCCGCAGTCGCCGCAAACTCGCGTCGACTGCCTCCAGGACATATTTCGGTGATGCGCCCTGCTGGCCTTTCTCCATTTCCATACCGAACTTCGTCGCCAGAATAATTTGATCGCGTCGCTTGCCGAGTGCGCGCCCCAAAAAATCTTCGCTTTGCCCTTTGCCGTAACGATCGGCGGTATCAAAAAAAGTGACGCCGGATTCAATTGCTGCGTCGATGACCTTCGCGCTCGCTTCGGCATCGATCCGCCACCCGAAATTGTTACAGCCAAGTCCAACGGCGGAGACCTGTAGCGACCCGACTTTGCGTGTTTGCATGTAAAAGGAGACAGGTTAACAGGATTATGCGGGATTTAAGAAGAGACAACCGCTGATCCAATCTTGTTAATCCTGTCTAGTTCCGGGTCTTGAAGCGTGAACACGACTGCTCGTGGAATTCTCTTGCGCAAACGCAAATTGAGCGACACCAGCCTCATCATCTCCTGGTGCACCGATTCTCTGGGCATAATTCAAACCGTTGCTCGCGGCGCGCGACGGCCGAGAAGCCCGTTCCGCGGGCGGCTCGATTTATTTTTCGAAGCGGAGATATCGATCGCGAAAAGCCGCAAATCGAATTTGCATACCTTGCGC
>Ga0207693_10000737_pt1 | contig 29451 bp, 31 predicted proteins | sample LARL81metaG_FD_184347 | JGI IMG/M metagenome (GOLD analysis project Ga0207693, IMG submission 184347) | Corn, switchgrass and miscanthus rhizosphere microbial communities from Kellogg Biological Station, Michigan, USA - LAR L8-1 metaG... | ecosystem: Host-associated > Plants > Roots >... | reverse complement strand
GGCCTGGATGAACGAGAGGGCTCAGTCCGCCCAGGGACAGCAGGACTTGTCCAAACAACAGCGCGAGACCAACCGGGACGGCAAGCCACAGCAGAAGTCGTCCCAACGCAAGCCCCAGGGTCAGCGCAAGCCCCAGCCGAAGAAGGCGCAGGGCCAGAAGAAGCCTCAGGACCAGAAGCCGCAGGACCAGAAGCCGCAGGCCCCGACCAACGGCGACGCGGCCCCTGGACCGGCCGACGGCTCGACCAATGGCGAAGCCAACAAGCCGGCCAAGGGCGCTCGGCCGGGCAATCAGCTGAGGCCGAAGAAGAAGCAGCCCTGAGCGGGGAGGTGGGATCGTGGCCGAACGACGTGACGACGATATCGATCTGGAAGAGCAGGCCGACGCCGTGGCGGACTTCGTGGAGGAGCTCCTCACACGGATGGAGATCGACGCGATCGCCGAGCCGTCGGAGCAGGGTAGCCGGATGTACGTCGACATCCTGGACGGAGACGACGCGGACATGGCTCTGCTGATCGGGAAGCAGGGGGCCACCCTGGACGCGATCCAAGAGTTGGCCCGGCAGGTGGTTGGCCGCCGGCTGGACGAGCGGATCCGCGTCCTCGTGGACGTAGAGGACTACCGCAAGCGCCGCACATCCAAGGTCGAGGAGACGGCCCGTTCGGCCGCTGAGCGGGCCCTGGAATCGGGCGAGGAGCAGTCCTTGGAGCCGATGGACGCGCTCGAGCGGAAGATCGCCCACGACGCCGTTTCCGGGATCGACGGCGTCCGTACCGAGTCCAAGGGCGAGGAGCCCGACCGGTACGTGGTCGTCTTCCCCGAGTAGGGGCCCCTCGCCGGCCCCGCAGGGCCTCCCTAGGATGTTTCACGTGAAACATGAGGCTTGGGCTCTACAGGCCGACCGGCTCGGTGTCGCCCTCGGTCAAGACCAACTCGAACGGCTGGCCGCCTACGAGGGGTTACTGAGCAGGATCGCCGTTCCCCGCGGGATGATCGCGCCCTCGGACGAGGAAAGGCTCTGGGAGCGCCACCTGCTGGATGGCCTCCGCGCGGTCGCAGAGATCCCGGCTGGGGCATCGGTGGCGGACATCGGAAGCGGCGCCGGCATCCCGGGCATCCCGCTCGCCATCGCCCTGCCGGCATCCCAGTTCTCCCTGATCGAGGCCCGGAGGGCTCGAGCCGCTTTCTTGGAAGCGGTCGTAGACGATCTCCAGCTCTCGAACGCAGTCATACTGCCTGCCCGGGTCGAAGACGTTGACGGCCGCTTCCAGGTAGGCGTCGCCCGGGCGTTCTCGTCGGCGCCGGCGAGCTGGAAGGCAGCCGAGCGCCTCTTGGCGCCCGGCGGGATCCTCGTCTACTGGGGTGGCGAGAGCTTCGATCCGACCGTCTTGGCAGAAGAGGGGGTCCAGTGGCGGCTTTCCACCCACTCGGACCTTGCGCGAACCGGGCCCCTCGTTATCATGGGCCCGCAGTGACCAATTCCTCTTCCGGCTCCTCTTCGCCGTCCCCATCTGCCGGTTCGAGCGCGACCAAGACCCGAGGCAAGAAGCGTGTCAGCGTCCCCGACACGCCCGGGGTTGCTCGGATCATCGCTATCGCGAACCAGAAGGGCGGGGTCGGGAAGTCCACGACCGCGGTGAGCCTTGGCGCCGCCCTCGCCGAGCTCGGCTTCCGCATCCTAGTGGTCGATCTGGACCCGCAGGGCAATGCCTCGACGGGCATCGGGATCCGGCACGACAACCGTGAGGTGACGAGCTACGACGTGATCGTGGCCGAATCGCCCGTGACCGAGGCGATCGTCCACTCCGCGATCAAGGGGCTGGACGCCATCACCTCCACGATCGATCTGGCCGGCGCCGAGATCGAGCTGGTCAGCCAGTTCTCTCGGGAAGGGCGCCTGAAGCGGGCACTCGAACCCATCCGCGAGGGCTCGTATGACTTCGTCTTCCTGGACTGTCCGCCCTCGCTCGGGCTGATCACGATCAACGCGTTGACGGCGGCCGAGGAGCTGATCGTCCCGATCCAGTGCGAGTACTACGCGCTAGAGGGCCTGGGGCAACTGTTGCGGAACGTCAGCTTGGTCCAGCAGAACATCAACCCGGAGCTACGGCTGACCGGGATCGTCATGACGATGTTCGACCCCAGGACCAAGCTCTCCGAGCAGGTGGTCGAGGAGGTCCGGCGCTTCTTCGGGGACCTCGTGTACGACAACATCATCCCGAGGACCGTGCGCTTGTCCGAGGCGCCGGGCTTCGGGGTTCCGATCACGGTCTATGACCCGAAGTCCAAGGGCGCGCAGTCCTACCGCGATCTCGCTCGGGAGGTCGCGCTGCGGCCGGTCCCGGAGTCCCCGATGCCTGCCTTCGACGATGTGCCGACCATCTCGGTTCCGAGCTTCGGGGAAGGCGTCGTGCCGTCCGCGCCCGACGACGAGGAGGACGTCGCCGAGGTCCCCGAGCTCCCAGACGAGGAGCCCGCCTTCGTCGAGAGCGTCACCGAGGAGTCCTCGATGGCGGCCGACGACGTCCCGCCTCCGGCCCAGGACGTGCCCGAGGTGGCGCCTCCGACCCCGCCTCAGGCCAGTGCGGAGGAAGCGCAGTCGGTCACGCCGTCCCCTATCGAGGCGGCTACGGAGCCCCCGGCTCCGCAAGCGGATAGCGAGGACGAGATCTGGGAGACGCCCCAGGTGGACGCCAAGGTGCGGCCGGCACCGCGACCCACCCCCGGCTCGGCGCCTGAGCGCCGGGTCGTCGTGATCGACGAGGATGCCGAGCTCGGCGGGGGTGCACCCGTTCCGAAGCCTGGCGGCTCCGTCAACGAGCGAACCGAGTCGATCGGAGCAACGCTGCATGATGACGACGGTCAGCGCAGGCGCTGGCGACTGTTCCGTAAGGGAGGCGAATGATGTCGAAGCGAGGCGGTCTGGGCAGGGGGCTGTCCGCGCTGATCCCCGGCGCCCCGGAGGGCGCTGACTCGGCTGGAGGGTTCCTCGAGGTCCCGGTCAACGCGATCGCGCCCAACCCGAAGCAGCCGCGGACCCATTTCGACGATGAGGCGCTCGCGGGTCTGGCGGCCTCGATCCGCGAGGTCGGGATCTTGCAGCCGCTCGTGGTCCGGCGTGCCGACGACGGTCGCTACGAGGTCATCGCCGGCGAGCGTCGGCTGCGGGCCGCCAAGGCCGCCGGTTTGCCGGTCGTCCCCGTCGTGCTGCGCGACTCCGGTGACGAAGAGCTCCTCCGCGACGCCCTGATCGAGAACATCCATCGGGAGGATCTCAACCCGATCGAACAGGCAGAGGCGTTCAAGGCCCTCCTCGGAGAGCTGGGCCTCAAGCAGGAGGAGCTCGCAGACCGTGTCGGTGTGTCGCGGTCACACATCGCCAACACGATCCGACTGCTTGCGCTCCCATTGGACGTCCAGCAGCTCTTGACCGACGACAAGATCACCGCCGGTCACGCCCGGGCGCTGCTCTCGCTCGGCGATAAGGAAGCGATGTCGACACTGGCCCTGCGGGTGTCCGCGCAGGACCTTTCCGTGCGGCAGACCGAAGAGGCCGTCCGGCGATTCGTCGAGGCTCCGACCGATGGGAAGGCCACGGCGGCCAAGGCCGCGCCCGAACCGCCGCCTGCCGACGCCGCGCTCGCCGAGGTCGAGGAGATCTTGTCCGAGCAGCTGGCGACGCGCGTCTCGATCCAGATGGGCGCCAAGCGCGGCCGGGTCATGATCGAGTTCGGCTCGACCGACGACCTCGAGCGGATCGTGTCCGAGATCGTTGGATCCGGCCCCGGCCTCGCGCCCGACTAAGGCTCGCGCGGCACGGGTGACGCCGTCACACCGAAGTTCTTGACCCCGTCGGCGACCTCCTGGTGGATCTCCGTCGTGGCCTCTTGGCTCAGGCCGCGCGCGAGGCCCAGCGCCCAGACGCCGCACCCCTTCGGATCGTTCGCGAGGACCGCGACCGCCTGGTGGTCCCAAAGGCCGGTCACCGCACGGATCTTCGGCTCGCCGGCGTGCGGCAGCTCGATGTCGATCAAGGCCTCGGCAACCGGTGTGCACGAGACGTCGTAGGTGATGTTGCCGACGTGCACGGTGGCCGGCAACCCGTCGCCTGGAGTTGGATCGGGCGTCGCCGAGGGCGTCGTGCTGCCGCTCCCGCTCGTGCATGCCGCCATCAGACAGGCGAGGACGATGGCAGCGGCAGCGGTGCGCGCGCTCAACCCGAGCTCGAGGGCTGTATGATGCGGTCGCACAGCTGCGCGAGCGACAGGCCAGCGGCCGCTGCAGCCATGGGGACGAGCGACGTGTCGGTCATCCCCGGCGACACGTTCGCCTCCAGGACCCATGGGCGTCCTTGAGCGTCGACGATCAGATCGACCCGTCCGACCGATCGGATCGCGAGAGCCTCCAAGGTCTGGGCTGCGGCGTTCCCGGCGTCGGTCGCCGTCGCCGGCTGCAGACGTGCCGGCGACCAGTAGTCGGTCGCCCCCGCGGTGTACCGCGCGCCGTAGTCGTACACACCGTCCTTCGGGGCGATCTCGACCAGCGGCAACAGCTCTAAGGGATCGCCGATCGCTGCGGCTGCGATCTCCGTTCCGGACACGTGCTGCTCGACGATCGCCGCATCGCTGTACGACAACGCCGCCATCACCGCGCCCGCGAGTTCGGCTGCTCGTTCGACGACGGCGACACCCAACGCGGAACCGCTGCGCGACGGTTTCACGACGCACGGCAGACCGACGCGTTCGACGACGGTTGCGAGCGATGCGCCTGCACCGAGATCGCGGAGCGCCGATCCTTCGATCACGACCCAGTCGGGTGTCGGCACCTTCGCTCTCCGCATCACGTCTTTGGCGAGCACCTTGTCGAAGGTCAGCTCGCAATCGAGCGCGCGCGTCCCCGTGTATGGAACCTGCTCGAGGTCGAGCAGCCGCTGCACGGTGCCGTCCTCACCTTCCTTACCGTGCAAGGCAAGCCAGCAGAGGTCCGGCGGGCGTTCGCGCAGCGCTTCAACCAGCTTGCGTTCCGACGGATCCACGGTCCACGTGTCGTGACCGAGCGAGGCAAGCGCCGTCGCGACGCGATGGCCGCCCCGCAGCGACACGTCTCGCTCTGGTGTTCGGCCGCCTGCGACGATCGCGATCCGCATCGCTCAGCCCCCGAGGCTCCGGTAGAGCTCGGCCTCGTCGTGCAGCAGTGCGCCGAGCAATGAGATCCCGTCGCGGATGCGATCTTCGGTCGGATAGCAGAACGCGAGGCGCATCTGGTTCGCGCCGCGCCCGTCCGGATAGAACGCGGTGCCGGGGACGTAGGCGACCTGGCGCTCGACCGCGGCGGCGAGCAACGCCTTCGTATCGAGCCAGTCGGGGACCGTCACCCACACGTAGAACCCGCCGCCCGGGTGCGTCCACGTTGCCTCGGTCGCGAGGTGCTCCTCGAGCGCGTCGAGCATCACGTCGCGTCGCGAGCGGTACGTATCGACGAGTCCGGTCAGCGTGCCGCGCCACCGCGCTTCGTCAGAGAACCAGTGCTCGGTCATCAGCATCGTGAGGTTGGAGCTGCAGAGGTCCGCGGCCTCCTTGGCCAGCACCAGCCGTTGGACGACGGATTGCTCCGCGAGCGCCCAGCCGACCCGTACGCCGGGGGAGAACGTCTTCGAGACCGTGCCGAGATAGATCACGTTCTCGGGGTCGAGGGTGCGCAAGCACGGCTCCGGCTCACCCTCGAAGCGCAGCAACCCATATGGGTTGTCCTCCACGATCGGGATCGAGGCCTCACGGCACAGCGCGACGAGCTGCCGTCGGCGGTCGGCCGACATGGTCACGCCGGCCGGGTTCCCGAAGTTGGGCACGGTATAGACGAAGGTCGGGCGCTCGCCGCGCAGGAGCGCCTGCTCCAGCTGTTCGACCAGCATGCCGTCGTCGTCGATCTCGATCGGTAGGAACCGCGGCTGATACGCGCCGAACGCGGTGAGCGCGCCAACGTATGCGGGCGCCTCGACCGCGATCACGTCGCCAGGGTCGATGAACAACTTGCCGACCAGGTCGAGCGCCTGCTGCGCGCCGGCGGTGACCACGACGTCATCCGGATCCGCGTTGACGTCCTCTTCTGCCATCAGCATCACGAGCCGCTCGCGAAGTCCGATCGACCCTTGGCCGCCGCCGTATTGCAACGCGACGTCGCCGTGTTCCTCCAGAACCGTGCGGGCGATCGCGGTCACCTGCTCCTCGGGGAGGGCCTGCACGAACGGCATCCCGCCGGCGAGCGAGATCACCTCGGGCCGTGACGCGACCGCGAACAGCGCGCGCACCTCCGACGCCGTCATGCCCGCGGCGCGCGCCGCGTATCGGTCCACGAAACGATCGATCGAGAATTCGGCCATCGAGCTGGAGATCGGGGTCGGGAAGGGCGAAAGCGTAGCAGCGCTACACGGTGCCACTTGGCGGTGGGGGCGGTGGCGGGGGGACCACAGGATGTTGCCGCGCAGCGGTTGAGCCCCCAGGCGGCCGTCCCACGGCGAGGTAGATGATCGCCCCGATCAGCCCCGCGATCAGGATCACGATGACCCAGACGATCTGGGTGCCGCTCTTGAAGCTCGCATCGTTCGGCATCCGCACCACGTCCACCAGCGTCATGATCACCAGCCCGAGGGAGCCGAGGGCGAACACGAGGAACAGGATGAACGCGCTTGGAAGGGTCGACATCAGGGCACCGCCGGCATCACGTCGGTGGCCATCAGGTCGAGCATCTCGAGATCGTCGTAGAGCTCGTGGTTCAAGAAGATGCGCTGTACGCCGACGTTCGCGTACTCGTGCAGTCGCGCGATCGCGCGGTCGGGTGTACCGACGATGCAGTCGTGCTCGATGTCGGCGCGGTAGGCGTCGAACGGACCCGCGCTTGGATCGAGCGAGTGCGCGCGCCGCAGCTTCTCGAGGTAGACGTCCTCGGTCGGCGCGACGAAGAACCACGTCATCAGCGATGTGACGAGCGCCTGAGGATCTCGGCCCGCCGCTTCGACGGCCGCGCGCGCCCGCCTGAACCGCGCCCCGACCTCTTCAGCCGTGCCCCCGACGGTGTTGAACTCGTCCGCGTATCTCCCGACCAACGCTTGCATCCTGGGTCCGACCGTCGTGCCACCGAGGATCAGCGGGGGCCGGGGCCGCTGGACGGGCTTCGGCATCTGGTCTGCGCCCTCCAGCCGGTAGTGCTCGCCCTCGAACGAGAAGGCGTCCTCGGTGAGAAGCCCGTGCACGATCGGGACCTGTTCTTCGAGCATCTGCCAACGCTGCTCGACGTCGTAGAAGGGCAGGCCGAAGCGCGTGTGCTCGTCCTCCCACCACCCGGCGCCCATCCCGATCTCCACGCGCCCCCCACTGATCAGGTCGACGGTCAGGGCCGACCGCGCGAGCACCGCCGGCAGCCGGAACGTGACGGGGGAGACGAGGGTGCCCAGCCGAAGGGTCGATGTTCGTTCGGCGAGCGCGGCAAGCACCGCCCACGCGTCGGTCGCGCCGACGCCCGAGACACCGCGCGCGCTGAAGTAGTGATCCGAGCGGAAGAGTCCCTCGAGACCGAGCTGCTCCGACCGGTCGGCCAGCGCACACCAGTCCGCCCAGGTGACTCCCTGCTGGCCCTCGATCATCAGGCACGCCCGCACGCGCGCTAGCCTAGCGGCGATGGATGAGGCGCCTGAAACCCGCTATCTCACAGAGGTCGAACGCGGCATCCGTGCGATGATCCTCGGAGCGATGCTCGGGCTGGTGCTCGCGATCCTCGGGTGGCGCCGCTAGCCCTCGAAGAACCGCCGCACGCCCTCGCCGATCGCACGCCCGATCCCGACGACGATGTCCGGCGCCTGGAGCAGCGCCGCCTCGGCCTCGTTCGTAGGCACCAACGCTTCGACCTGCACGGCAGGCATCTTCGTCTCACGGAGCATGGCGATCGACAGGCGCTGGAGCCGGCCGCGCACCCCACGCTCGTGCTCGAGCTCCTCGAGGATCATCTCGGCGAGGTGCCTGCCGGCCGGCGAGTACGTCACCTGCGAGCCGAAGTACGAACAAGTCGGTCCGCTCGATTCGGGCGAGTCCTCGCCGAGGTGCAACGACACGATCGCGGCCGCGCTCATGTCGTTGGCCTCCGCGGCTCGCGCCGACGCATCGCCGTCGCCGACGTGGATCACATGGGGCTCCGCGCCGATCCGCAGCAGCTCCGCGACGAGCGCGCGCGAGAGCGCCTGCCGGACGTCGCCGGGCTCCGTCACGGTGCCGCCGCCGGCGTCGATCGCGATCACCGCGCCGCGCACCTTTCCTTGGATCGCGCGCAGCTGTTCGGTCTCACGCACCAGCCCGCGACCGAGCACATCCTCGAGCGGGCGCATCCGTTCGAGCGTTGCGAGCGTGTGCAAGCCGGCGACACCGTCGGGTTCATCGCCGACGTTGCGCTGGAAGTCGCGCACGGCGGCCTCGGTCTCGGGCCCGTACATCCCGTCCTGCTTGCCAGGGTCGAACCCGAGCGCGTCCAGCTTGCGCTGCAGGGCCCGGACGTCGTCGCCCCGCAGGTACGGCCCGTGGACGTAGAGGGTCCGGTCGCCGAGCCGGAACCCCGCCTCCACGAGCTGGCCCCAGGTGTCCGGCCCCACACGGCCGTCGACATGGAGGTGGCGTTCGGCCTGGAACGCCCGCACCGCGGCGTCCGTCATCGGGCCGAACGCGCCGCCGAGCTCGTCGGCGGGCAGTTCGTGGCCGAGGTCGGTCAACCGCTGTTGGATGTCGAGGATCTCGGGGCCCTCGTCCCCCTGGCGATAGACGCGCACCGATGCAGTGTGCGCCCGGCCAGATGCACCGGCAACGAACTCAGGACAGGTGTGAGTTCAGGTCGCGCAGGATCGCGTCCTTGGGCTTGGCGCCGATCACGCGGGCCACCTCTTGGCCGTCCTTGAACAAGATCAGCGAGGGGATCGACATCACGCCGTAGGTGCGCGTGGCTTCCGGGTTCTCGTCGATGTTGAGCTTGGCCACCTTCAGGGCCTCGCCGCGCTCGTTGCCGATCTCCTCGACGACCGGGGAGACCATGTGGCACGGCACGCACCACTCCGCCCAGAAATCGACCAGGACGGGGGTGTCGGACCCGAGGACCGTGGTCTGGAAGTCGGAATCTCCGACCGAACCGATGTTCGCCATCGTCTGTGCTCCTTCAGGTGTCGCGTGTTCGGGCTCGTTCGCCGCCTTAGGTGCGGCGCCCACAGGTTCTCAGAACCTAGCGCGGTCCAGAGACATTCCCCGAGCGGGCCGCGTTACTCAGCCTCTTCTGTGAGGAGGCGCTCGGCGTCGATCGCCGCCTTGCAGCCCTGGCCCGCCGCGGTCACCGCCTGCCGGTAGGTGTGGTCGGTGACGTCGCCGGCGGCGAACACGCCCGGCACCCCGGTCTCGGTCGAGGGTTCGTGCACGACGAGATATCCGTCGTCGTCGACGGGGAGCTGATCGCGGAACAGCGCCGTCGTCGGGTCGTGGCCGATGGCCATGAACACGCCGTCCGCCGCGATCGTTCGCGTCTCGCCGGTCACCACGTCGCGCGCGACCGCGCCGGTCACCGCGTCGTCGCCGACGATCTCGTCGAGCACGGTGTTCCACAAGACCTCGATCTTCTCGTTCGCGAACACGCGGTCCTGCATCACCTTGGATGCGCGGAACGCGTCGCGGCGGTGCACGATCGTGACCTTCGACGCGAACTTCGTGAGGAATGACGCTTCTTCCATCGCGGTGTCACCGCCGCCGACCACGAGCAGTTCGCGATCGCGGAAGAAGAACCCGTCGCAGGTCGCGCACGCGCTCACGCCCCGGCCGCGGAGCTTCTCCTCGCCGGGGATGCCGAGCCAGCGTGCGGTGGCGCCCGTCGCGATGATCAGGGTCTTGGCCCGCCAGGCCTGGTCGCCGGCCTTCACGAGGAACGGCCGCGACGAGAGATCCACCTCGGTGACGTGGACCGCGAGGATCTCGGCGCCGAAGCGCTGCGCCTGCTTCTCCATCTGGTCCATGAGCTCCGGGCCCATGATCCCGTCGGCGAACCCGGGGTAGTTCTCGACCTCGGTCGTCAGCATCAGCTGCCCGCCGGCTTCGAGGCCCTTGAGGACGAGCGGCTCGAGGTCTGCGCGCGCGGTGTAGAGGGCAGCCGTGAAACCGGCGGGCCCCGAGCCGATCACGATCACGTTGCGGACGTCGTCGGGCATCGTGCGCATCCTCCCATAGGGCCGAACGCGCGCCTATTCCGTTACAGACGCGCCGTCGTTTGGCTGAGGAGTTGGCACCCGTGGACCGAGGCCACGTTCAGCTGGAGCAGTGTCGGCGGGAGGTCGGCGCCGGGTCCGATCAGATAGATACCGAAGTACGCGGGCTGGCCTTGGTACGACGCAAGGATGACGCGGGACAGGGTTCCGCTCGGGTTGCCGAACGCCTGGTTCAAGCAGGCGGTCGCCTTGGGCAGCAACGCCGGGTCGGCAGATGCCTGCGCGGTGGGCAGTGACGGACCGCGCGTCGGCCCGGCACCGCCTTCCACTTGACTGGCGTTCGGGGCGACGACCGCGAACGACGTTCGCAACCGCTCCACGACCCCGGTGAGCGAGTCGGACGCGTAGTCGGCGTGCTGGATCTCGACGCCGGTCGCGGGTTGGAACGCGCTCGCGGCGGAGGCTCCGGCGCCGTCGGCGACGTTCGCCGCCGGACGAGCCGCGCTCTCGTTCGAGCCTTGGCCGAGCTTCGGCGCGACCGCGATGAGGAGCAGGACCGCGGCGGCGGCCCCCGCGGCGGCCAGCACGCGCGAGGTCGCGGGCCGCCGCCGGGCGCGGCCGGCGATGGGCGTGACCTCCGGGTTACGTTCAGCGGCCATGCGCGCGGCCTCCGCGATCGCCGCGTCACCCAGCCCCTCCGGCAGTGCCGGTTCCCCGAGCCTTTGCGCTGCTCCCGCACCGGCCCGGACGAGGCTGAGCTCGCCGCGGCACGTCGCGCACGTGCGCAGGTGCGCGTCGACCTCGGCCCGGGTGGTCGGGTCGAGGGTGCCGTCGACGTAGTCGGTGAGGAGGGGTCCGGGATGGTTCATCGGCGTGTCTCCTTCGACGCCTCCGACCGGCCCTCCGGTTCCTGGGCCGGCTCGATCCCCAGGGCGCGCGCTAGGGCGATCCGCCCGCGATGCACGCGCGACTTCACCGTGCCGACGGGCAGGTCGAGCACCCTCGCGATCTCGTCGTAGGCCATGTCCTGGACGTCGGCGAGCACGATCGCGATCCGGAAGTCCTCCGGAACCTGCGCGAGCGCCGCCGCGACATCGTGCGCGTCCGCGACGGCGTCCGCGTGGTCGTCGATCGCCGGCTCGGGCGCGGCGGCGTCGTCATCCCGTCGGAGCACCGGCCGTCGCTGCGCGCGCCGGAGATGGTCGTAACAGACGTTCATCGCCACGCGGTAGAGCCAGGTCGAGAACGCGGCCTCACCGCGGAAGCCGTCGAGCTTGCGCACCATCGCGAGCAGGGCGTCTTGCGCGGCGTCGGCCGCATCGTCCGGGTTGCCCAAGACGCGCAGGCAGACGGCGTACACGCGGCGTTCGTGCCGGGTGATCAGCTCGGTCGCGGCACCGGCGTCGCCGGCGAGGAAGCGGCGGACGAGCTCGGGGTCGGAGGCGCCGCGGGGTGGGTCGGCCACGTCCGAACGCTACAACGCGGGCGTGGCTTCCTCTTTGACCTCGATCTCTGTGAAGTGCTCGGTGAAGGAGATGCGGCCGAGGATCAAGCTCGACGCGGTGGTCTTCAACGTGATCGTCGCCTGTCCGGACGTCGGGTCGATCTTGCACCACGAGGCGTTCTTCGGGACGTCGACGTTGTCGTGCAGCAGGTCGGGCTCGGCCGACTGACACGCCTGCGTGGCGTCGTGCACCGAGTGATAGCTGGTGGCGGCCGTCGAGGCGGCGCCCTGCGCGGTGCTCGACAGGCTGAATGTCGTCAGGACGATCGAGATCCCGTCGAGCACGAGGAGCCCTACCAGGAGCAGCACGACGATCCAGATGATGGCGACCTTGCCGATCAGGCCGGCTTGGTCGTGCAGCGAGCGGGATGCGGGTCGTGTCATCGGCGGAAGCGAGCCGCCAGGGCTCGCCAGACCTCATCGGCTTCCTCGATCTGGAAGATAAGGGCGCCTAGGAGGAACGCAAGCACACCCGCTGTGACCGCCGCGGCCACCTGCACCAGGTTGAGGATGGGCCGGTGCACGTCGATGAGGGCGGCGATCCCCTCGGCGGTGGCCCACGCGGCGAGGGCGGTGAGGGCGCCGGCCGCGGCCGTGCGCAGCAGCGAGCTCGCGATCCGCCGGCCGTCCGCGCCGCCGAGCCGCCGCCGCAACAACAGGAACAGGATCACCGAGCCGGCGAGGTACGAGAGCGAGAACCCGAGCGCGAGGCCCGGCACGCCGAGCCCGAACCCGAACGCGAGTACGACGTCGGCCACCAGGTTCACCACGGCGGCCGCGATGTTCGCGAGCGCCGGCGTGCGTGCGTCCTGGATCGCGTAGTAGGTGCGTGTGAGCAGCTGGAACGCCGAGAAGAACGGCAGACCGACGGCGAACGCGGCGAGCGTCTTGGCCATCAGGTCGACCGCCGCCGGATCGTTCCGCATCTGGCCGTAGCTCGCCAACAGGGCCACGATCGGTCCCGCAAGGACCGCGTAGCCGGCGGCCGCCGGGATCATCGCCACCTCCGTGTCGCGTAGCCCTTGCGAGAACAGCTCGCGCACGTTCGGGATGTTCCGGTCGGTCCACGCACCGGCGAGGCTCGGCAGCAGCGCCGTGAAGATCGAGACCGCGACGATCGCGTGCGGCAACGAGAAGAAGATGAACGCCTGCGAGTACGTCCCGTACCCGCCGTCGCTGATGTGCCCGTTGAACACGATGATGAAGAAGTAGGCGATCTGGTTCACCACCACGTACAGCGCAACCCATCGTGCGAGGTGGATGAGACGCCGCACCGTCTCGTGCCGCCAGTCGAACCGCAGCCGCCAGCGGAACCCGATCGCGTGCAGCGACGGCCACAGGGCGACCGTCATCGCGACGACCCCGAGGGTCGTGCCGGCCGCGAGCAGCAGGCGCTCGGTCGTCGAGACGTCCGCGAGCGTCATCGGTGCTTTCCCGTGCATCGCGAAGAAGACCAACATCGTGATGATGACGGCGACGTTGTTCAGCACGGGTGCGTACATCTGGGCCGCGAAGCGCCGCTTCGCGGTGAGGATCCCGGCCGCGACCGCGCCGATCCCGTAGAACACGATCTGCGGCAGGAACCACCGGAGGAAGAACGTGCCGAGCTCGAGCTGCGCAGCGTGTTCCGCGGGATCGGTCACGCCGATCAGGTACAAGCGCATGATCCACGGCGCGAGGATCATCGCGACGACGGTCACCGCCGACAGCACCACCAATACGAAGGTGAGGAATCGCTGCCCCGCGATACGGCCCTCGTCCTCGCCGTACCGCTTCGCCCAGTCCACCAGTAAGGGCACGAAGACGCTGGTCAAGATCCCGCCCAGGATCAGCTCGTACACGATGTTCGGCGTCGTGTTGGCGACGAAGTACGCGTTCGCAACGACGTTCGTCGTGCCGATCGCCGCAACGGTGACGCTCACCCGGATGAGCCCGGTCGCTCGCGACAACAGCGTGCCGACGGACATGACCGCCGCGTTGCGGACGTCGGTCGCGTGCTGGTCGAGCTCGGGCGCGCTCAGGTCGGGTTCGTCCGCCGCCGGAACCACCTCCTCGCGTAGAGGCCGACGAGGACGAGCGCGGCGAGCACGGTGACGAGCAGCGCGATGCTGTTCACCGCCGTGGTCCGCACCGCGATCGCGATGGGGTTGGTGGAGCCGTCCGGGTTGATCGGTACGAGCCTGCCGTTGGGATCTCGCACCGACACGTACACCGAGTTCTGCCCGGTGGAGTTCGCGATCACCCGGAACGACACCTGCTGCCCCGGCTGTTGGACGACGACATCTTGTGAATCTCCATCGGGGAACGTGAAGTCCTGCGATCTGACCTCGATGGTGACGTGATACGCGTGGCCGCCGGGATCGCCCATCTGCATCGGGATCGTTCCTTCGTGCGACGTCAGCGTGAACCGTTGCTGATAGACGTTGGGGGTGACGGCGGCGAACGCTTGCGAGACCGTCGTGTCCACCGACGAGAGCCACGGCCCGCCGGACGCCGGGTCGGTCAGGTACGTGGGTTCCGTCGCCGTGAACAGGCGACGCCGCAGATCGGTCGGCTCCTCGCTGCCGGCCCCGAGCATCGAGTTCACGATCGAGACGTCGCCGCCGAGGCGCGCCATGGTCGCGGCGTACGTGTCGTCGAAGCGCGCCGCCGAGGGTGCGACGAGTGCGCCGGCATCGTTGGGGTTGTCCGGGTTCACCTGGTCGACGAGATGCGTCAGGGTGCGGGGTTGCAGGAACGGGGCGGCGGCCAATCGATCGAGCAGGGGTGCCCACATCGTGGGCGGCAGGGTCGCCGGCGGCGAGATCACCACCCCACGACGGTAGGGCGCCGCAGGGACCGGCTCCTGCTTCCAGATGAACGCGAGCTGAGCAAGCACCATCTGTGAGGCGCGTACGGGGTCCGCGAGGAGGTCTGTTCGGTCGAACAGCGCCTGGGTGCTCGGATCCGGGAGCACGAGCGTGGGGCCGGCGGTGGTCGGAACGGTGGGCGCGGGAGCGGTCGTGCCCTGCCAAGGCGACCGGTCGACCGTATCCGCGGCGCCGAGCACCACGTCGAGAGACGACCGCGCGAGCCAGTCCAGCGTCTCGTCGTTGAATTGCGCGCCGTTCGGCGCGAACACGCGTGGGCTGGCCGTCGTGTTCAACGTGGAGATGACGTCGATTCCGGACGCGCGCTGGGCGTCGAGCTGGGACTCGAGGGTCGGGGTCTCGCCGGCCGGGAAACCGTTGTAGGTGGCGAGCATCGACGGGATGTTCGGGTTGCCGAACGGTTGGGCCACCGTCTCGACGTTGCGTGTGGCGCCGACGACGCTCGTCAACTCCGAGAGGAACCGTGTGGCCTGCTTCGCTTCCGGGCTGTCGGGGGCCACTTGCGTGCCGTCGCTCGTGCGGTAGCCGTCGGCGATGTCTCGTGCCTGGGTGATCACCATCGGGTCGGTGATCAGGTCCACCGCACCCCGGGGATGTCGGATGCTCGCACTCCCGGCGACCGCGTTCAGGATCTCACGCAGACTCCCCCCTTCTCCGAGCGACGGGGGGAACGACGTGTCGACGAGCGCGTCGTCCGCCCCGAACGCGATGGGAGCGGAGAGTGGAACCGCGACGCTGGACCGGATCGGCTTCTCGGGCGGTTGGGCAAGATAGATCACGGGCGTCACGAGACTGGCGACGACGGTCTCCTGCGACAGGAGCGATACCGACGCCGGATACACCTGGGAGTCGAATTGGTCGATCTCGGCGATGGCTTTGAGGTCAACGGTCATGGAGATCGCCCGGGTCGCACCCGGCTCGATCACACCTGGGATCGTCTTCCGGGGGGGAACGCCCAACGGAGTGGGGACGCCTATCGAGAGCATGGCGTCGAAGTCGGCCTGGGAGCCGATGTGTTCGCCGAACCCGACCTGCAGCGCCAGCTTCGGCAGGGGATCGGCTCCGTCGTTCGTCGCTGCGACCACAAGGTCAAGGGCGCCGCGGTGGGTGGCCGAGCTCCACGGTGACTGCGAGACCAGCCGGAGCGTGACGTCGGCGTTCTGCGCGGCGGCGGGAGGCGGAACCGCGACCACGCAGACCGCCGCGAGCGCGGCCGCCACCGCGCCGAGGAAGCGTCTCACGGGCGGCATCGTAGCCGTCGCACCTCGAGGTCCGGCGCAAGGTCTCAGCGGGTGAGCTGCACGAGTTGCGCTGCGGCGTACAGCACCGCGATTACCAGCATCCCGCTGCCGACCACCGTCCGCAGCAGCCGCTCCTGCGCCGAGAGCGCCACGAGCGCGCCGAGGCGTGCGCCCGGGACGGCCCCGATCGTCAGGAAGAGCGCGACCCACCAGTCGATGTTGCCGAGCCAGGCGTGGACGACCGTGCCGGGGATCACCAGCGCCCAGATCGTGAGCAACGAGGTCCCGAGCGCACGTTTGAGCGGCATCCCGCACCACCCGGCGAGCAGCGGCACCATGATGATTCCGCCGCCGATACCGAGCAGGCCCGACACCGCCCCTGCCGCGAACCCGATCACGCCGAAGGTCGTCCGTGGGATCTCGGGGCCCGGCGTCTCGGACTCGGTCGCGACCTGCGCACGCCCGCCCCGGATGATCCCGATCGACTGCCATCCGAGCAGCCCGGCGGTCACCAACAGCAAGAGCGTCGGATCGATCCACTGGGTCGCGAGCGCACCGAGCACCGAGCCGAGGAGGCCGGTGGGCGCCATCCACCATGCCGCGCGCCGATCGACCTGCCCGGCTTTGGCGTAGGTGTATGCCCCGGTGATCGAGGTGGGGAAGATCACCGGCAGCGGGGTCGCGATCGCCTGGATCGAGGTGACGGGCAGGAATGCATCGATCGCGGGGGTCATCACGATCCCGCCGCCGACGCCGAAGATGCCGGACAGCACGCCGGCGCCGGCGCCGATCGCGATCGCGATGACCGCGTCGGCGACCGTCACTGCAACAGCTCCGAGGCTTTCACGAGCATGTCGCGTTCACCTCGGTAGGCGGCCCGCTTGATCGCCCGTTCCATCGGGAACCAGCGGATCTCCTCCATCTCATCGTCGCGGTCGTCGACGTTGCCGCCGGTGTGCCGCATCAAGAAGAAGTGCACGGTCTTGCGGATCCGGATGTCGTCCCAGACGTACATGTACTTCGTGTCGCCGAGGTCGGCCTCGATCACCGCGGTCATGCCGGTCTCCTCGCGGACCTCGCGGATCGCGGCGACCTCTTTGGTCTCGCCCTCCTCGATGCCGCCTTTCGCGAGACCCCACGCGAGCTGGCCGCGGCGCGTTCGCCTGGATGCCAGCACGACCTCGATGCCGTCGTCGGTCTTCCGATAGACGACGCCGCCGGCCGAGACCTCGCGTGTCGTCGGGATCTTCTGCCGGCGTGGGGGGGGCTTCGCGCCTCCTTTGGTGCCCTGCTTCGCCCCCGTGCCTTTCGCGCCGCCGGTCCGTGGCGTGCCGCCCCGCTGCTTCTTGCGTGACCGCTGCTGCCCTTTGCGCTTGGCCCCGCCGCCGGAGGACGAGCCCCGGCGGCTCGCCGACGCGGCCTTCCCGCCGCCGGACTGACCGCCGGTCTTCTCGGCCTGCCCCTGGGACGCCGTTCCGCCCGTGGATGTGCCGGGCTTGCGGCGAGGACGACGCCGGCGCCGCCGCTTCCTGCCGCCCCCCGAGCCCGCCTTCTCTTCTTGCGATGCAGAGGCTTTGGTCGGTTCGTCGGCGGCCATGACGTGCGGATACTAGCCGCGCTCAGGCCCGAGGCTCTCGTTGCCGACAACCAAGCGGGGATGAACATCGACGACCTTCTCCGGCACACCGTGGAACGCGGTGCGAGCGACCTTCATCTGAAGGTCGGCAATGTGCCGTTCCTGCGGATCGACGGCGAGCTCCAGCCGACGTCGCACGACGTGCTGACGCCGCCGGACACCGTCGCGTTCGGGAACACGGTGATGAGCGAACACAAGCGCCGTGAATTCGAGGCGCACAACGAGGCCGACATCGGCTACACCCTGCAGGGCGTCGGCCGGTTCCGGATCAACGTGTTCCGCCAGCGAGGGCTCGTGGGCCTGGCCGTTCGCCGCGTGCGCTCCGAGATCCCGACGTTCGAAGAGCTTCGGCTGCCCGAGGTGATGCGGACGCTCGCCGACAGCCCGCGCGGCCTCGTGCTGATGACCGGCCCGACCGGAACCGGGAAGACCACGACGATCGCCTCGATGATCGGCTACATCAATCGGTCACGCCGGGCGCACATCGTGACCATCGAGGACCCGATCGAGGTCGTGCACGACGACGAGATGTCGATCATCCAGCAGCGCGAGATCGGGCTCGACACCGACTCGTACGAGGCGGCGCTTCGCCACGTGGTGCGGCAGGACCCCGATGTGATCTTCGTCGGGGAGATCCGTGACGCCGACTCGGCGCTCTCGGCGATCCAGGCGGCCGAGACCGGCCACCTGGTGATCTCCACCCTGCACACGATCGACTGCATGGAGACCATCAACCGCGTGCTCGACCTGTTCCCACCGCAGCAGGCCAAGGAGGTACGGACCTCGTTCGCCGGCGCGCTCCGTGGGATCGTGTCGCAGCGTCTCGTGCAGAAGGCCGACGGGAAGGGCCGCGTGCCCGCGGTCGAGGTGCTCGTCAACACCGGACGCGTGTTCGACCGGCTGGTCGATCCCGAGCAGACGGACTCGATCGTCGATGTGATCGCCGACGGCGGCTACTACGGGATGCAGTCGTTCGACCAGGCGCTCGTGCAGCTCGTGAAGGATGGGCTCGTGACCGTCGACGAGGCCCGGCGCACGGCGTCGAGCCCGCACGACTTCGACCTGCAGCTGTCGGGCGTGCTGGACCGCGGGTCGGCGTTCAGCGACGACCAGCGCGCCGGGCTTCCCTTCTAGGCGCACCCCTCACCGCTCGCGGCGGGCGCGCGACTATCCTCGCCCCATGCCGGACGGACCCTCGATGCTCGATGTGCCGCCGATCGCCAAGGAGCTCGGGGCTCGGTTCGCCGAAGCAGGGAAGGAGCTCTTCCTGGTCGGCGGAAGCGTGCGGGACATCCTGCAGGGCAGGCCGTCGCCGGACCTCGACTTCGCGACGTCCGCGCACCCGACCGAGACCACCCGGCTGCTGCGCGGTTGGGCCGACCGGAAGTACCTCGTCGGCGTGAAGTTCGGGACCGTCGGCGCGCTGAAGGACGGTGTGCGGGTGGAGATCACGACGTTCCGCAAGGAGATCTACGCCGAAGAACACCGCAAGCCGGCGGTCACGTTCGGCGACGACATCCTGGTCGATCTGTCGCGCCGCGACTTCACGATCAACGCGCTGGCGGTGCGGCTCCCCGACGGTGAGTTCGTGGACCCGTACGGCGGTGTGAAGGCGCTGTCTGCCGGGGTGCTGGATACGCCGCTCGACCCCGAGACGTCGTTCTCGGACGACCCGCTGCGGATGATCCGCGCGGCGCGGTTCGTCGCGCAGCTCGGGGTGCGCCCGGCGGAGCCGGTGGTCACGGCGATGCGCGACATGGCCGAGCGGCTCGACATCGTGTCGGCCGAGCGGATCCGCGACGAGCTCGACAAGCTGTTGGTCGGCGAGCGTGCGCCCGACGGGCTCGAGCTCCTCGTCTCCACGGGCCTGGCCGACCGGTTCCTCCCGGAGCTCCCGGCGCTCAGCCTCGAGCAGGACCCGGTCCATCGGCACAAGGACGTGCTGCGGCACACGTACGCGGTCGTCGACCGATGTGAGCCCGACGCGGTGCTGCGGCTTGCGGCGTTGCTGCACGACGTCGGCAAGCCGGCGACGCGCAAGATCACTCCCGAGGGCGTGACGTTCCATCATCACGAGGTCGAGGGTGCGCGGATCGCCCGCTCGCGACTGACCGAGCTGCGGTATCCGAGGTCGGTGATCGACGACGTCTGTACGCTGATCGAGCTCCACCTGCGGTTCCATGGGTACGGCGACGGCGCGTGGTCCGACGCGGCGGTGCGTCGATTCGTGCGCGACGCAGGCCCGCTGCTCGACCGGCTGAACCAGCTCACGCGCGCCGACGTCACGACGCGCAACGAGAAGCGCGCGCACGCGTTCGCGAAGCTGCAGGACGAGCTCGAGGAGCGGATCGCCGCGCTCGCCGAGCAGGAGAACCTCGAGGCGATGCGGCCGCCCCTGGACGGCAAGCAGGTGATGGAGATCCTCGGTCTGCAGCCGGGCCCGGAGATCGGCGAGGCGCTCGGCTACCTGATGGAGGTTCGGCTGGAGCGCGGCCCCGTCCCCGAGGATGAGGCGATCGAGCTCCTTCGCGCATGGGCCGCGGCACGCGCTGGCACGACCTAGTCATCCGCGGGTCGGCCCGCGGTCAAGCCTGCCTGGAGCGCCGCGTAGGCTCAGGACGTGGACACGGCCCAGCGATCGGCGGTGGATCCTGAGCGCGGCCTGAGCGCGGCCGAGGTCGCGGACCGTGTCGCCCGTGGCGAGGTCAATCGCGTGCCCGCGGCGCCGAGCCGAACCGTCGGGCAGATCGTTCGCGCGAACGTCTTCACAAGGTTCAACGCGCTGCTCGGCGGGATGCTCGTGTTGATCCTTCTCGTCGGACCATTCCAGGACGCGCTCTTCGGCCTCGTTCTGATCGCGAACACGTCGATCGGCATCGTGCAAGAGCTCCGCGCGAAGCGGACACTCGACCGGCTGACGCTGCTGACGGCCCCGACGGCGACGGTTGTCCGCGACGGCGCATCGACCCGGGTCGCGCCCTCGGCGATCGTGCGCGACGACGTGGTCGCGCTCGCGCCGGGCGACCAGGTGGTCGTCGATGGGGACGTCCTGACCAGCGAACGGCTCGAGGTCGACGAGTCGCTCCTCACCGGGGAGTCGGAACCCGTGGTCAAGGAGTCCGGCGGCGGCGTGCTCAGCGGGTCGTTCGTCGTTGCCGGAACAGGTCGCGTGCAGGTCCGTGAGCTCGGCGCCGAGGCGTACGCCGCGCGGATCGCGGAGGACGCGCGTCGGTTCACGCTGACGCGATCCGAGCTTCGCAGTGGGATCGATCGGATCCTGAAGTACGTGACGTGGGCGATCGTGCCGACGGCCGTGCTGCTGTTCATCAGCCAATACCGCGCGCTCAACGCCTGGCGGCCCGCGCTGTCCGGCGCGGTCGCGGGCACCGTGGCGATGGTTCCGGAAGGTCTCGTGCTGCTGACCTCGATCGCGTTCTCGGTCGCGGTGGTGCGGCTCGCCCGGCGTCGGGTGCTCGTGCAGGAGCTGCCTGCGGTCGAGGGACTCGCACGCGTCGATGTGCTCTGCATCGATAAGACGGGGACGCTCACGGAAGGAAAGCTCACCCTGGACATGATCGAGCGGCTGGACGACGGCTTGGATCCCGAGCCCGTGCTGGCTGCGCTCTCAACGGCCGATCCGGCACCGAACGCGACCCTGCGTGCGATCGGCGACGCGCTCCACAAAGCCAGTGACGGCTGGACCGTTGAGGAGGCCGTCCCGTTCTCGTCTGCGCGTAAGTGGAGCGCGGCGGCGTTCGCCGGCCGCGGGGCGTGGGTGCTCGGCGCTCCCGATGTGGTCACCGACGATCCACCGACCTTGGAGAAGGTGGCGGCGCACGCCGAGGCCGGCGCCAGGGTCGTGCTCCTTGCACGGTCCGACGCGCTGAACGGTGACGCGTTGCCCGCGGTGCGCACGCCCGTCGCACTCGTCGTCTTGGCCGACCGTATCCGACCCGACGCCGCCGACACGCTCCGCTACTTCGCCGAGCAGGGAGTCCGCGTGACGGTCATCAGCGGCGACGCCCCGTCGACGGTCGGCGCCATCGCATCATCGCTTGGTCTCGAAGGAGCCGACGACCCGGCCGACGCCCGCCGGCTGCCCGACGATCCGGCAGCGCTCGCCGAGGCGCTCGAGACGCACGCCGTGTTCGGCCGGGTCACGCCGCAGCAGAAGCGCGCCATGGTCACGGCGCTGCAGACCCGCGGCCACACCGTGGCGATGACCGGCGACGGCGTGAACGACGCACTCGCGTTGAAGGACGCCGACATCGGTGTCGCGATGGGCACCGGCGCCGACGCCACGCGGGCGGTCGCGCAGCTGATCCTGCTGGACGGAACCTTCGATGCGCTTCCGAGTGTGGTCGGGGAGGGGCGCCGTGTGCTCGGCAACATCGAGCGCACCTCCAACCTCTATCTGACCAAGACGGTCTACGCGATGGTGCTGTCGCTCGCGGTCGGCGTCGCGACCGTCGCGTTCCCGTTCCTTCCGCGGCACCTGACACTGATCGCCGCGCTCACGATCGGGATCCCGTCCTTCTTCCTAGCGTTGGCGCCGAGCGCCCAACGGTTCCGTCCCGGGTTCGTCCGCCGGGTGCTTCGATTCACGATCCCGACTGGCATCCTGGCCGCGACGGCGACCTTCCTCGGGTATCGCCTGGCCACGCACGAGCCGGGCGTCACGATGCTGCAGGCGCGGACAACCGCCGTGATGACGCTGATGTTCGTCGGGCTGCTCGTGCTGTCGATCGTCGCCGCGCCGCTCAACCGATGGCGGCTGGCCCTCGTGTGGGCGATGGGTGTGCTCGCGGTGCTCGCGTTCGTGCTCCCCGTGACGCAGACGTTCTTCGCGCTGGATCCGCCGCCGCTCACGGTGTGGCTCGCGTCGATCGGGATCGCGGCGCTGACGTGGACGCTCGCGCGCTTCTTCGTGCCGGAGGAACGGCCGGTCGGCACGCGCTGGCGCGCCGATGGGGACGAGCGCTAGAGCGTGCCCCAGTGGGACTTGGGCCACACGATGACCCACGCCTTGCCGATGATGTTGTCCCGCGGGATGAACCCGATCCCCGGCTGTGTTTTCGGATCCGCGATCAGACCGAGACCGAATCGTGAGTCCATCGATTCCTCCCGGTTGTCGCCCAGCACGAAGTACATGCCCTGCGGCACGTGCACCTTGCCGAAGTCAGCCGTGTTGCCCTTCACGTAGGGCTCGTTGATCGCGACGCCGTCCACGTACACCTGGTTGTTCTTCGCCCAGACGGTGTCACCCGGCAAGCCGATCACCCGCTTGATGTAGTCGGGGTTGTCCGGCTTCTGGACGCCGATGCCTTCGAAGATCCAGTGCGCGATCCCGCCGATGAAGCTGCGTTGCGGCTGCTTCGCTGGGTCGGGTTCCGAGAACACGATCACATCGCCACGCTGCGGATCGTGGAAGTAGTAGGGGACCTTCGACACGAGCACGCGGTCGTTGACCTGGAGCGTGTCCTCCATCGACTGGCTGGGGATGTAGAAGGCCTGGATCAAGAAGGTCTTGATCAAGATCGCCAGGATCAGCGACATGATGATCAAGCCGGGCATCTCGCCCAGGAAGCGCAGGATGGGGTTGCGTCGCTTGCCGGACCCTTCGTCCGGCTGGGGGGAAGCGGCGGCCGAACGATCGGTCTCGGTCTTCACGGCCTACAGGGTATCGGGTTCCTCGCCGGGCACCATGAGTCGGATCTCGACCGCCTTGCACGACGCCCAGACCTCCCGACCAGGCACGATGCCAAGTCGGTCGACCGATCCCGTGGTGAGTTCGGCCACCAGCGGCGGGGCCGTGCGCAGGCGGATCCGTGCGCGGCCGCCCACCGTCGCGACCTCTTCAACGGCTCCCCGGAACACGTTTCGCGGCGAGCCATGGGGTTCCTCTGTATGGAGCGCGATCTCGGCGGGGTTCAGTGTGGCGCGGACGTCGGTGACTGGCTCAGTCCTGAGGCCGTCGGGCCAGACGACGGTCAGCTCGCCGCCTCCGGTCCGAAGGATCCCGACGCCCTCTTGGTCTGGCACCAGCTCGCCCTGGAAGAGATTGGTGCCGACGAACTCGGCCGCATAGCGCGTGGCCGGCCGGTGGCGGACATCGTCGGGGGTGCCGGTCTGCGTCACGCGACCGTCCTCGAGGAGCACCAAGCGGTCGGCGAGCGTCATCGCTTCGACCGGATCGTGCGTGACGAGGACGCGAGGACCGGCGAAGTCGGCGAGCGTACGACGGAGCAACGCGCGGAGCTCGGGCTTGGCCTCGGCGTCGACCGCCGCGAACGGTTCGTCTAAGAGGAGCACCCTGGGCTCGGCGGCGAGTGCCCGAGCGAGGGCGACCCGTTGACGTTCACCACCGCTCAGGGTTGCGGGTCGCGTCGCCGGATCGACCGTCGGCGCCAGTTCGGCGAGCTTCTCGTGGGCGCGCGTTCGGGCGGTCTCGCGCCCGACACCAGCTGCCCGCAGCGGGAACGCGATGTTCTCCAGCACGCTGAGCTTCGGGAACAGCATGCCGTCCTGGAATGCAACGCCGATACCGCGGCGCTCGGGCGGGAGGTCCATCAGCGACCGGCCGTCGAGGACGACGTGCCCGGTCGCGTCCGCGATCCCGGCGATGGCCTCAAGAGCCGAGGTCTTGCCCGCGCCGTTGCGTCCCACCAGGGAGACGGTTTCGCCGTCGTCCACGGAGAAGGCTACGGCGATCGTCCGGTCGCCGCGCCGAACCTCGATGTCGACATCGATCGGCATCAGCCGGTTCCGGTGATCCGGTCCCGGAGCACCACCAGCACGCAGATCGACAGGACCACGAGTACCAGCGACAAGGCGATCGCTCCCTCCTGGTCGGTCTGCAGCGTTTGGAACACCGCGAGCGGGATGGTCTGGGTACGCCCCTCGAGATTGCCGGCGAAGGTGATCGTCGCGCCGAACTCACCGAGCGCGCGTGCCCACGCAAGGACGGCGCCGGCGACGAGCTGCGGCGCGACCATCGGCAGGATCACCCGGCGGAGCGTGTAGCTGGGCTTCGCCCCGAGCACCGCCGCCGCGCGCTCGAAGCGCGGATCGAGGCTGCGGAACCCCGCCTCGGCCGACAACACGACCAGCGGGATCGAGACGAAGGTCGCAGCGACCACTGCACCCGCGGTGTGGAACGTGAGCTGGATGCCGGCGAACCGCTCCAGCCATCTCCCGACGATCCCTTGCCGTCCGAGCGCTTGCAGGAGTCCCACTCCCGCGACCACCGGCGGGAGCACGAGCGGCAATATCACCAGCGCGCGAAGCACCGCGCGTCCCCGGAACGTTCCCCGCGCGAGGATCCATGCGAGCGGCACGCCGAACACGACTGAGCACAGCGTCGCCAGCAGCGAGACCTCGAGTGAAAGGCGGAGCGCGGTGCGTGCGCCCGGCCCGGTCAAGATCTCAACGATCCGCCCCCAGGGCGCACGCAGCGCCAGCCCGAGTACCGGGAGCGCAACGAAGGCGGCGCCGATCGTCCCGAGGACGATGAACGAGAGGGGAAGTCGGCGGTGCACCGGTCTACTCCGGAGGCGGCGGCCCGAATCCGAACTGCTTGAGCGTCGCCTGTCCTTGTGTGCCCGTCACGTACTCGACGAAGCTGGTCGCCATGTCGGTGTTCGATGAGCCCGTGACCGTCGCGATCGGGTAGGTCGCGGTGATGTTCTGCTTCGTCGGGATCGGCACCGCGCGCACGTCGGTGTTGCTCGCCACGTCGGATGTGTAGACGATCCCGGCGTCCGCCTCGCCCGAGCTCACCTTGGCGACCACCGACGCGTCGTCGGGCTCGTTCGACACCACGTTGGGCATGACCTCGTCGGTCAGCTTGTTCAGGTCGAGCATCTGGCGGGCATAGTCGCCCACCGGCACGCTGGCGGCACCGAGGACGAGTTGCACCCCCGGCTTGGTCAGGTCCTGCAGCGTCGAGATGCCGGCCGGATCATCGGTCGGCGTGATGATCACCAGCTGGTTGGTCGCGAAGTCGACGCGGTTCTCGACACCGGGGTCCTTGGCGACGGTGTCCATCGCTGTGCCGCTCGCGGACGCGAACACGTCTGCGGTGCCTTCGCTGCCGATCTGCGTGGCGAGGTCGGTCGACGACCCGTAGTTGAACGTGACCGTGGTGCCGGGGTTCGCGCTCTCGAAGTCGCTGCCGATCTGATCGAACGCGGCCGTGAGTGACGACGCCGCGAACACCGTGAGCTCCGTCGAGCCGCTTGACCCGCTCGTGCTCGCGCTGCTCGTCGACGACGAGGAACACGCCCCGAGCACGAGGGTTGCCAGCACGACCGGGACGATCATCAACCGCTTCATGCGCCTACCTCCACCATGACGCTCGTCGCCTTGACGGTGGCCGTGGCCTCCATCCCGGGTTCGAGTCCGAGTTCGTCGGCCGCCTCGCGTGTGATCAATGACACGACGCGGTGCGGGCCGGCTTGGATCTCGACGAGCGCCGAGACCTTGTCTTTCGTGACGTTCGTGATGACGCCGGGGAACGAGTTACGCCGGCTCGTATGCGACGGCGCCGGCTCGATCGCTCGCCGCTCGGCCATGATCCGCGCGATCTCTGCCTGCGGAACGATCCGTTGCCCACCTGTGGTCCTGTTCGTCTTCAGCTTGCCGGCGCGTTCCCAGGTGCGAAGCGTTTCGACGCGGACGCCGAGGAGCTTCGCCGCCTCACCGATCCGATACCCATCCATAGGCGGCTAACCATACAGGTTTCCCTGGTGGCGGCCTCAGGATAAGGTAGGGCAAGACTGGTTCGGGTCGATCACGAGGCGACAGGGGGCGCGATGCGCACGAGCGCGAGGAATCAACTTGGTGGGATGGTCACATCGGTCACCATCGGTGCTGTGATGGCCGAAGTAGTGGTCAACGTCGATGGAGTCTCGGTTGTCGCGGTGATCACGAAGGAGTCGGCCGAGAGGCTCAGCCTGGCCGAAGGCTCGAAGGTCTCAGCCATCATCAAGGCGACCGACGTGATGATCGGCGTCGACGACTAGGAACTCAGACCGCGAAGCGGACGTTCAGGATGTCGCCTTCCTGCACGACGTACTCCTTGCCTTCGACGCGGAGCTTGCCGGCCGACTTGGCCGCATCCATCGAGCCGGCGGCGACCAACTCGTCGTAGGAGATCACGTCCGCTCGGATGAACCCGCGCTGCAGGTCGGTATGGATCACGCCCGCCGCCTCTGGTGCGGGCGCCCCTGATCGAACCTCCCATGCACGGGTCTCGTCCTCGCCGGTCGTGAGGAACGTGATCAGGTCGAGCGCCCGATAGCAGGCCGCGATCACCGACTCGAGCCCGGGCTCGGCGACCCCGAACTCCTCGAGGAGCGCCCGCGCTTCGTCGGGATCCATCTCGGCGACCTCGGCTTCGATCGCCGCGTAGACGCCGACCGCGTCTCCGAGCTCGGCGGGCACCGACGTTCCTTCCTCCAGGTTCGCCACCACGACCTCTGGCTTCAGCGTGAGCGGCGCGATCCCGCGGAGCTCCACCAGGTGCTCCGGCGCGAGGCCCGCGTCGCGCAAGGGCTGCTCTCCCTCGAGCGCCTTCTGCGCCGCTTCAAGCGCATCGACCTCGGGACCAGGCTTGCCCCGCGCCTTCTTGACGGCCTTCTCGAGGGCTGACGAGATCACGCCGAGGTCCGCCAGCAGCAGCTCCGCGCGAACACCTTCCAGCTCCGACGCGGGGGACGCGTCCGGACCGAAACACCGGACGACCATCGCCAGAGCATCGACCTCCCGGAGCTTGGCCACGGACTGGGCGCTCGCCATCCCACCCGGAACGTCCACGAACCGGACCTGCGCCGCGACCGTCTTCTTCGATCGTTCGAGGTCGGTGAGCACCTGGAGCCTCGGATCGGGGACCGGGACCACCGCGATCGTCGCCTGGCCACCGTGCGTGCCAGCGTGCGTCAGGGCTGTGAACAGGGTGGACTTGCCGGAGTAGGTCGCGCCGACGAGTCCGATGTCCTTCACGGTCGCCCACGGTAGCAGCGGGGTCCTACCGGCTTGGGGGTACCGACCGGTCCCACCGAGGTCAGCCGGATGGCCCACACGTACCGACTTCTGACCACTGGCGTGGCAGGCCGGGTTTGACCGATGCTCCGTTCGAGACCGGATCCCGGCCGGGGCGCCGCCAGACCCGCCCCGGTCGGCCCGGCCTCCTACACCTGGTGTGCCAGGGCTGCGCCGAGGGGGGCGCATCGTGTGAAGGGCGGGGACCCGACGGCCCCGCCCTTCACCGCGTCTGGAGCTCTTAGCTCTTGGTCTCCCAGAAGACCTTCGCGATCTCGTCGACCGCGTCGAGGAGCTTCTGTCCCTGCGCGGGGTCCTCGGACTTCTTCGCGGCGCCGGCTTCCTTCGTCGCGTTCCAGAAGAGGTCGTGCAGGTTCGGGTGCTTCTCGATGTGCTCCGGCTTGAAGTAGTCGGTCCACAGCACCCAGAGGTGATGCTTCACCAGGTCGGCGCGCTCCTCTTTGATGGAGATCGCGCGCTCCTTGAAGATCGGGTCGTCACTGCCCTGATACTTCTCTTGGCACGCCTTCACCGACTCGGCCTCGATGCGGGCCTGCGCGGGGTCGTAGACGCCACACGGAAGGTCGCAATGCGCGTGAACCGTGCGACGGGGTGCGAGGATGCGATGCAACATGGACCAACCCCCTCCTTCTGACGTTCCAGACGAGTCGCTCTCGGACGAAGTGCCCGAAGAGCCTGTGATCGAATCCTATCGCCGTGGTCGGAAAGCGGCGTCGGGGGTCGTGGCGGGCGCCGCCTTGGTCGCCGGCGCGGCGTTCGCGTTCGCGCGGTATCACCCGGCGCGGATCGAGGTCGAAGGGGTCTCGATGGCGCCCACGTTGCTCCCCGGCGATTGGGCGCTCGTCGTCACGCCGGGGCGGTTCCATCGCGACGACGTGGTCGTGGTCGAGCATCCGCAGCGGCCCGGCTACGAGATCGTGAAGCGGTTGGTCGGCGTGCCGGGCAGCCAGGTGGCCGGCCGAGAGCTCGGCGAGGACGAGTACTGGGTCGAAGGCGACTTCGCGCACCGCTCGACCGACTCGCGCGACTTCGGCCCGGTCACCCGGGAGCAGTTGAAGGCAAGAGTGGTGCTTGTGTATCGGCCGCTCGAACGCCGCCGCCTCGTGCGGTAAGACGGGTCTCTAGCAGTTGATGTAGGTGTTGACGCCCGCTCCGCCGTAACAGACGTCCCGTCGCGCCTTCCCATCGAGCGTGTCGTCGCCGGGGCCGCCGCGAAGGACGTCGTGGTGGATACCCCCGACGAGGAGGTCGTCCCCACCGTTCCCGCTGAAGCGCGCTCGCAGTTCGTTGCCATCGACGTCGCCGACCTCGATCCGGTCGCTCCGGTCGCTCCCCTGGATCCGGCGGATGCTTCGCACCTCCAGCCGCGCCCAGGTCGGCGGGGCGTTCGTCTCATCAGGTGTCGTCCACACGAACTGGCGGTGCGTCGCAGAACGGAGGTCGAGAACATCACGACCGCCGTCGCCGTCGACGAAGATCACGCCAGACGTGCGAGGGTCGCCGGTGAATCGATCCGCCTGCGGAGTTCCATCAAGCACTTCCACCCCGGGGAACGACTCCGCGCCGTCGCCGACAGCTGTTTGATCGGTGAGATCCACGGTGACTGGGTCGACCGCGTCACTGAGGGAGAGCCGATCGAACCCGTCACCCCCCTCGACGATGTCGTCGCCTCCAAGAGGTATAAAGCGATCGTTCCCGGCGTCGCCGATGAAGTGATCTGGCCCGGCGGAGCCGATGAACGTATCCGAGCCGGCGTCGCCTTCGACAGACTCCGTACCGGTCAAGGTGTCGGTCTGGCCCGTGTTGTCCACGCTGTAGTCACCCGCCGCCGCCGCCCGCACTTCGATAGCTGATCCGTAGTTGTCGCGGATCGCGACGGAGTCGGCCCCCGCGTCGCCGGCGTACGTCGACCCGTAAC
>Ga0207693_10000736_pt1 | contig 29488 bp, 25 predicted proteins | sample LARL81metaG_FD_184347 | JGI IMG/M metagenome (GOLD analysis project Ga0207693, IMG submission 184347) | Corn, switchgrass and miscanthus rhizosphere microbial communities from Kellogg Biological Station, Michigan, USA - LAR L8-1 metaG... | ecosystem: Host-associated > Plants > Roots >... | reverse complement strand
CTCTCGCTTCGGCGCGAGGACATCGAGCACGCTTTGGCCTCGCTACCCGACCGGGAGCGCAAAGTGATCGAGCTCCGCTTCGGGCTCACCGGTGGCCAGCCATGCACGCTCGAGGAGGTCGGCAAGGCCTTCGGCGTGACCCGTGAGCGGATCCGCCAGATCGAGAACAACACGCTCAAGAAGCTCGAGTCCCTGCCGGAAGCCCAGGGGCTCAAAGACTGCGTCTAGTAGCACGGGGGGAAACCATGTTTCCCCCGTGAGCCCCCTTCTTCTCGGCTGCGTTTTTCCGTCTCTGAGCGAGGCTCCGCCGGACTGAATCCGGCTCCGCCGACATACGCCAGCGGATTGCCGGAGCGCTCAACGAGCCGACGTAAAGACAGGCGTCTCGGCCTTGACCGAGATCGTGCGGCCGTCGGTGAGGTAGCCGGGCCGGTTCGCCTCGTAGTGGAGCGTCCACGGGCCGCGGCCGTTCAGACGGACGATGACCGTAGTGCTTCGCCGCGGCAGGACGACAACGCGGCGGTGCACGCCGGGAGCGCGCAGCTTCAGGACCGTCCGCAGCGTCCCGCTAGGGAGCGAAAGCCGCCAGCGCAACGTGCCGCGGACGTGCGTTCCGCTCGCCGGCCAGACCTCGATCGTTCCCGCCTGCGCAAGCCAGCGGTCGTGGTAGAGGCCGCCGACGAAGAGCGCCAGCCTGGGTGTGCCGACGGGCCGCCAGAGGTCGAAACCTTTCGCGTGGGCAACCAGCTTCGCGTTGCGCAGGCGCATGCGGACGGCATAGTTCGAGATCAGCAGCGGCGCGCGTACCGTCTTGCCGCCGCTGACCAGGCGGCCGTCCCGGGCGGGCTTGACCCGGCGGTTGCCAAAGGCGTCGACCTGGGAGGCCTGCTCGAAATAGAGGACGTCGTCGATCGAGCGGTTCCAGAAAAGTTGCTCGAGCGAGCGGGCATGCAGGGTTGCCGGGGTGTGAATGAGCAGCACGTGGCGGAGCCCCGAGTGGTCGACCCAGCCGGAGTCGGCCGGTAGGAAGTCGTTGCGCACCGAGTTCGCCGTGTTGCGGTCGAACGAGACCGATCCGGCCGAGGCCGCGGCCGCCAGGCCGAGCGTGAATGCGAGCGCGTACGTCGCGAGCCGCGGACGCCAGGCGATCGCGGCGGCCAGCGCGGAGAGGAGCCCGGCCACGACCGCGATTGCAAGCGAGCCATTCGCGACGCCGCCAGCTGCGTGCTCGAGCCTGAAGACGCCGAGCAGGAACGGGGAATCCTGCTTGTTGCTCGCAACTGCGTACGGCGCGAGTGGGACGCGGGCGGAGACCGCGAGCAGTGCGACCGCGAGTAGGCAAGTCGCAAGCTTCGCCGGAAGACCGCGCTTGAGATAGAGCCCGAACCAGGGCAGCACGAGCGGCAGCAACCCCATGAAGTAGCGCTCCTGGAACCGCGGCGAGCCGTTCGAGGCATACAGGGACGTCTCTGCGAAGAGGATCAGTAGCAGCCCGGCAGTGACGCCGCCGAAGGCCGCCTCTTCGCGAGAGCGAGGACGGGCGAGTGCGTACGCGAAGCCGATCAGAGTGCCCGGGATCAGCACCCAACCGGCGCAGTAGACGAGTAGCATCGAGTCGGTCGCGATCCAATGGGCGATCGCGCCGGGGTCGACGTGGAGCTTGACAACCGTGTTGTAGTAGCCGAGCGCGCGGCTGGGCCCGACCGCCGCCAGCGCCGCAAGCGGTGCGACGAAGATGCCCCAGGTGAGCCGGAAGTTCCTGAGCGCGCTGCGGATCGAGCCGCGCTCGACGGCAATCGCGCCGGCGACGAAGACGATCGGCAGCAGGGCGTACTGAATCCGCGTCAAGGCCGTCAGCGCCGCGAGCACGACGAAGGCGATCTGGCCGCGGCGGGTCGGCCGCGAGAGCGCGCAGACGGCCGCGTAGAGCGTCGTCAGCACGAGCGGATACGCAAGCGGATCGGCGAGCACGAAGGAGACGAAGAAGAGGTTCGGCGAGGCGACCGTGAGCGCCGCGGCGACGAGGGCAAGGCCGGTGCCGAGCCCGAGGCGGCGGCTCAGCAAGTAGATCGGGATCGCAGCGAGCGACATCACGAGCGCGTTCTCTGCCTGGGTCAGCCGGTAGGCCAGCACCGGGTCGTGGAAGAGCCAGAACGGCGCCGCGGCGAGCGGCTCGAGGAGAGCGGGGAAGTGCGCCGGCGAGCTCCGGATCAGAGGCCTGCCGTGCTCTGCGAGCGACCGGGCGAGGGTCGCGTAGATGTACTCGTCGGGAAAGTAGAGCGGCGTCGCGTGCGCGAGTGCGACGACGAAACGGATCAGAAAGCTGGCGCCGACAATGCCGGTGAGTACGACGCGCGCCGGGATCGCGGAGATCCAGGCGAGGCCAAGCGGCAGCCGCAGCTCCTCGGTCCGCGGGGCCCTGAAGTCGATCGCCACGCAGTGCTCATCGGCACGCGCTAGCTATCCCTTGAACGAGTGAGTCGGGCGACCGCGTCGCTTTTCCTTCGGCCGGGTTTAGCGGCCACGCCGCGCAGGTCGGCGCGGCCTCTTCGCCGGCATCGCAAGCGACGCCTCGGCCCTTGAACGAGTGACTACGAAGAAGCGCCGTCGTCGCCGTTCGCGCGCTCGACGGGCACGAAGAGGCGGCAGTGCGGGCACTTGAAGCCCTCGTGGCGCGAGCCCTCGGCGAGCAGCTCGCTGTCGAACGGCTTCTTGCAGTGCGGACAGACGTTTGCCTGATCTTGCACCTTGCTCATGCGACCCGAAAGTAGCAAGAAGACATTCGCGAGGGATCGACAGATTGCCCTCCCTGGACCACAGTGAGTCCTCGATCTCTGCGGCCATGAGACTCGATCCAAACACCCATGCCTTCGTGATGGCGACGGCGTTTCTGACGTCGATCTGCTTTGCGATCGCCGCGACGAGCGTGATCGGACTCGCGATCCACCTCTTCGTTCCCGGCGCCAGCTAGCAGCCTCGTCAAAGCGCTTCTCTCGGGTCCTGACGCGGGGCGCTTCCGCCTGGCGTCATTGTGCAAGGATCGGCACGCCCACCCAGAGGAATGGAGCGAGCATGGTCAAGATCACGGACAAGACCGACTACAGCCGCTTCGTGCGGCCGACCGACGAGGACGAGGGCATCTGGCTTGACCACCTCGAGGTTCACTTGGTGACTCACCCTGCCGGTCAGGTCAAGGAGACGCACGTCCACGAGCCGCCGCAGGACCACGTGATCACGATCCGCTCCGGCCGCATGCGCTGGACGGTCGAGGGCGAGAGCCTCGACGCCGGCCCCGGCGACGTGATCGTGACGCCGGCCGGCGTTTCGCACTCGTACAAAGTCATCGGCGACGAGGATGCGCGCGTCGTCTGCGTGGACTCCCCGACTCGGCCGAAGCCGGAGGGCTAGCCGCGCAGTGAGCGCTCAGAAGCTGAGGATCGTCGGCCTCGGCGGCTCGCTCGCGAGCGCCTCGAAGAGCCGAGCCGCGCTGATCAAGGCGCTCGAGGGGGCTGAAGCCGCGGGCGCCGAGACCGAGCTGCTCGACCTCCGCGAGCTCGGCCTCCCCATGTACAACTCCGACGACGCAGAGCCCGGCGAGGCGGCGTCCAGGCTGATCGAGTCCTGCTACGCGGCCGACGGGCTGATCTGGAGCAGCCCGCTCTACCAGGGGACCATCTCCGGCGCGCTCAAGAACGCGCTCGACTGGCTCCACCTGCTTGGGTCTCGCGAGCCCTCGTACCTGCACGACAAGGTGATCGGGCTGATCAGCGCAGCAGGCGGCACTCAGGGATTGCAGGCGATCAACACGATGGAGTTCGCCGTGCGGGCGCTGCGTGGGTGGGCCGTGCCCTACGTCGTTCCGGTTGCTTCGGCCTGGCAGGCCTTCGACGCCGACGGGCAGATTCAAGAAGAGGCGATCGGGATTCAGCTCGAAACGCTCGGCCAGGAGGTCGTGCGCGTCGCCGACCGGTTCGCGACCCACGACTCGCCCGACCATCAGGCCGAATGCGATCATGCGGCCGAGCGCATCGCCGCAGCCGTTGCCGCCTAACGGGGTGCCAATCGTCGGCGTATCCTCCTGCGCTGAAGTCGGGACCGTTAGTCGAGAGGAGGAGCGATGGCAAGCGAGGGCGCGACCGAGACGACGCTCGAGCCGGAAGCGGCCGAGGCATTTGCGGCAGGTGTGCGGGGGCCGGTTTTGCGCCCGGGCGATGAGAGTTACGACGAGGCCCGGGCGATCTGGAACGGGCTGATCGACCGCCGGCCGGCGCTGATCGTGCAGTGCAGCGGCGCCGCGGACGTCGTCGACGCCGTCAACTTCGCGCGCGACCAGGGCCTGCTGGTTTCGATCAAGGGCGGCGGCCACAACGTGGCCGGTAACGCCGTCAACGACGGCGGCCTTGTCATCGACCTCTCGCAGATGCGTGGCGTCCACGTCGACCCGGTGACGCAGACGGTGCGCGCACAGGGTGGCGCGACGTGGGGCGATATTGATCGGGAGGCGCAACTCTTCGCGCTTGCGGTACCGGGCGGGGTCGTCTCGACGACGGGCATCGCCGGCCTGACCCTGCATGGCGGAGCCGGGCACCTGCGCCGAAAACACGGGCTCTCGATCGACAGCCTCCGCTCGGTCGACATCGTCACCGCCGACGGGGAGCTGCGGAGGGCGAGTGCGACCGAGAACGAGGATCTGTTCTGGGCCGTGCGCGGCGCCGGCAGCAATTTCGGCGTCGTCACCTCCTTCGAGTTCCAGGCCCATCCGGTCGGCCCGATGGTGATGGTCGGCGCGCTCTTCTACCCTCAGGACGAAGGGCGTGCGATCCTGGCTGCCTGGCGGGACTACGTGACCGCTGGGCCTGACGAGCTGAGCTCGATTGCGATCTTCTGGAACGTTCCTCCAGAGGAGCCGTTCCCGCCTGAGCATCAAGGGAAGCCGACCCTCGCCGTGGCCGCGGTCTACTCGGGCTCGGTCGAAGAAGGCGCGCCCGTCGTGCAGCCACTGCGAGAGCTGGCGGAGCCGCTGGTCGACCTGAGCGGACCCTGGCCCTGGCTCGGCCTCCAGAGCGGCTTCGATGCCCTCTACCCCAAAGGGGCGTTTTACTACTGGAAGTCGCGGGCGTTCGCCGAGCTGCCGGACGAGGCGATCGACGACATCGCCGACTGGGCAGCGCGCCGGCCGAATCCGCTCTCCGACATCGTCATCTGGCACAACGGCGGCGCGATGAGCAAGGTCGACGAGAGCGCAACCGCCTACGCGGGCCGGGACGCGCCCTTCCTCGTCACCGGCGAAGCGAGCTGGGACGATCCGTCGCTGACCGACGATGCGATCGCCTGGGGCCGGGATTTCTGGGCTGCGATGGGACGTCACTCGACCGGCGGCCTCTACCTGAACTTCCCCGGCCTCGGCGAGGAGAAGGAGGCGCTCGTCAAAGCGGGCTACGGGGTCAACTACGACCGGCTCGCCGACCTGAAGGCGAAGTACGACCCCGAGAACCTGTTCCGGATGAACCTCAACATCGCGCCGGCCGACTAGGCCCGGCGCGCTTCTTCTTCGGCGGTCCGCTCCGCTGTCGGAATCGCCTCGAGCCGCTCGTCCGGGATCGGCTCGCCGCTCTCGATCGAGAGGCCGTAGGTGCCGGCGGTGAGCCGGGCCTCGGCGCGCTCGACGGCGGCGAGCTCCTGGCTTAAACCTTGGGCGAGGCCTTGGTCGAGCTCGTCCTGGTAGAGGTCGGTCGCGAGGTTTCCCGGGTCGATGTCGTCGGCTTCCTCGCCGGTGTCCGTGTGGGCGAGCCCGGCCAGTGCGCGCTCGATTCGCTCGCGTTCCTGGGCCAGTAGCTCTTGTGCCCGTTCGGGATCCATCACTTCACGTTACCGTGCCCGGCTGCAGCCACCGGCTGGTCGCGGCCAGTGCGAGCGCGTAGATCCCGACAGCGGCGGCGATGATCATCGAGCTCGGCGGGAGCGTCGGGAAGACGTAGGCCAGGGTGAGTCCGATCCAGATCGACGCGACCGCGAACACCGCCGAGAAGAGTAGGCCGCGGTACGGAATCGCGGTCAACCTGTGCGCGGCGCCGGCCGGGGCCGCGAGCAGGCCGAGCAGGAGCAGCGCGCCGACTGCCTGGGTCGCTTGCGCTGCGACGAGGCCGAGCAGAGCGAGGAAGCCGAGCCCCAACACGCGGACCGGCACGCCTTGAGCTGCGGCCACTGCGTTGTCCAACGAGGCAAACAGGAGGGGCCGTGCGACTGCCAGGAGAAGCGCGCACGCCACCAAGGAAAGAGCGACGGAGGTTCGAACGTCGGACCCGCTGAGCCCGAAGATCGAGCCGAACAGGACGCGTACGCCCGCGGTGCCGTTCCCGGCACTTTTCTGGGTGGTGAAGATCGTCAGAAAGAGGACGCCGAGGCCCAGCGACCAGGCGAAGAAGGAGCCGATGGCCACGTCATCTGCGTGGGCCTTGTCTCCGAGCAGGCCGATGACGATCCCACCGAGGATCGTCGCGGCGAAGACGCCCGCGAGGATGTCGAGCCCCAGGACCGCAGCCGCCAGGCCGCCCGTGAAGGCGACGTGGCTAAGAGCGTCGCCGGCGAAGACCTGGGCTCGGAGGACGACGAAGTAGCCGACTAGTCCGCAGGCGAGCCCGACGAAAGTGCCGGCGATCAGCGCGTTGCGCATGAACTCGTGCGCGAACATCAGGCGGCCTCGAGCGCGAGCCGAGCGGTCGCGCGCAGTCTCGCCCTGAGCACGCGGCCGGCGCGCACGAGCACGTAGAGCCCGAACGAGAGGGAGGTGACGTAGAAGCCCACGGGGTAGATCGAGAAGAACGCGAGCGCGAGGCCGAGCCAGGTGACGGCGAGCGCGAGCGCGACCGAGAGCACGATCCCCAGCACGGGTCGCGGCGTCAGCTGGTGGGCTGTCGCGGCGGGCGTGACGAGCAGGGCGAAGACGAGCAGGGCTCCCGTGATCTGGCTCGTTTCTGCGACCGACAAGCCGAGGACGAGCAGGAAGGCGAAGCCGAGCGCGTTGACGGGAACTCCACCGGCGCGGGCGACGTCGGCGTCGACCGAGGCGAAGAAGAGTGGCCGGGCGGCGATCGCGACGAGCCCGAGGGCCGCGACCGCGACGACCAGCAACACGACGACCTGGTCGGTCGTGACGCCCAGGAAGGTGCCGAAGAGCAGCGAGTCGAGGCCGTTGAGTACGCCGTGGTAGAGGCTGACGAAGAGGAACCCGAGCGCGAGCGCGAGCGCCTGCAGCGCGCCGATCGCGGCCGACTCAGCGCCGAGGCTGCGGCGCGTGCCGGCAATCCCCGCAAGCGCAAGTGCACCGAGTCCGCAGAAACCGAAGTAGCCGACGGCCAGCGGCAGGCCGGCGAGGCTTGCCGCCGCCGCTCCGGGGAAGGCGATCACGGAGAGCGTGTGCCCGGCAAAGGTCTGGCGGCGCAAGACCATGAACCAGCCGGTGACTCCGGCCATCACGGCCACGATCGTTCCCGCCTCGAGCGCGTTGACCATGAACTGGTAGGCGAAGAGCTCGTGCAGATCGGTGAGCGGGTTCCAGGAGAGCCCCTGGAAGGTCGCTGCCTCAGGCATGACGGTCGCCGTGAACGAACGGGGCTTCGGGCTCGCCGACGACGACGTGCCGGCCGTCGGAAGCCCGCAGGACCTCGATCGGTGCGCCGTAAAGTCGGCTGAGCGTCTCGCTCGTGATCACCTGGTCAGGCGCTCCCTCGAGCGCGCCGCCGCCGGCAAGGTAGATGACCCGGTCGAGGTAGCCGATGATCGGGTTGATGTCGTGCGCGACGAGCAGGACGGCGACCTGTTCCTCCTCGCATATCCGGCGCACGAGCGCGGCAACAGCGGCCTGGTTGGGCAGGTCGAGGCTGTCCAGCGGCTCGTCGAGCAGCAGCAGCTTCGGCCGGCGAACGAGTGCCTGGGCGATCAGGAGGCGCTGCTGCTCGCCTCCGGAGAGGTCGCCGATCGGACGGCGGGCGTAAGCCGTGGCGCCGACGAGCTCGATCACCTCCGCGACGCGGGCCGCGTCCCGCTTGCGACCCTGCGTCCCCGGGATCGGAATCCCCCAGCGTGCGCCGTCCAGCCCGAGCTGGACGAGGTCGACGCCGCGGACTTGCGTGCCGGAGTCGAACCCGTGCCGCTGGGGCAGGTAGCCGATCCGCCCCTTCGCCGCGCCGGGTGGCCTTCCCAGGACCGATGCCGATCCGGCTGCCAGCGGCAAGAGGCCGAGGATCGCCTTGATCAGGGTCGACTTGCCGGCGCCGTTCGGACCGAGGACCGCGACGAAGTCGGCCTCGGCGACCGACAGTGAGACGCCGCTCCAGATCGTTCTGCCGCCGAGGCGCACGGCGGCGTCTTCGAACGTGACCGCTGCCTCCCTCGGGACGCCGGTTTTCGGTTTCAGGAACGTGGCCGCGGCGCTCACCGTCCCGTTGCCTGCGCGAGGGCGGCCGCGAGCGCACGTAGCTGGCGCGACTGCCAGTCCTGGAAGCTGGCCGATGCGGGCACCAGCGTCTCTGTGATCGTCGTCACCGGAATGCCTCGCCTGCTTGCGGCCTCGGTGACCCGTTTGACGTCCGGGGTGCTGTTCTGGCTGTTGAAGACCCAAACCTTGATCTGCTTGCCGGCGACCTGGCGGTCGATCGTCGTCTTGTCGGCAGCGGTCGGGTCGGCCCCCTCGCTGATCGCCTTGAGAAACGTCGGCGGTGTCAACAGCCTCAGCCCCAGCGACTGCGCAAGCGGGGCGAAGATGCTCTCCGACGCGCCCACAGGAACGCCGTGGAACTTGCGCTTGATCGTCGCGATCAGCCCCTTGTACTGTGCGAGCCCGCTCGCCTCGAAGCGCGTCTTTTGCCGCGCGAAGTAGCTCGAGTTCTTCGGCTCGAGCTTGGCGAGGTCGCGAACGATCGCGTCGATCATCCTCTGCACGTCGTGGGGCGAGTACCAGCGGTGGGGGTTGCCGCCGGGCTTGATCCCGAGGAGATCTCCTGCATTGAGGACGATTCGCCCGGAGACCGGATTTGCCGCGATCAGCTTCTCGGCCCATGGGTCGTAGCCGATCCCGTTTTCGATCACCAGCTGCGCCCCGGCGAGGGTGCGCGCGTCGGCGGCGGTCGGCTCGTAGTCGTGCGGATCGGTCGCGGGGCTCGTGATCACGCTCTCGACCCGAACCCTGCTGCCACCGAGCTGGGAGGCGATGCTGCCCCAGAAGTTCTCCGCCGCGACCACCTGCAGGACGCCGCTCGGCGCTGCCGCGCTCGTCGACTTGCTGCCGCAACCGGCGCCAAGGATCGTCACCGTCGCCAGTAGTCCAGCCGCAAGAACGGGTCTCAGGGTCATTTGCGCTAACAATACTCATTCTCTCTACCGTTTGCATTCGAGAGCCGCTACCATTTGGCGCCGTGACGAATTCCTGGGCGGAGACGACGATTGCCTCCCTGCACGCCAGGGGGCACCGAAACAGCGGCGCCCGGCGGGCGGTCGTCGAGCTGCTCGGCCGCCAAGATTGTTGTCTGACCGCCCAGGAGATCTTCGACCAGCTGCGAGCAGATGGGCGCCGGGTCGGGATCGCCAGCGTCTACCGCGCGCTCGAGCAGTTGAGCAAGGACGGCTTCGTCCAGCGGATCGACATCGGCGCCGGTACGACTCGTTTCGAGCCGATCCACGCGGGCGGCGAGCACCATCACCACCTCGTCTGCGACGACTGCGGCAAGGTCGAGGCCTTCGCCGACGACCAGCTCGAGCGCGCGCTACGGAAGGTCGAGGGCCGGACCGGTTACTCGGTCGCCGGCCACGATGTCGTCCTCCGCGGCGCCTGCGGGGATTGCACTCCACGCTGAGCGCGGCGACCGCGCCCATCGAGCCCTAGGATCGAAACCGTGGCGGAGCGCTCGCTCAGCCCGGGATCCCCTTGGCCGCTGCGCGGCCGGATCGCGCAGAGCCTTCAAACGGCGCTTGCGCAGCTTCGCCTCTCCGACCCCGGGCACGCGGCTCTCCGGAGCGCTGCACGAGCCGCCATCGTCATGCCCGCGGTCTTCGCGTTCGCGGACAAGGTGATCGGGAATCCGCAAACGGCGACCTTCGCGGCCTTCGGCTCCTTCGCGATGCTGGTGCTGGTCGACTTCACGGGTCCGATGCGCAGCAGGTTCATCGCCTACCTGGCGCTTGCCGGGGTCGGTGCCGCGAACATCGTCGTCGGGACGCTGTGCTCGCAGAACGACTGGCTGGCGGCTGGGGCAATGGCCGTCGTCGGCTTTGCGATTCTCTTCTCCGGGGCCATCAACGGCTACTTCGCGGCCGCCGCAACGTCGGCGCTGCTGACGTTCATCCTGCCGGTGACGATCCCGGCGCCGTTCTCCGAGGTGCCGGCACGCCTGGGAGGGTGGGGGCTGGCGGCGGCGGCAGGGATTGTCGCCCACTTCGTGCTTTGGCCCGCCCGGCCGCGCGCCGGCCTGCGGCGCGACGCCGCCGAGGCCGCTGCCGCGCTCGCCGAGCTGCTCGACGCCGATCTTGCAGACGATCCTGGCCGGGTCGAGTCCCGCGCCCATGCCGCCGGGCAGGCGGTCGCCGGGCTCCGTCGGAGCTACTTGATGGCGCCGCATCGCCCGACCGGCCCGATCGGGCCCATGGCTGCGCTGGCCTCGCTCGTCGACGAGCTCGACTGGCTGAAGTCGTTTCTCGCGCCGGCGCCCGGGTTCTCGTCGGTCGTCCTGAGGCGCCCGGAGGACGCAGAGGCGCTCGCCGCCACCGCCGGCGTACTGCGGGCGAGTGCCGCGACCTTGACAGGGAGCGAGGAGCGGCCGGACTTTCGGCGGCTCGACGCCGCGAGGGACGCTGTTGCGGAGGAGCTTGCGCGGCGAATCTCTGCTTCGCCCGCCTCCTGGGACGATGAGCTGCTCGGATCGGCGCTGGAACCGACCTTCCGGATCCGCGCGGCCTCGTACTCGGCGCGTCAGGTTGCTGGGTACTCACTGCTCGCCAGCGGGAGGCCGGCGCCCGAGCTCGACGAAATGGACGTCGCCGGCGGGGACGTCACTGTTCGGCCGGCGCGCGCCGCGGTCGAGGCCACGGAGCGGCTGGCCACCGAGCATGCGGGCGGCGGGTCGATCTGGCTTCGCAACAGCCTCCGCGGCGCCGCGGGACTCGCCGTCGCCGTGTTCATCGCCCAGCGTGGTGGGCTTCAGCACTCCTTCTGGGTCGTGCTGGGAACAATCTCGGTCCTACGTTCGAACGCGTTAGGCACCGGCTGGTCGGTGCTCACAGCTCTGGTCGGAACCGCGGTCGGGATCCTGATCGGCGCCGGCCTCGTGATCGCGATTGGGACGCACGAGGCCGTTCTCTGGGTGGTGCTGCCATTCGCCGTCCTGCTCGCCGCCTACGCCCCGCGGGCGATCTCGTTCGCCGCTGGCCAGGCCGGTTTCACCGTCGTTCTCTTCATCCTGTTCAACATCATTCAGCCAAGCGGTTGGCGCGTCGGCGTCGTCAGGCTCGAGGACGTTGCGATCGGCTTCGCGATCAGCCTCGGCGTCGGCCTATTGTTCTGGCCACGGGGTGCGGCAGCACTGCTCCGGGAGAACCTGGCTGCCGCCTACGGGCGCAGCGCCGACTACGTCGTCGCGACCACCCGAGAGATCATCGACGAGTCCGATTCCGGCTCGTCGGCTGAACTCGCGCAGACTGCAGACACGGCCCTTCACCGCCTCGATGACGCGTTTCGGCAGTACCTCTCGGAGCGCTCGGCAACGAGCGTGAGGCTGGAAGAGGTCGCGGGGTTGGTGGCCGGCGCGGCCCGTGTCCGGCGCGCGGGGCAGTCCCTCTCCATGCTCGGCCGGATGACCGACGACACCCGGCTCACACGCTGTGGCGCGAACCTGGACGGTGAGATCTACGCAGTGCGGTCGTGGTACGTCACACTCGGCGACTCGTTCGTGCACTCGACGTCAATCCCGCCGCCCCACATTCGGGATGCGCAAGGCCGCGCGCAGCTGCTCGAGTGCGTCCGCGCGGCTGTTTCCAGTGGAGATGGGGCGAACGCTCGCTCGGCTCTCGTGTTGCTCTGGGCCAACCAGCACCTCGATGCTCTTTGGCGACTCGAGTCGCATCTCGGCAAGCTGGCCGAGCAGGCGGCTAGGCCGGCTGAGGCCGAGCCGGCTTGAAGCGCCTCCACATCACGCCTGCGATTAGGCCGATGATCAGCGTCGGGACGATGGTGAGGAACCGGTAGACGAGAACGGCGGCGACAACCTCTGCGTTCGCGCCGCCGAAGCCGACCAGCGCCCCTGTCAGTCCGACCTCGACGATGCCGATTCCCCCGGGTGTGACCGGCAGCGAGCCGAGTAGCCGAACGAGCGACCAGGCGGCGAACGCCTCGACGACGCTGACGTCGCTTGCGGAAACGCCGAGTACGCGAAGCGAGACGAGTAGGAGCACAAAGACCGAGAGCTGACCGGCAAGGGTCGTCAGCGTCAGCGGGGCCCAGCGGTGGCGGAGCAGGGCGACGGCTCGGTTGCGGAAGCGCACGAACGAATCGGCGGTCCAGCCGACGGGCCCTCGTCGGAAGACGCCGCGACCCCAGTTGGCGAGCCTTATCGCTCCCTTGCCGACGAAGTGGGCCAGCTTCGGCGTCGCCAACGCTCCGGCGAAGGCCGCGATCGCGACGACGAAGACCGCGAGACCGATCAGCGCGACCGTCTCGAGCAGCGCGTTCTTCTCCTGTTGGAGCGTCAGGAGCGCGAGCGCAAGGGGAGGAAAGCCAAGCAGCGCGAGCTGGTTCCAGATTCCCGTCACCGCGACGGCGAGTCCGACCGACGTGCCGGCGTACCCCCAGCCGTGCAGGATCACGTAGGCGAGGCCGACGCCGACCGCCGCTCCGCCCGGCGCGATGTAGGTGGAGGCGGTCGAGGCCTGCGTGAGCACGAACGCTCGGCGAAAGTCCAGGCCGGGAAGCGCAACCATCCAGGGCGGCGCGAAGGTGACGAGGTTGAGTAGCGTTGCCCCGGCGAGCGCCGCGATCTGCTCCCAGGTGAGCTCTTTGATCACGGCCCAGACCTGGCGGTAGTCCGCGATCCGTGGGAGCACGAAGACGAAGGTCGCGACAACGACCGCGATCCCGATTCCGATCGCGAGCAGCCGCCGCCAACGGGTCTTGTGACGTGGGCGGTGGCCCACAGCTTCGTCGTGAAGCGGCCCGCCGGTCAGCTGAGTGCCGTCTTACCGGCGGGCAGCAGGCCGGAGTCGCGCGCAGCGCGGATCGCCCGGGCGACGCGCGCGAGCCGGGCTCCCTGCGCCCGCGCGACGAGCTGCGTCTGCTCGTCCGGTCCGTCGACGTTATGGCCGCTCGTGTACGAGGCGCCGTACGGATTGCCGCCGCCGTTGAAGACCTCATGGACGGTGTAGCCGAGCGGAACGATGATCGCGCCCCAGTGGTAGAGGGTGTTGTTGAGCGCGAGGATCGTCGACTCCTGTCCGCCGTGGGCGGTCTGCGAGGACGTGAAGGAGGTCGCGACCTTGTCGGTCAGCTTTCCCTGCTGCCAGAGCTCGCCGGCGAGGTCGAGGAACACCTTCAGCTGCGCGGCAACGTTTCCAAATCGCGTCGGCGTACCGAAAGCCAGGCCGTCAGCCCAATCGAGATCCCCGAGCTCTGCGACGGGCTCCTCGTCGATCGCTGAGCGGTGTCGGCCCCAGTACTGGTCGACCGAGATCAGCTGCTCCTCGCTCACCTCGGCGACGTGACGAAGTCGTACCTCGGCGCCCTCGCCCTCCGCCCCGTCGGCGAGCGCCTTTGCCATGCCGCGCACGTTGCCGGTGGCGCTGTAGTAGATGACCGCGATTCGGACCTGAGGTTCGAGCCCGGGGTCGCTCATCGAGCAAACATACTCCGCTCAGTCACCTGCAGAACAGTGGGGGCAAGCGAAAAGGAGGCGACATGGGCTTCGACCAGTACCACGAGCCGGCCGGCGAGCTGAGTGCCGAGACGCGAACGTTCGCCCGGATGATCGCGTCGCTGACCGAGGAGGCGGAGGCGATCGGCTGGTACGAGCAGCGGCTGGCGCTCGAGCCCGACCCGCAGGCGAAGGCGATCATGGCCAACGCTCAAGGCGAGGAGTTCAAGCACTTCGGCATGGATCTCGAGTTCCTGCTTCGGCGAACGCCGAACTGGCGGATCGCGCTGCAGAAGATTCTCTTCACGGAGGGCGACATCGTCGAGGCGGGAGAAGAGGCCGAGGAGGCGGAGGGCCTCTAACCCCTGGGTCGAGCGCGTGATCCTTCCGGGCTCGCGAGCAGGACGCCACCGACCACAACGGCGGCGAAGGCGAGGATCCGCAATCCGCCGTAGACACCCGACGGGACCGGCTCGTCGAGCACGATCGTGCCTGCGGCGATGGGCAGTGCGTTGGTCAGAAGGGTCGCGAGCCCGGCGACTGTGAGGGCGCCCCCGGCCTGGTAGCCGAGCTGGAGCAGTACGGTCCCGAGCAAGTAGCCGACGATCACGGTGATCAGGAAGCCGGTCCGAACCCCGCCTTGGGTGACGAGCTTCGTCGAGATGTCGCCGATCGAGAAGAAGATCCCGCCGGCGATGCCGGCGGCCACTGCGGCCCCGATCAGCGCCCGCCCCAGCAGCAGGATCAGCAGGGCCCCCGCCCCGCTCGCGCCGAGCCAGACGAGGATCGCGTCGGTCGAGCCGTGCCCGCCGGCGGAGCTGCCGCCGACGAGCGAGATTGCGAGCGCGAGCAGGCCCAGCACCGAAAGGAGCACGCCGGTCAGCTCGCGCTTGCCGAGCCGGCGATGACCCATCCGGGCGGAGACGTACGCCAGCACGCCGATCCCACCCGCGTTGATGCTCTGCACGAGCGAGAGCTCGGCCAGGGCCAGGGCCCCTGCATACAGGAGGAAGCCGCTGGTCTCCATGGCGAAACCGACCAGCCAGCTGCGATCGCTGAGCAATAGCCGGAGCGAGTGCAGCGGGCGGCGCATCGAGAGGACCGGGAGGGCCGCCGCGGCATCGTGCTCCCGCAGGTAGGCGAGGCTCGTGATCGTCGTCGAGAGGGCCGCGAGAAGGATTGCGACGGCGGTGCTGACGGTCACGGTCCGCCAGACTCCCGGTTGGAAGTCGTCTTGGCAAGCCGTTGATGGCGGAGCTCGTTCTCAGAGGCCCAGTGGGAACTCGATCGACTCGGGTGCGACTAAGGGCCGACAGACGTCGGGTTGGATCTGCGCGTGAGCGAGCAGCCGGTGGTGATGGTTGGTGTGGGGCGCTCGGAGCGCCCCACACCTCTCGTTGGATGCGTGGCTCCGTCCTAGCCCTGTGGGACGAGCGTTCCGAACAGCCCGTCGGCCTCGTGATTGAGGCCGGCCGTGAAGAAGAGCGTGTTCGGTCCTGCACCCGGCGTCGCGGGGGCAAAGCGCAGCCCCCACAGCCCGTCGATCACGACGGGGCCGCCACTGGGCCTGCTGAGCTTGCCCTGGAACTCGCCACTCGTCGGGTCGTAGGCGTTGATCCGCCCATTGCCGAAGTTGCCGACGAGGATGTCTCCGCCGAAGGCGCCGAAGCTCTGCGGCGCGAGGGTGACCGCCCAGGGGGAGTCGAGCTTGCCGCCGCTGACCAGCCGTTGGAGCAGGTCGCCATTCGGAGCGAACACGTCGACAAACCCGTTGCCGGGCCGGGCGGCGTCGTCGTCCTTGCCCGGGCCCTGCTTGGCGAAGGTCACGAACAGCTTGCCGCCGATGTTGTGGATGCCGAACGGAGCAAACCCGGCGGGGATGGTCGGATCGGTGAAGCTGTTGACCAGGTTGAAGTGGCTGTCGAACACGTCGACCGTCCCGAAGCGAAAGCTGGTTGCGTAGAGGAACTTGCCGCTCGGCGTGTTCACCAACGCCAGGCCTTTGTAGTTCGCGCCAACATCGCCGGCGCTGTCGGTCGCGGTCGACCTGTCGACGGCGATGACCGCATGCGTCCGGTCGACGCTCGGGTTCCAGCCTGCGATCGTTCCGTCCTCAGTCGCAAACACGAAGAAGGCGGGGCCGGAGCTCCCGTGCTTCGTGATCACGAAGTCCTGCGAGGCCGGGTCGAATGTGTTGAACGCCTGGCCGGTCGGCGCACCGACCGCGCCTTCACCGGCCGACGGCGGTGCCGGGATGTCGACCTTGAGCGCCTGGGGGTTGCCGGCGCCGTCGTACAGGGTCGTTGCGCCGGCGTGGTTGTCGGACACCCAGATCGGGCTGCCCGGGCCGACCGACGTCCCCCATGGATTCTTCAGGTTGGGGTCGGTGTGCGCGGCCAGGCCGGGGATGTCCGACACCAGGTTTGTCTGGACGTAGGACCGGGTGGCGATCCCGCCACGAACGGCGGACGCGGGCGTAACGATCCCTGAAAAAGCAAGCGAGGCGGACAGCGCAGCGAGGGCCGCGAGTCCGACGACAAAGCTCCGTGCTCTCATGGTTCTTCCTTTCTGTTGCTTGGTGCTGGAGTTACGAGAGCGAGGACCGCTCCCGCGGGACACCCCGCAGTGCGGCCCGGAGAGATCGTCGAGCGGTCAGTCGTCGCCTCTCCCTCTCGAGTCGCCAAGCCTGTTCGGCTCGGCGGGGAAAGAGGCGATCGTGGCCCCGAGCGGCGTCGTCGAGAACGCCGCGTTTTTACGCTAGCAGCAGCGACCCGCGCTGCGCGCGCCCCAACGTCGGAGCGCACCGATCGTGAACGAACTCAGCCAGGCGCTGCCACGGGCGCGGGAATCTCGCTGACAAGGTCGCGCCCGAGCTTGTCGATCAGCTGTCGGAGCGGCGGATGCTCGTCGGGGTCCCACCCGTCGAGGAGCTCGCGCAGGCCCTCCTGTCTCGCGGTGACGATCCGCTCGTAGTCCTGGTGTCCGGACTTCGTCAGCTCGATCGGCCCGCCGTTGTTTCGGTCGACGAGCGCGCGCTGCTCGAGTTGTTCCAAGGCCGCGGCGATCCGCACTGGGTCGACGGGAAGCTGCGCGTCGAGCTCGGCCTTCGTCAATGGCGCACGCTCGCCCAGGCGGGCCAGCAGCCAGAGCTCGGGTGGGTCGAGATCGAGACCGGCCCGCGCCGCGAGCCGCTCGTACAGCTGCCAGCGCTCCTCGCGCCGAGCCAGCGTCGAAAGAGCGCGCTCGATCTCCCGCAACGCGTCGTCGTCGCGCGCGGGATGGAGGCCGTCGCCCGGGTCGGGAGCCCCGGCCGTCGTCTTCAGCGGCACCTCGGGCAAGAACCACGTGAGGACGAAGCCGACCACGGCAATGCCGGCGGCGACGAGAAACACCGTCGTCAGCGCATCGGTGATGGCGACCTGGAAGGGATCGCGAAGGACCGCCGGAAGCTGCTTGACGACAGCAGGGTTCGCCGCCGAGGCGGGCACGTGTGCGCCCGGCGGGAGCTTGCCCACCAGATCCCTCGTGAGCTGATTGGCGAAGATGGCGCCGAACACGGAGACGCCGATCGAGCCTCCGATCTGGCGAAAAAGGGTCGAGCCCGAGCTCGCGACGCCGAGGTACTTGTAGTCGACCGAGTTCTGGGCCGCGAGGACGAGAACCTGGATGACGTTGCCGAGACCGAAGCCCAGCACGAGCATGTAGGCGCCGGTGACCACGGGCGGCGTGTCGACCTGCAGCCGGGAGAGCAGCAAGAGCCCGACGACCATGATCGCCGTGCCGGCGATCGGGAACGGCTTGTAGCGGCCGAAACGGGTGATCAGCTGCCCGCTTCCGACCGAGGCGATGAGCAGGCCGATCACCAGCGGCAGAAGCAGAAGGCCCGAGGTCGTCGGCGTGTGGCCCTTGACGTCCTGGAGGTAGAGCGGCAGGTATGTGATCGCTCCGAACAGCGCGAGCCCGACGATGAAGCCCACAGCGCTCGTGACCCTGAAGACGCGGTTACGAAAGAGCTCGAGCGGCACGATCGGCTCCGCCGCCCGCCGCTCGGCGAAGACGAAGGCGACGAGCAGAACGCCGCCGGCGACGATCAGCGCGAGCATCCACGGCGCCGTCCACGAGGCGCGGGTGCCGCCGAGGCTGGTGTAGAGGACGACGGCCGTGAGGCCGCCGGCCAGGAGGGATGAGCCTAGGTAGTCGATCGTGTGCTTGACGTGATCGACGCGAGGCTTGAAGGCAACGCCGATCACCGCGAGCGCGAGCAGTCCGACCGGCAGGTTGACGTAGAAGATCCAGCGCCAGGAGAGGTTGTCGACGATAAAGCCGCCGAGCAACGGACCCAGCACCGTCGAGACTCCGAAGACGCCGCCGAAATACCCCTGGTAGCGACCGCGCTGGCGCGGCGGAAAGATGTCGCCGACGACGGCGATCGTGATCACGATCAGGCCGCCCCCGCCGAGCCCCTGGATCCCCCGGAAGACGATCAGCTCGGTCAGGTTCTGGCTGAGCCCGCAGAGCGCAGAGCCGATCAGGAAGATGACGATCGCCGCCTGCAGCACCAGCTTGCGGCCGTACTGGTCGCCGAGCTTTCCGTACACGGGCCCGGCCACCGTCGAGGAGAGCAGGTATGCGGTGACGACCCAGGAGAGGTCCGAGACGCCCCCGAGGTCGCCCACTATCGTCGGCAATGCGGTCGAGACGATCGTTTGGTCGAGCGAGGCGAGCAGCAGGACCAGCAGGAGCGCGCCGAAGATGAGGCGCACGCGCTGGTTCTCGCCGACCTGACCGGGACCGGCTTGCGCGTTCACGGACCTCGATCCTTGCAGAGAGCGGTGGGCTCTCCGGCTACGCTGGTCGTCGGACTTGGAAACCGAGCAGCCCCAGCCGACCCCCCGCGCCGTTCCCGATGCGGCTTCGCCCGACGAGCGGCTCTCGCTGGCAGGCCAAGTCAAGCCTGCCGACCGTTACATCAGTCGAGAGCTCTCGTGGCTCGACTTCAACGAGCATGTGCTCGCGTTCGCCGAGCGGAGGACGTTGCCCGTCTTGGAGCGGGCCAAGTTCCTTGCCATCTTCAGCGACAACCTCGACGACTTTTTTCAGGTCCGCGTCGGCAGCCTGAAGATGCAGCTCGAGGCCGGGATTGCGGCCGGAAGCACAGGCGACGCGCACGAAAAGCTTGACGCGATCACCGCCCGTGTCCACGAGCTGCTTGCGAGGCGGACTGCCGTCTTCGCCGAGGAGGTCGTGCCCGATCTGGCCGCGGCGGGGATCCGGCTCTCAAACTGGGACGAGCTCGACGCCGAGGACAAGGCGTTCCTGGACGCGATGTTCGACGAGCAGCTCTTTCCGATCCTGACCCCGCTCGCGGTTGATCCGGCGCACCCGTTCCCGTACATCTCGAACCTGTCACTGAACCTGGCTGTGGTCGTGCGAGCACCAGGAGAGCTGACGAAGCGGATCGCGCGGGTGAAGGTGCCCCCGCTGCTTCCGCGTTTCGTGGTGCTTCCCGACGGCGAGCGCTTCGTGCCGCTCGAGCAGCTGATCGCGCGCCGATTGCCTGCGCTGTTCCCCGGCATGGAGATCGTCGAGCATTCCCCGTTCCACGTCACCCGCAACGCCGACTACGACATCGACCTCGACGAAGGGGAGGACATGGTCGCGGCGGTGGAGTCGGTGCTCCTCCGGAGGCGCCGCTCGCCGATCGTCGTGCGGCTCGAGGTCGACTCGTCGATGTCGGAAGAGGCTCTGACCTTGCTCGAGCGAGAACTTCGTCTCGACGAGAGCGACGTCTACCGCGTACACGGACTGCTCGATCTCAACGGACTCTGGGCGATCGCCGCCCTCGACCGACCTGAGCTCAAGTTCGAGCCCTGGACTCCGATCATCCCCTCCCGGCTCATTTCGCCCGAGGACTCAGGGCCCCCGGACATGTTCGCCGTCATCCGCGAGGGCGACTTGCTCGTTCAACACCCCTACGAGTCTTTCGAGAACTCGGTCGAGGCTTTCATCGACCAGGCGGCTCGGGACCCTTCGGTGCTTGCGATCAAGCAAACCCTCTATCGCACTTCGGCGGCCGAGAGTCGAATCCTCAAGGCGCTGATCCGCGCGGCAGCAGAGGGGAAACAGGTCGTCTGCATCGTCGAGCTGAAGGCGCGATTCGACGAGGAAGCGAACATCGGCTGGGCCCAGGAGCTCGAGGACGCAGGCGTCCACGTCGCCTACGGGGTGGTCGGACTGAAGACGCACGCGAAGCTTTGCCTCGCCGTTCGCAACGAAAACGGGGGGATCCGCCGGTACGCGCACATCGGCACCGGCAATTACAACCCGGAGACGGCCCACAGCTACGAGGACCTGGGGCTCTTCACGGCCGACCCCGAGGTGACGGCCGACGTCTCCGACGCTTTCAACCTGCTCACCGGCTACAGCCGCCAGCAGGAATTCCGGACGCTGCTCGTCGCGCCGAGCGGCATGCGCGCGGGCTTGCTCGAGCTGATCCAAGGTCAGGCTACGCAAGAGGGGCGGATTACGATGAAGCTGAACAGCCTCGTCGATCCGACGATCATCGACGCGCTCTACGAGGCTTCTCAGGCCGGCGCCCAGATCGAGCTGATTGCACGGAGCATCTGCTCCCTTCGGCCGGAGGTGCCGGGGCTTTCGGAAAACATCCATGTCCGCTCGCTGGTCGGCCGCTACCTCGAGCATTCGCGCGTCTACCGCTTCGGCAGCGGGTCCGATGCGACGTACCTGTTCGGCTCTGCCGATCTAATGCAGCGCAACCTCGATCGGCGGATGGAGGTGCTCGCTCCGGTCCGCGATCCGGCGCTTCGGGCTCGGCTCGACGAGATCCTCGAGCTGTTGCTGGCCGACGACACGCTCGCTTGGGAGCTAGCTGCAGACGGGAGCTGGCGACCGCCGCGCGGAGGCAAGCACAACGCGCAGACGCAGCTCGAGGAAGCGGCGGTCGCCCGCGCGCGGCGCATCGCCCCGGTTTAGTTAGGGACTGTCCCCCGCAGGGGACCGTCCCTGTAGGCGGTGGCGAGGCGTGCAACGGTTGTAGGGACAGTCCCCGTTCGGCGACAGTCCCTGAAAACGGTGGCCCCCGGCTTAGTTAGGGACTGTCCCCGCAGGGGACTGTCCCTTTAAGCGGTGGCGAGCCGCGAACGGTTGTAGGGACAGTCCCTGTTCGGGGACAGTCCCTGAAACGGTGCCGAGGCGCCGTAACGATCGTACGGACAGTCCCCGTTCCGGGGACAGTCCCGATCACGCGGGGCGGGCGCCCGCCTCGGCGAAACGGGAGAGGGCGTTCACGAGCGCGCGCAGCTGGCGCCCGCGTGCCGTCAGGCGGTATTCGACGTACGGCGGGCGCGCGTCGACGATTGCCCGCTCGAGCACGCCGGCCTCTTCGAGGTCGGTCAGCCGCTGAGCCAGCGTTGCCGGCGGGATCGAGCCGAGGGCCTGCTGGAACTCGTTGAAACGAAGCGCCCCCTCGTGCGACACGTAGAGGATCGAGACCGTCCAGCGCCGCTCCAGGAGGTCCGCCGCTCGGCGGACCTCCTCAGGAAGCGGGGCGCAGCTACGACAGCGCATGCGCCGAATGCGGCTCGAGCGACAGCTCGAGCACCTCGTCGAGGCTCATCACCGGATGGAAGCTCATCTCGTTGCGAACGTCCTCCGGAATGTCGTCGAGATCGGCCCGGTTGCGCTCGGGGATGATCACGTCGGTCAGGCCTGCCGCGTGGGCTGCGAGCGCCTTCTGCTTGAGGCCGCCGATCGGCAGCACTCGACCCTGCAGCGTGACCTCGCCGGTCATGCCGACAGTGTGCTTCACCGGCCGGCCCGTCAGCAGCGAGGCGAGCGCGGTCGTCATCGTGATCCCGGCGCTGGGGCCATCCTTCGGGATCGCTCCCGCGGGCACGTGCACGTGGAAGCTCGCGTCCTCGAAGTCGTGCTCCTCGAGACCGAGCTGCTCCGCGTGCGAGCGCACGTAGGACAGCGCGATCCGCGCCGATTCCTTCATCACGTCACCGAGCTGGCCGGTCAGGACGAGCCCGTCCTTGCCGGGCATCTTGGTCGCCTCGACGAACAGCACGTCGCCGCCCGTCCCGGTGACCGCGAGCCCGGTTGCAACGCCCGGGACCGCCGTCCGCTCGGCCGACTCCTGGTAGAAGCGCTGGCGCCCGAGAGCGTCGCGCACCACCGTCTCGTTGACCGTGATCGGCGGCTCGGCAGTGCCGGAGGCGACGGTCGTTGCCGTCTTCCGCAGCAGCTTGCCGAGCTCGCGCTCGAGCTGGCGAACACCGGCCTCGCGCGTGTACTGGCTGACGATCAGCTCGAGCGTGATGTCGTCGATCGACACCTCGTCCTCGCGCAGACCTGCCCGCTCGAGCTGGCGCGGCCAGAGGTAGCCGCGTGCGATCGCGACCTTCTCGTCGACCGTGTAGCCGTCGAACCGGATCACTTCCATCCGGTCGAGCAGCGGGCCGGGGATCGTCTCCGCAACGTTCGCCGTGGCGATGAACACGACCTCGGAGAGGTCGAGCTCGACGTCGAGGTAGTGGTCGCGGAACGAGTGGTTCTGCGCGGGGTCGAGCACCTCGAGCAGCGCGGCAGAGGGATCGCCGCGCCAGTCGGCGCCAACCTTGTCGACCTCGTCCAGCAGGATCACCGGATTCATCGTCCCGGCGTCCCGCAGCGCCCGCACGAGCCGGCCCGGCAGCGCGCCGATGTAGGTTCGGCGGTGGCCGCGGATCTCGGCCTCGTCGCGCACGCCGCCGAGCGACATACGGACGAACTCGCGATTGAGTGCGCGGGCGATCGACTCGCCGACCGAGGTCTTACCGGTTCCAGGCGGCCCGATCAGCGTCAGGATCGCGCCGGAGCGCTTGTCTTCCTTGATCCCACGCTCCTGCCGAAGCTTGCGGACGGCCAGGTACTCGACGATGCGATCCTTGACGTCCTCGAGCCCGGCGTGGTCGCTGTCCAGGACCTCGCGCGCGTGCACGGGGTCGAGGCGCTCCTCTGAGCGCTTGCCCCACGGCACGGCGAGTAGCCAGTCGAGGTACGTGCGGATCATCGAGGCCTCGCCGCTCTGGTCGCCCATGCGCTCCAGCCGGCCGGCCTCACGCTCGGCCTGCTCACGGACCTCGTCGGGGAGATCCGCCTCGGCGATCTTCTGACGATAGTCCTCGGAGACCGAGGCCTCGTCCTCGCCGAGCTCCTTGCGGATCGACTCGAGCTGCTTCCGCAGGATGTACTCGCGCTGCTGCTTCTGGGCGCCCTCTTCGACGTCCTCGCGGATCCGATGGCGGATCTGCAGCTCAGCCAGGCGCTCGCGCTGCAGCCGAACGGCCAGTTCGAGCCGCTCGACCACGTCGACCGCCTCGAGCAGCTCGATCCGCTGCTCGAAAGACGCCTCGGGGGCATAGGCGGCGGTGTCGGCGAGCGTGCCGGCCTCGGCAATCGAGCGTACGAAGGACGAAACACGCCCGTCGTCGCCGCGCAGCTCGAGGATCTCCTCGACCACAGCGCGGTACTCGCGCTCGAGCTCGCGGGTCTTGATCCCCGGAGGCTCGACGTCCGGTCGCTCCTCCACCTCGACCCGAAGACGGCCCTGGGCGTCGGTGTGGGCGGCACCGGCGATGCCGCGGTGCAGGCCGACGAGGCTGACCGCCGAAACGCCGCCGGGCAGGCGGACGCGCTCGGAGACTTCGGCAACCGTGCCGACCTTTGCGTACTCCCCTTCGTGGCGCGGCACGAGCAACACGCGTTCCTCGTCGCCCACGTCGGCGGAGATCGTTACGTTCATGTTCGGGAAGACGACGATGTCGTCAAGCGGAACTAAAAGCAACGTGCTCAAAATCTTCATCACCTTTCGCTTGTCGTAGCTTCGCACCCAATAGTAGCTTCAACAACTGAAGCTGCAGCGAGGCGCCACGACTGCGCGGGCGACGCCTACGATCGCGTGAACGTGAGCTCTTTCCCGGACAGCCTGCGTCCGCTGGAGAAGCCCCGATGACCGAAGAGGTGGGCCCCGGCCGCCGTGCCGCCGGTGTCACCGCACGCGCGGCCGGACGGCTCGGCCGTGCCGGCTCACGTGCGCTGACCTCCGCTCTCGGCGGCAGGGAGCGGACGCGCGTGATCCTCTTGCTCGCCTCCGTTCTGGCGCTGGCGAGCGCCGACACTGCCACGGTCGGCGCTTCGGCCATTCAGCTGCGTCACGACCTCGGGATCAACAACACGGACGTCGGCCTGCTCGTCACGGTCACGTCGCTCGTCGCGGCGGCGGCGAGCCTTCCCTTCGGCGTGCTCGCCGATCGCGTGACGCGGACGCGTGTCCTCGGCGGGGCGATCGTCCTCTGGGGTGCGGCGATGATCTGGAGCGCGACCGCGCCGACCTTCGGTCAGCTCCTCGTCGCTCGCCTCTTCCTCGGCGCCGTCACCGCGGCAGCCGGGCCGATCGTCGCCTCCCTCGTGGGCGACTGGTTCGCCGCGGCGGAGCGCGGGCGCGTCTACAGCTACGTCCTTTCGGGAGAGCTCGTCGGCGCGGCGATCGGCTTCAGCGTCACGGGCGGAATCGCGACGTTGTCCTGGCGGGCCGCCTTCGTGATCCTCGCCTTGCCGGCGTTCGTGCTCGCCTGGTTGATCTTCCAGCTGCCCGAGCCCGCTCGCGGCGGCACGAGCCCGCTCCTCTCGGCAGACGCGCCGCCCCCGCCCGAGCCTGCCTCCGGCGAGGGCGAGGGCGAGGGCGAACAGACGACCGACGCACAGCGCATCGCGCGCGAGCGCGGGCTGGAACCGGATCCGAAGCTCATCCTGACGGAGGACCCGAGGCGAATGAGCCTGATTACGGCGAGCCGTTACGTGCTCTCGATCAAGACGAACATCGCGATCATCCTGGCGAGCGCCGGCGGCTACTTCTTCCTCTCGGGAGTCCAGACGTTCGGCGTCGAGTTCGTGACAAGGCAGTACGGAATCGCGCAGGCGCTCAGCACGCTCGTGCTCCTCGTGGTCGGCGCGGCGGGAGTCTTCGGCGTTCTCGCCGGCGGTGCGCTCGGCGACTTCCTCCTCCACCGCGGCTACCTCAACGGCCGCATCCTGGTCAGCGCGATCTCCGCGACCGCCGCCGTTGTCCTCTTCATACCGGCGGTCCTGACGCGCAGTCCGCTGACAGCGCTGCCGTACATCTCGTTCGCCGCGTTCGCGCTTTCGGCGCAGAATCCGCCGATCGACGCGGCGCGGCTCGACATCATGCATCCGCTTCTCTGGGGCCGCGCCGAGGCGATCCGGACGTTCCTTCGCACGATCGCGCAAGCGTTCGCGCCTCTGTTGTTCGGGGCGGTCTCCGACTACGTGTTTGGCGGCGGCCGCGCGGGGCTCCAGTGGACCTTCGTGATCATGCTCCTGCCGCTGGCGGCCAGCGCGTACTTCCTCTTCAGGGCCCTCGGCACCTATCCGCGCGACGTGGCCACAGCGTCGGCGTCTGCGAAAGCAGGCACGGGGTTGGGCGCGGAGCCCGCTTAGGGTACTTCGCGATGTCGGAAACCCCGAACGTCTCTGGCCGGCGAGACGGCGACGATGCGTCGGGCAGGGCGCAGGCAGCCCGCTTCTCGGGCAAAACCGCCTGGGCACGCAACCTGCAGACGCCGCTCCGGGAGTTTCTGCGTACGGAAACGGGCGGCGCGGCGGTGCTGCTCGCGGCGGCGGCGGTCGCGCTCGTTTGGGTGAACATCGACGCGTCGTCCTACGCATCGCTCTGGCACACGAAGCTCGCGATCAGGATCGGCGACGCGGGTGTGACGCTCGATCTCCGCGGGTGGGTGAACAGCGGGCTGATGACGTTCTTCTTCTTCGTGGTCGGGCTTGAGGCCCGCCGCGAGTGGGACCTCGGCGAGCTGCGGGAACGACGGCGGTCTGCCTTGCCGCTGCTGGCCGGACTGGGCGGCATGGCGGTCGCGGTCTCGATCTACCTGGCGTTCAATTACGGCCGCCCCTCCGCGCACGGCTGGGGTGTCGCGATGTCGACCGATACGGCCTTTGCCCTCGGGCTGCTGGCGCTGCTGGGACGGCGTTTTCCCGAGCGGCTTCGGGCCTTCATGCTCACCCTGCTTGTCGTCGACGACGTCGCCTCGCTGATCGTCATCGCGACTGTCTACACGGAGAACCTGAAGGTCGCCCCGCTCCTCGCCGCGATCGGCTTCTACATCGTCGTGATCGTTTGCAGGAGCGTCCCGGTACGCATCGGTTTCGTCTACTTCGTGCTCGGCGCCGGCGCCTGGGTCGGCCTGCTCAAGTCCGGAGTCGAGCCGGTTGTGATCGGCCTCGCCATGGGACTCTTGACCTACGCGATTCCGGCCGAGCGATCGAGCCTTGAACGCGCGACGGAGAGGTTCCGCGAGTTCCGCGAGCAACCGACGGCCGAACTGGCGCGCTCCGTCGGCGCCCAGCTCAGGTCCGCGACGTCGACCAACGAGCGGCTGCAGCAGCTCTGGCACCCATGGACGAGCTACGCGATCGTGCCGGTGTTCGCGCTGGCGAACACCGGCATCGCGGTCAACGGCGCCTTGCTGTCAAGGGCCTTCACCTCGCCGATCACGCTCGGGATCTTGCTCGGCTACGTCATCGGCAAGCCGGTCGGTATCACCGCCGGCTCCTGGCTCGTCACCCGGCTGAGTGGCGGCCGCCTGCGCCCTCCCGTGGGCTGGGCGGCTGTGGCGGGCGCGGGCACGATCGCCGGTGCCGGCTTCACGGTCGCCTTGCTGGTGGCGACCCTCGCCTTCAACGGGGCGCAGCTCGAGGAGGCCAAGGTCGGAATCCTGAGCGCCGTCCTCGGTGCCTCGATCCTCACCTGGCTGCTGTTCCGTGCGACGAGGCGCCTGCCGAGACGTTTGCGGATCATCGCCGTGCTCGGAACCGCGCAGCCGCTCGTCGACCTCGACCGCGACGTCGATCCGGAACGGGACCATGTGCGGGGGCCGATGGAGGCCCCGGTGACCGTGGTCGAGTACGGCGACTTCGAGTGCCCGTTCTGCGGTCGAGCCGAACCGGTCGTTCGCGAGCTGCTCCGAGACTTCGGCGACGTCCGCTATGTCTGGCGGCACCTGCCCTTGAGCGACGTCCACCCGAACGCCCAGCTTGCCGCCGAGGCATCGGAAGCGGCGGCCAGGCAGGGTGCCTTCTGGGAGATGCACGACCTGCTGTTCGAGCACCAGGACGCACTCGAGCCGAGCGACCTCATGGGGTACGCGGAGAAACTGGGGCTCGACACCGAGCGATTCACGAACGATGTCCGCGAACACGAGGGCGCTGCGCAGATCGCCGAGGACGTCGACAGCGCCGACATCAGCGGCGTCTCCGGTACGCCGACGTTCTTCATCAACGGACAGCGCCACTACGGCGCCTACGACATCGACACCCTCAGCAAGGCCGTGGTCACCGCCGGCGCCCGGGCAACGATCACGGCCTGATCGGGCGGTTAGCATGGCGAAAGTGCGGATCCGCTGGTACGGGCAGTCGACCTTCCTGATCAGCGGCGAGCGCTCGGTCTTCATCGACCCCTTCGGAGCCATGGACGGGCTCGCGGAGCGAGGGCTTCGCTTCGACTATCCCCCGATCGAGAACGTTGAGGCCGACGTCCTGCTGGTGACGGACGAGCACGCCGATCACAACGTCGTGGAGGTCGTCGGCGGCTCGCCGGAGATTGTGCGTTCGACGGCGGGCACCTTCGAGACGCCGGTCGGCGAGGTGATCGCCGTCGCCTCCGAGCACGATGACGTCGCGGGCACCCTGCGAGGCCCGAACACGATCTTCCGCTTCACGCTCGACGGGCTGCGCATCGCCCACCTCGGCGATTTCGGCCAGGCAGTGCTGCGCCCCGAGCAGCGAGAGGCGATCGGCGAGGTCGACGTGCTGCTACTTCCAGTCGGCGGCGGGCCGACGGTCGGCGGCGAGTCGGCTGCCGCGATCGTTCGCGAGCTGCGTCCGCGGCTCGTCGTCCCGATGCACTACCGGACCGAGGCAGTCAACTTCCTCGAACCGCCGGACGAGTTTCTCGCCGCGCTTGGCGCTCGCGTCGAAAGGGTCGACGACAGCGAGCTCGAGGCCGGGGTGCTCCTCGGCACCGCCGACGATCCGACCGTGGCGCTGCTCGCCCCGCCTAAGAGCTAGCTGCGAGCTCGCGCACCGCGCCAATGACCTCGTCGACCTCCTGCTCCGTGTTGTAGTAGTGAGGCGACATTCGTACGCACGCCTCGACGCCTTTGTCCGTGAAGTCGTAGAGCGCGTGCTCGCGGGCGCTGACCGACGAGTTGATCCGCCGCCGGCGAAGCTCCGTCATCAAAACCTCGCTGTTCCAGCCGTCGACCGTGAACGTGACGATCGCGCAGCGCCTGCGTCCTCGGTCGAAAATCCGGACGGCGTCGAGCTCGGCGAGCCTCTCACGCAGGGCGGCGCCGAGCGCAGGCGTCCGCTCGGCGATTTCGTCGATCCCGACCGTGAGGGCGTAGCGAATCGCCGCGGCCGAGCCGAGGAGGGTGGCGTACGAGAACTCCCAGTCCTCGAAGCGCACGGCCGTCTCGACCTGCCGGTAGTCCTCCGGCCCGACCCAGCGCGCACCGCGCATGTCGATGAAGAGCGGCTCGTACCCCGCGGCAAGCGCGCGGTCGGAGACATAGAGGAGGCCGCTTCCGCGCGGTCCGCGCAGGAACTTGCGGCCCGTCGCGGAGAGGAAGTCGCAGCCAAGCTGTTCGGCGTCAATTGCGTACTGGCCGACGGACTGGCAGGCGTCGACCAGATAGAGCAGCTCGAGCTCGCGGCAGCGGCGGCCGATCTCCGCCACCGGCTGCACGAGCCCTGAGTTGGTCGGGATGTGCGTCACCGCGACAAGGCGCGGCCGTCGCTGACGCATCAGCCGCTCCATTGCACCGACGTCGACCCCGCCCTCGGGAACGTTCGGTGCGTGGACAACGTCGACCCCAAAGCGCTTGCGCAGCGAGAAGAAGGCGATCTGATTGGAGATGTAGTCGTCTCGCGTCGTCAGGATCAGGTCGCCGGAGGCGAAAGGGATGGACGAGAGGGCGCGTGCGAAGGCGTCGGTCGCGTTCGATGCGAATGCGATGTTGCGGGCTTCGCAACCGAGGAGCTGAGCGGTCGCCGCATAGAAGTCGTGAATCGCTTCCTCGCGGGCGTCGGCCGCCTCGTAGCCTCCGAGCTCAGCCTCGAGCTCGAGGTACTCGGTGATGGCCTCGAGCACCGGCGTCGCCATCAGGCCGGAACCGGCGTTGTTGAAGTGGATGCGGCTCGCGCAGCCCGGCGTCTCTGCGCGGAGGCGGGCGAGATCGAGGGTCACCCATGCACCCTAAAGTCGCGGGCCATCCTCGCAGAGGTAGGTTTGCGTCGAGATGTCGGGCACCAGCGTCGACCATCGCGCAACTCCCCTGCCGCCCGGGATCGAGGCGCCCGACTTCAGGCTTCCATCGACGCCGGATCAGACGCTTTCGCTCATGGAGTTTCGGGGTCAGCCCGTGATCCTTGTTTTCTACCCGGAGGACTGGAGCCCGGTCTGCTCCGATCAGCTGGCCCTCTACCAGGAGCTGCTCCCC
>Ga0207693_10000735_pt1 | contig 29546 bp, 30 predicted proteins | sample LARL81metaG_FD_184347 | JGI IMG/M metagenome (GOLD analysis project Ga0207693, IMG submission 184347) | Corn, switchgrass and miscanthus rhizosphere microbial communities from Kellogg Biological Station, Michigan, USA - LAR L8-1 metaG... | ecosystem: Host-associated > Plants > Roots >... | reverse complement strand
GGGGGTCCGGGTCTTTCCGCGTGAACCTCAAGGCCAACTCCGACCACATGTTCAGGCTCCAGGGTCACCTGAGGCGCAAGCGGATTACCGGCAGGTTCTCGGAGCAGGGTAAATCGTCCGCGTTCACGTCCAACCCTGCCCAGAGCCTGGCCTGTGGCACCGGAGACGTGCACTACACGGTGAGTGCGGGATGACGGCAATCACGCTCAAATCTGCGCTCGCGGCGGCGGCGATGCTGTTCACGCCGGCGGGCGGATACCACGGCCACTACGCCCACGGAACCGCCGCGCCCTTCCGTGCCGGTGCGGCCGTGGCGAACTTCACGCCGCCGGCGTTTGGGCGCGTGCGGGGCGGCGATCCCGCCAACTGCGCGCACCCGCCCCAATACGACGGGGCCCGCCCGTTCGCATTCGCGGAGCCGTACATCGATGCGCAGCTCGACGGCCACTACGACCTCGGCGATCCGTTCATCGACTGCAACCACGACGGGCGCTGGGACGGCAATCTGCTCGGCGGCGGAGCGAACACTCCGCGCTTCTACGACCACGTCGCCGATCCGGTCGGGGCGCGCGCGATGGTTGTGTCAAACGGACGCCAAACGGTGGCAGTCGAGGTCGTCGACCAGGAAGGGCTGTTCAACGTCTATCAGCAGCGGATCCGCGCAAAGGTCCGTGCCGACGGCTACCGGTTGAGCAACATCTTCATCTCCGCCACGCACGACGAATCGGCGCCCGACAGCCTCGGCCTCGGCGGTGTCTCCCAGACCACCTCCGGCGTCAACAACTACTGGGTCAGCTACCTGGTCGACCAGAGCGCGCTCGCAATCGAGCGGGCCTACCGCGCGCTGCGACCGGCGACGATCCGCTACACGGAGGTCCTCGAGCCGGCAAACGTGCGCCAGTGCTGGTCCTCGTATCCGTTCGTCGACGACCAGCACATCCCCGTGCTGCAGGCGGTCGACGCTCATGGCCACGCGATCGTCACGCTGGCGAGCGTCAGCCAGCACGACGAGACACTCGGCTTCAACGGCGGCACGCCGACGCTTGACGCGCAAAACCGCTGGGTGTCGTCGGACTGGATCAACTTCTTCCGTGGCGCGCTGGAGCGCCGCTTGGGCGGCGTCGCGATCGAGATGGCCGGATCGGTGGGCTCGGTCGAGAGCCCGGAGGTGTACCGATCCGCGATCTCTCGCACCCCACAGGAGTTCGTCGATGCCAGCCATTCCGCGGGTTGTCGCACGCTGTTCAGGGCTCCGCACGGGGTGGACGCGACCGGGGCGCTTCACGTGCCCGTCGGGTACACAGGCGAGACCAAGGCGTTCGGGACCGACATGGCCGGTCCCATCGTCCAGGCGCTCCAGGCCGGCAGGTACCACAACTCACACTCCAACCAGATCTGGGGGGCGCGCTCGAGCATCTGCGTCAGGCTCCAGAACGAGCTGTTCATCCTCGGCGCGAGCCTGGGCGTCTTCGCTCAGCGCCCCGCGTACGACGCGACCTGCACGATCGCCTCGCCGGTGGCGGCCAATGGCGGCTCGACCGGCGAATCGCTCCGGTCCAACGTAGCGGCGTTTCAGATCGGTGACGGCGAGTTCATCTCGGTCCCAGGCGAGGCGTTCCCGTTCACATATCTGCGCGGCTTCCTCGGGCCGCAGGACATGCCCGATCCGACCGCCTCGCTGCCTCCGTGGCTTATGCCGCACATGCATGCGCCGTTTCGCTTCGTCGACGGGCTCGCCGAGGACATGCTCGGCTACATCTTCCCGGCGGGCAACGCCGTCGGCATCCCATCGGCGACCGACCTCGACCCGTCGTCGCGCGATCGCTTCGGATGCGGCCACTCTGACGACTCCGAGTCGACCTCGGCCCAGGCCGGCAACATCATCGGCGATGCCCTCGTGCGGTTGCTCGACCGCCACGACGGCTCCGCGGAGGAAGTCGTGCGCGGTCGCTACATCCTGCCGTCTGGCCGGCGCTCGCGCGACCCGCTCGGCGGTCCTGAGATCAAGTGCACGACCGATCAGACGTTCCACCACACTGGCCATGCGGTCGCCGTTCAATTGGCAAGCGCGCACGTCGTACACCCCGCTTTGTGGATGTCGCTGAGCGGCCTGCCGCAGCGTGTTCCCGACCGCGATACCCGTGGCTACTTCGACGCGCGCGGTCGCCGCGTGTGGCTGGACGTGTTCCGGTGATCAGGTCACCTACCCGCCCATTCGCCGAGCCCGGTGTGCTCCTTGGGGATGAGCGGCGTGCGCTCGCGGGCCTTGATCTCCTGTACGGCCCATGAGTTGTCGTCCGGGTCGCTGAAGCCGAAGAACGTGCCGCCGTCGGTCGGCGCCATCACCATCAGGTCGCTGACCTCAACGCCGCGGTCGGCGAGGTCCTGACGCGCGGCCTTGGCATCGGAGACCACGAGCTGCAGGGCCTTCATCGACCCGGGCGCGATCTCGTTCTGCGACGGCAGATCGCCGAACACGATCGAGCAGCCCGAGCCGGGAGGGGTGAGCTGCACGACGTGCATGTGCTCGTTATGGGTGTCGTGATCGAGGTGGAAACCGACCTGGTCGCGGTAGAACGCGATCGAGCGGTCGATGTCGCTCACCGGGAGCACGACCACCTCGAGGGTCCAGTTCATGGGGAACCTCCGTTCTCGGGGACCCGGGCCGGTCCCTAGTACTACCGAATCGGCGCACCCGTTGGAATCCCTATGTGTATTTCGCCCGTTTCGATCCGACCCGAACGCGGTGTTCGGGCGAAACCCTCGTGGGACGGGGTATCGCCCAAAGGCGGCCGGCCTGGGGGTCGAGTCGGGGGATATGCGGGTAGCGGGTCGGGTCGCCTGAGCCGGCAATCGGGAGAGCCCGGTCAGGACCCGGCGCTCTCGCGCTCCAGCTCCACGGGATCGTGCGCGCAGAACAGCCGAACCTCGTCGCCCTTCGTGCGGGCGAGCTCACGCAGTCGTTGTTGGTTGGCGGCTCGCACCCTGTCGTCTTGGGCCATCAGCTTCTGGAAGACGGCCAGGCCCGGCGGGCAGTGGGGAGGGGTCTCGACCTCCCCGTGGTTGAAGTAGGCGTCGCCGCAATGCAGCAGCCAACGATCTGCGTCGCGTACCGCGATCGCGCTGTGGCCGCGGGTGTGGCCGACCAGCGGGATCATCAGGATCTCCGGGTCGACGCCAGGAAGCACCCGGATGCTCTCAAAGCCGAACCACGAGTCGCCGTCGACGTCGTGGGCCTGCCATTTCGGGCCATGGGCGAAGTGGCCGCTCGGATAGCGCATGCGGTCGCGCAGGCTTGGGTTTATCGCGGCCTCGTATTCAGGCTTGAACGCGTGGACCTCGGCCTGTGGGAAGTCGGGGAGCCCGCCGGCGTGGTCGAGGTCGAGATGTGTGCACGCGATGTGGCGAACATCTGCGGCGGAGAAGCCGAGCCGGCGGACCTGCTCGAGCGCGGTGTCGGATGTGTTTCGCGCAGGCCTCAACGCGGCCGTGAACGGGAAGCCGAGAGAACGGTACGGGTTGCGAAGATCGCCGATGCCCATCCCGGTGTCGACCAATACAAGCGCGTCAGCGGTCTCGACCAGCAGGCAGTGGCACACGATTCGTGCGCCGGTCCAGCCACCGTCCCCGCTGACGAGCTTGCCGCCGTAGGGGCACAACGTTCCGCAGTTGATGTGGTGGATCTTCGCTGCCATCGGCGCGATCCTCGCACAGATCGGTCATCTTCCTCCGCGTCTGGGTGGCGCCCGTGCTGCTGTTCCTGTTCGTCCCGATCGCGATCATCTGCCTATACGCGTTCAACAAATCCAACTGTCGCTGCTGACGATCGTGATCGGGCACGTCACGTTCTGCGTCGTGGTCGTCTACGACGAGGTGATGGTGACCACGTTCACCGCGGGCGCGCAGAACACGCTGCCGCTGTGCTGATCTTCACCGTCATCCCGGTGTACTTCGCGGCGCGCGCCTGACGGGAAGCGGTGCCGTGAGCCGGGGATCGATAGCAGCGGAGCTGACTGCGGCGTAGGCTCCCCGGCGATGCGACTGGCGCTGCACTACTTCGATCTCGAGCGGCTAGGCAGCGAGTCGCCGATGCCGTCGGTGGAGCTCTGATTCGGCGCGACCCGCTCGCAGTCGGCACAGGTCGACATCGTCATCGAATCCTCTGAGCTGGTGGCGACCGAGAGGCTCCGCTTCGATGCCGGCAGCGGACGCCACCGCGACGGGCGCCACGACCTCGCCGGCGGCAGCCATCTTGACCGCCCGCGCGGCCAGGTTGACCACGGGGCCGAACACGTCACCGTTGCGCGTCAGCACGCCACCGGCTGCGACCCCGCCGCGCACCGGCGGCACGCGCGGGGATTCGCTCACCACCGCGATCACGTCGAGGGCGATGCCCAGCGCCGCGGATTCGTCGGTGACGGCGTACATCACCGCATCTCCGATCAGCTTGACGACGCGCCCGCCTCTGGCGGTGACCGTGTCGGTGGCGGTGTGCTCGAACTCCGTGAGCACGACTCCCAGCTCGCTCGTCGTGAGTCGTTCTGCCAACGCCGTCGATCCGATCAGGTCGAGGAAGCCCACGCACATCTGCCGAGTTTCATGTCCGAGCGGGCTCGCCGTCCCGCGGGTGGTCCGCCGTGCGCCGATGATGTGCTCGCGCAGGAGGGTTTCCAGCACGGCGCCGGCGGTGGGCACGAGCGCGACTGCCTCGGCACTGGCGCGGGCTGCGCGTAACCCGACGGGATCCGTGTCGAGGATCCCGGGCTCGACGTTGACGAGGAAGGCGGACACCGCGGCGTCCGCGAGGCGAGCCATCGCTGCGCCCATCACGCGCACGAGCTGCAGCGCAGCCGCCTGGCCGAAGATTGCCTGCGCAGCGACCGTGCTCGCGGCGACACCCACGAGCTGCTCGTTGATCACGCGGTCATCCGGTCCGGGCTCCGCGAACCCGGCCGCGCGGATGATCCGAAGCATCTGCTTCTCGTCGACGCCTGCGCGCTGCGCGGCCTCGGCGAGAGTCAAGGGTTGACCGGCGCGGCTGGCGACGATCGTGGCCAGCCCCGGGAGGTCATCGCGGTGTTGCACGAGGTCGTCGTCCGTGGCGCCGAGGCCGACGAGATACTCGAGCAGCTCGAGCTTGCGCGCCGCGTGCGCCTCGGCTGGGTCATACAAGCCGAGGGCCTCGAAGTCGGCTGCCGTCAAGCGGTCCATGGACGGCAGGACGCGGCCGCGGTGGTAATCCTTCCAGCCATGACCTCGACGCCCCGGCGTCAAGGCAGGATGTCGGCGAGGTCGTCGTGGCCGTTGGAGCGTGCCCAGCCGAGTGCGTCGCCGCCGTGGAGCTTGTCTCGGATCAGCGGATCAGCGCCGATCTCGAGCAGCGTCGCAACCGCCTCGCGCTGGCCTGACTGTGCCGCGAGGTGGATGGCGGTAACCCCTTCGCCGTGGCTCGGTCCCCCGAAGGTGCCGCGCTGATCCACGTCGGCGCCGAGCTCCGCGAGCGTTCGGATCGAGTCCAAGCGCCCGTTGGCCGCCGCCCACGTAAGCGCCGTCCCGCGGTACGGGTCAGCGTCGACTCGAGCGCCGAGCTCGACCAGCAGCGGCAACGCCTGCGCACGATCGGACTTGGCCGCCCACACGAGCGCCTCGTCGAGCACCTCCCGGGGATCGTCGGAGGGCTGCCAGGCCGGGAAGCCGCCGTGAGGGCGATAGAAGCCGCGGTAGGCGCCGGCTTGCGGCGTGCCGACAAGTTCCCGGATCAGCTCTAGGTCACCGAGGCCGGCGGCGACGCGCAGGTTGCCGGGCTCCCGGCCAAGGAGGGGTGCGACTTCGCGATGGCCCCAGAACAGCGCCGCGACCAGCGGCGTGCCGCCCTCCCCGCGCGCAAACAGGTCGGTGCACGCGCCGGCGTCGAGCATCAGCTTGGCGAGCTCGCGGTCGTTGCCGTAGCCCGCCTGGTGCAGCTTCGTCCACCCGTAGTCGTTTCCCCGGTTGGGGTCTGCGCCGCGCTGGAGCAGCAGCGAGACGATCGCCCGATCGCCGGCCATCCCCAGCAGATCGTTGCCGTTCGTCCCGCGCTGAGCGACGAGATCGGGGAACCGGTCCAAGAGCCCGACGAGGCTGTCGAGGTCGTTGTCCTCGCTCGCCCGGTAGGCGAGCACGAACGGGGTCGGCGGCTCAGCGCCGCTGCTCATCGCCTCGACGTGGCGGCGCAGCTCGCGCCAACTCGAGAACCCGTGACGCGCGGCAAGGTCGCGCCGCGCGTCAGCGGCGCTGACTCCGTTGACGGTGGCGATTCCGTCGGCGCGTCCCTCGTAGTAATCGAGGTCGGTGCGGAATGGCTGCTCGAGCCCGAGGCGCTCGACGTAGGCCTTGAGCCTCGGCCAGCTCTGGAAGCCGAGCTCGCGTGCAAGCTCGAACTGCACCTCGGCCAGCTTGACGTCCTGTCCGTCGGCACGGCGCTCGCGCACGCGCTCCTTGGCCTGCTTGCGCAGCTGCTCGAGGCTGAGCTGAAAAGTCACTGTTGCTCCCTTCCGTCGCGCCGGGCGCCCGCCTGGTCCGGCTGGAGAGGAAGCTTGGTCAAACGTGCTCCGAGAGAGAGGGTGGGCTCGGCCCTTTCCGGCGGACAGGGTGCGGCCCTCGCCGCACCCCGAAGTCTAATTGGACGGTGAGCCGTTCCTCACGAGCTTCGGATCGGCGGTCTGCCACGCCGGGGTATCGCCTTCGCCTGCGTGGGCATCCGGCCCGCGTCATCGAGAGCCCTCCGAAGCAGGATCTCGATCTGCGCGTTGAGGCTGCGCAGCTCATCGGCGGCCCACCGGGCCAAGGCGTCGTGGACGGCAGGGTCGAGGCGCAGCGGGACCTGCTTGCGCTCGCCGCTCACGTATAGAGCGATCCGGTGTTGACGACGGGGGAGGCCGGCTGGTCGCCACAGAGCACCACCATCAGGTTGCTCACCATCGCGGCCTTGCGCTCCTCGTCGAGCTCCACGATTCCCCTCTCATCGAGGCGCGAAAGCGCCATGTCGACCATGCCTACGGCGCCGTCGACGATCCGGGAGCGGGCGGCGACGACGGCATTGGCCTGCTGACGACGGAGCATCGCCTGGGCGATCTCCGACGCGTACGCGAGATGGCTGATGCGCACCTCGATGATCTCCACTCCGGCGATCACGACCCGCTCGGCCATCTCGTGCGCGAGCTCCCCCGCGACGACGTCGGTCGAGCCGCGCAACGACGTGCCCTCGCCGTCGGCATCGTCGTACGGATGCGTGGTCGCGACGTGGCGGAGCGCCGACTCGGCCTGCACCTGGACAAAGTCGACGAAGTCGTCCACGGCGTAGACCGCCTGGGCGGTGTCCGCCACCTGCCAGACGACGATCGAGGCGATCTCCACCGGGTTGCCCTCCGCGTCGTTGACCTTCAGGCGATTGGTCTCGAAGTTGCGGACGCGGATGCTCAGGCTGCGGCGATCGGCCAGCGGCACGGTCCACCACAGTCCCGCGCGGCGGATGGTGCCGACGTAGGTTCCGAAGAACCGCACGACCTTGGTCTGCCCGGGCTGCACGATCATCAACGAGCTCGCCACGAGCACCCCTACGACGATCGGTGCGGCGAGCCAGCCCGACTTGCCGAGCGCGAAGCAGGCGCCGATGCAAGCAGCGACCACGAGTACCCCGGCCCAGCCGGTGATCGCCCAGGCGGGACGCTCGTGGATGTCGACACGGGTTCCGGCGTGACCGACCGGTCCCGCCTTTGACTGCCGGTGGGGCCCGACGTGTGTACTCATGATGCCTCCAATTGAAACGTGCCCCTTTATAAAAGTGATTTCTATTAGATATCACTTTTCTAGCGAGTGCGCAAGCGGGCGACCAGCGGCGCGATTTACGCGGCGCGCCGCGCTGAGCAGCGCTCGGAGCTCGGCGAGGACGGCTTCTGGCTCGTTCTGGAGGCGTTGCTGGGTGATGCGGAGGACGCGGTAGCCGGCGACTTGTAGCTTGGCGTCTCTTGCGCGGTCGGCCTCGAACTGTGCGCGGGACTTATGAAACGCGAACCCGTCGAGCTCGACGATCACGCGCTGCTCGCGCCACAGGGCATCGACGAGCTCGCCCTCGACGAGCACGTTGGCCTCGTAGTCCGGTAGGTCGGATCCGCGGATCAGCTCTCGGAAGGTTTCCTCGAGCTTTGATTGCAGCCACGGCGCCGGTCCTTTGATGTCGCCGATCGCCGCGCGGAGGGTCTTGACGCCCTTGCGGTTCGGCGTGCGCTGCAGCAGTTCGTCGAGCTCGCGGCCGATGTAGATGCGGCGGCGTTCCAGCGCCTCCAGCACCAAGCGGACCTGCCGCCGGTCGGTGATGGCGGCATAGTCAACGACGGTCCACGCCAGCGACGTCACCGGAATCCCGTCGACCTCAGCGCGGTCGTTCTCGGTGAGCACCTCGGACTTGTGGACGCGAATCCCGGCCCGCCCACGCTGTCGGCTGCGCCCCGGCACGGTCACATCGATCAGTCCGCTCTCGCTCATCCTCAGATCCCAGAGCGCCAACGCAGCCCGATGACTGAGCACGGCGCCGGGACCGCAGGCGAGCACTACCGACATCCAAACGCCTTTGAGCGTGAGCTTGCGGTGCCCGACCGCGTACACCCCTCGGTGGATCCTGTGAAGCCGGCTACCAGCGACGCGATCCTGAACCTGATCGCGGCTCATTCCGAGCCCCAACAACTGCGATCGAGACACGACCCCGTGCTGCGCCCCCGCCAACACAGCCATCGCCCCATCGACCGACGCGCTTTGTGCGGCTATATGCCGTACTAATCGCGCAGGTCGATCCACGCCAGCCAGCGTCCCACCACCCGCGTGACACGTGGGTCACGCACAGCTTCAACTCAGCGCAAAACCTGCTCGGGGTCGGTTCGAGCATCGGACGGCCGCGGTGCTCCCGATCGCGCACGACGTTGTAGGATCGAAGCAGGCGATGAAGCCCGCCTGAAACTGCCGCTACGGCTGATGGCTTCTACCGAACAGGACGGTGGAAGCGGATGCTCTATGTAGCGACGGCGGGTCATGGCGACTCCATTCACTAAGCCGATCCGGACGGCGGCGGTGGCCTATACCCTGCGGACATCGTCTCGCCGCAACGCATGTTCGCGCCACGCACAGCATCGGTCGGCCGCTAGCGTGCCGGGCCGAGACGTCCGCGAACTGGCCGCGATCTTCGCGGGCGGCACGATCGGAGCGTTGGCACGGGTCGGACTGCTCCAGGCCGGTCTCGCGACCGCGCCCTCGTGGCCGTGGGCGACGTTCGCGGTCAACATCCTGGGCGCGTTCCTGCTCGGATACTTCACGACGCGCCTGCAGGAGCGCCTGCCGCTGTCGGCCTACCGTCGCCCCCTGCTGGGCACCGGCTTCTGCGGCGCGCTGACCACGTTCTCGACCGTCCAGGTGGAGCTGCTGAAGATGCTCGACGTGCACCGCTACGGGCTGGCCGCCGGTTACGCGGCGGCGAGCATCATTCTCGGGTACGCAAGCGTGCAGCTCGCGACTGCATTCGCGCGGCGAGTCAGGACGGTCGCGTGAGCCCGCTCGAGTGGGTTGCGGTCGGCGCCATCGGCGGCGCCAGCGCGCTTGCTCGGTTCTTCGTCGACGGGCTTGTTGCCACCCGAGTCCGTTCCGACTTTCCGGTCGGAACGTTGGCGGTCAACGCTTCGGGTGCATTCTTGCTCGGCCTCTTGACCGGGCTGGCGCTGTCGGGCGAGAGTCTGCTGCTGTCGGGCACCCGCATCGATGGTTCCTACACGACGTTTTCAACCTGGATGCTCGAGAGCCAGCGCCTGACAGAGGCCGGCGACAGCGTCAACGCCGGCGCCAATCTGCTGGTGAGTGTCGGCGCGGGCCTCGGAGCAGCCGCGCTCGGCCGACTGATCGGATCGCGCCTGTGAACGACGACTGCCTTAAGCTGACGACGTACTTCGGCGAGCGCCACCGCACCGACGATCGGTTTGTCGCCGACGCGCTGCTCGACCTTTACGGGCGCAAGGAGGTCCAAACCAGCGTGATGCTTCGCGGCGCGGAGGGGTTCGGGCTCAAGCACCACCTCCGCACCGACCGGCTGCTGACGCTGTCCGAGGACCTGCCGCTGGTGTCCGTCGCCGTCGACACACGAACACGGATCGAGGCGCTGCTCGACGAGGTGATGGCGATCAAGCGACACGGCTTGATCACGCTGGAGCGAGCGCGGATGCTCACGGGTGAAATCCGGGCTGCGGCGATGCCCGAGGAGCTCAACGAGGCGACCAAGCTGACGATCTACGTCGGGCGTCAGGAGCGGATCGGCCGGACGCCGGCGTTCATCGCGATCTGCGACCTCCTGCACAGCCATCGCCTGGCAGGGGCCACCGTGCTACTCGGAGTCGACGGCACCGCTCACGGCGTGCGGGAGCGGGCGCGGTTCTTCGGGCGCAACGCCGACGTTCCAATGATGATCATCACGGTTGGCGCCGGCGAGCAGATTGCGCAGGTATTGCCCCGGCTGGGGACGCTGCTGCGCCGGCCGCTTGTCACGCTCGAACGCGTCACGGTGTGCAAGATCGACGGCCGGCTGCTCGCTCAGCCGACCCCACTGCCTTCGAAGGACGAGCACGGCATGGCCGTGTGGCAGAAGCTGATGGTCTACACCTCCGAGCAGGCACGGCACGGCAACACCCCACTGCATGTCGCGCTGATCCGTGCGCTGCGCGAGAGCGGGGCGGCCGGCGCCACCTGCCTGCGCGGGATCTGGGGCTTTCACGGCCACCGCGCACCCCACGGCGACCGGCTGCTGCAGCTACGACGTCACGTCCCGGTGGTCACGATCATCGTCGACACCCCGGAGGGCATCGCCAGGTCGTTTGGGATCATCGACGAGGTGACCGGCCACGCCGGACTCGTCACCAGCGAGATGGTGCCCGCGCTTGCGGCGGTGTCTGAGGACCGCCCGACGCGCGGCGGATTGCGGCTCGCGCGCCACCGTTTCTAACCGCGACCGGCGCGCCACGGCATCCTGCACACGCTTAGAAATGTGCAGTTCGGTGCCTAGTGGTCCGGCGGGACCTGGCGGCTGGCGGCGGTCTTGACGGCATCGACGACCGAGTTGGCCGAGTCGGCGAGCGTGATCAGATCGTCGAACCGCGGGTTGGCGCGACGGGCCCGTGTACGGGCGAGATTGAACGGGGACCCCGGTTGCCCGTACGCCGCAGTGTCGACGAAGACCATGGCCATTTGATGCTGCGGGGCGGCGGCGCCGTTTTGGGCGAGGTCTTGGAAGATCTCCCGAAGCGTCCCGAAGCCGCCTTCGAAGTAGGTCACGCCGGCGTTCGCGATGCTGAGCAGCCCATCCTCCCTGACCGAGTTCTGGAAGAGCTTGGCGATGTGGGTGGCGAACTGGCTGATCGGCTCGTCGGCAAACCGCCACGTGGCGACGGCAAGGCTCGGCGCGCCGGCGGGCGCGGCCGCGGTGATCGCGCGTGCGCTGTCGATGTAGTTGGCTTCGTGTCCGGGGTAGGTCGGCCAGCGTTTGAGCTCGTCGATCGCGGCGTGCAGCTCCTCCTGCGGACGCCCCGCGAAGTAGGCGCCGAGGTTCCCTGCCTCCATGATCCCGAGACCTCCGCCCGTCGCCACGAGCAACCCTGCCTCGCTGAGTGCCTTCGCGGTCTCGGCGGCAAGCCTGTAGGCGGGTGCGTCTCTGGGCGTCGACGACCCACCCATGACCCCGGCGACCGGTCGTCCGCTGGCGACGGAGGCGGCGACGTAGGCGCGCATCGCCTGGTCGACGCCCTGGTCGTGAACGACCTGCGCGATCGCTTCCACGACGTCGGCAGGCGGGACACCCGACGCGGCCACGTGAGCCGCGATGCGCGCGTCGAGGCTCTGCATCGGCGCGTCCGATCTATACCCGGCCATCAGCTCGTCGACGGTGTAGAGCGTGTCGCGGCCCGCGGAATACAGCATGTCGCTGCCGAGCACGGCGGCAACTTGCTCACGAGTCATCGGTGGTGTGATCGAGTCCATGGCATCCGTCTCCGGCGCGGTGGCGCCATCCTCCCACGACATCCCTCCGGGTAGCATCCATCGTGAGAGCGGGGAGACTCCTAATCGGTAATGGGGGCACACGGGTGACCACCGCAAGCGATCGTGACGCCGAGATCCGGGCTCGGATTCAGCAGCACTGGGATGCCTCTGAGAGCGGTGACGTCGACCTCGAGCACGAGATCTACGCCGCCGACGCGATCCTCGACTACCCGCAGTCGGGCGAGCGCTTCAGAGGCCGGGCGAAGATCCAGGCGCAACGCGGCGGGCATCCGGCCGAACGCCACTTCACCGTGCGCCGGATCCTCGGCGGAGGCGATTTGTGGGTCAGCGAGTGCGTGATCACCTATGACGGTGCGCCCACCCATTCGGTCAGCATCATGGAGTTCGGCGAGGGCCTCGTGACGCACGAGAGCCAGTACTTCGCCGACCCGTTCAACGCGCCGGAGTCGCGCGCTGCGCTGGCTGAACCGATGTCGGCCGGCGAGCAATAAGCTTTCGCCCCGTCCTCGCATCCGGACGAGGCGTTGGAGCGGATCACCGCCGCGGTTAACTCACTCGCAGCCGCCGGCTGACCGCCGGCCAACAGCTCAGCGCTTTGCCTCGAGCTCTGCGTATCGCCGAGCAAACTCCTCGACGGCTTTGTCCGGGGACCATGCGGTGAGCTCGAGGTCGAGCGGCTCGACGTCGTCGAGCTCGGGCCAGTGCCACGACTCGGCGCTGAACGTGCGCCGCTCCGTCGCCAGCAGCGCGCGGTCAACCCGCTTGATCTCGGGGACGTCCGCCTTGATCTTGAACCGGTCGCGGATCGCTTCCTCGAGCCCGGCCTCCGCATCGCGGAACGCTGCGCCGAGCTCGCTGCGGTGCTTGATCGGATGCGGCATGTCGCCCAGGTAGGCCTCGCTTGCGTCGTGCATGAGCGCCGCGAAGACGTCCTCGACGTCACCGCCGCGCTCCTCGACGACGCGCGACACGATCACCGAATGCTGAGCGACCGAATAAAAGACGCGGCTGTGGCCGCCGAACCGGCACTGGTTGCCCAGCGCACGCGCGATGTCGCCCGCGTCGAATTGCGCTGGGTCAGGCTCGAACGGGTTCACCCAGCGCCCGGACACCGTCTGTATGTATGGACCAGCAACGGGCGGAGCGTCGTCGGGACGGATGGTCACGTGCGTCAGGCTATCGCGGCCCTCGATGCAGCCGACGGGCTACAGTCGTCTACGTCCAGTGGCTGTCGCCTCTTCATCCGTCCGGCGCGATGAGCTGCGGGCGTTCCTGCGCTCGCGACGGGCGCGCCTGTCACCGGCGGACGTCGGCCTTCCGGACACCGGAGGGCGCCGCCGAACGCCCGGCCTGAGACGCGAGGAGCTGGCGGCGCTGGCCGGGGTCGGCGTGTCCTGGTACACGTGGCTCGAGCAGGGGCGCGACATCAACCCGTCGCCGGACGTTCTCGACGCGCTCGCGCGAGCGTTGCGGCTTGATCCCGCCGAGCGCAAGACGCTGTTCGCGCTCGCGCGAACCGAGCTCCCGCTGGCCGACGACGTGGCGGGCTCCGACGCGGAGGACCTCGGAGAGATCAGTCAGCTGATTGCGCTGGTCGACTCGCTGCATCCGAATCCGGCGTACCTGCTCGGGCCGATGACCCGGATCCTCGCCTGGAACCGGGCGGCCTCTGTCGTGCTCGGCTCACCCGAACATCTCCCGGCTGACAGGCGGTATCTGCTGTGGCTGCTGATGGTCGATCCGGGACCCGAAGGCATGACAGCGCAGCGCGAGGCGACGGCTCGCAACACGCTGGCGCGGTTTCGCGCCGAGTACGCGCGCCACGCGGGTGAGCCCGAGTACGAGGGGTTTGTCGCGCAGATCCGCGAGCACAGCCCGCTGTTTTCCGAATGGTGGGACGAGCACGAGGTGATCGACGCTCAGCGCGGCACTAAGGTCATCGAGCACCCGCAGCTCGGCACCCTGCGCTTGCATCATGCGCAGACGGTGCCGACGGGCGAGCCAGAGCTGCGGATGGCCGTCTACGCGCCCGCGGATGAGGTCACCCGCGAGGCGCTCGCGACGCTGTGACGGGTTAGGTCATTCGTGCGCGGCGGCGACCGGATCGCCTAGCTGCGTGGCGTTCTCGAGCTCCGCCAGATCCTCCTCGTCTAGCTCAACCTCCGCCACCGCCATGTTCTGCTCGAGGTGCTCGACGGAGCTGGTCCCGGGAATCAGCAGCATCCGCTCGTAGCGGTGCAGCAGCCACGCGAGCGCGACCTGCGTCGGGCTGATCCCGCGCCGCTGCGCGACCCCGGCGATGACCGGATCCTGCGCGAGCTGTCGGGGGCCGCCACTGAAAGCGGAACCGAGCGGGAAGTAGGGCACGAACGCGATCTCTCGCTCGATACACAGCTCGAGCACGTCCTCCCCGGAGCGGTTGACGACGCTGTAGGCGTTCTGCACCTCGGCGATGTCGACGAGCTCGAGCGCCCGGCGGACTGTGCCGGCTGCGGCCTCGCTGATGCCGATCAGGTCGAGCTTGCCTTCGCGCCGCAGATCCTCGAGCGTCCCGAGCTGCTCGGCCATGAGCTCGCCGTCGGGCTCAGCGCTCATCAGCCGCAGGTTGACGAGGTCCATGCGCTCGACCTGCAGGGAACGCAGGTTGTCTTCCACCCCGGCGCGCAGCTCGGCGGGACTCTGCGCGGGCAGCCAGGCTCCCCGGCCATCGCGACGGCCGCCGACCTTGGTGACGAGCTTCAGGTCCTCTGGATACGGGTGCAGGCTCTCGCGGATCAGGTCGTTGACGACGTCCGGGCCGTAGTACTGCGCGGTGTCGATGTGGTCGACGCCGAGCTTTACCGCGCGGCGCAGCACGGCGCGCGCGCCATCAGGATCGCGCGGTGGGCCAAAGACGCCGGGACCGGCGAGTTGCATCGCGCCGAAGCCGATGCGGTTGATGGGCTTGTCGCCCAGGAATGAGGTCTTGTTCATGCCTACAGGTTGCACCTCGGATCGCGGCCGAACAAGAAGTCTGGTGATCCTGGGTGCGCCACCACCAGCCTGCGTTTTGGTGCCCGTCTACGGCCCGTCGTCGCCGGCGATCAGCCGCGCCCCGCGCCCATGCGTTGCGAAGCTGAACGACCATCGGATCAGCACCAGCAGCCGGTTCTCAAACCCGATCAAATAGAAAAGGTGCACCGTCAGCCAGGTGGTCCAGGCGATGAAGCCGCTGAGATGGACGCCCTTGATGTCGGCGACCGCGCGGGAGCGGCCGATCGTCGCAAGGTTTCCCTTGTCGAAGTAGCGAAACCGACGCGCCGGACGGCCTTGTAGGCGATCCTCGACGACGGCCGCGGCGTGTCGGCCTTCCTGCATCGCCACCGGCGCCAGACCGGGCAGCGCGATTGGCGGCCCTGACACCTGTCTGATGCGAATCATGTCGCCGATCGCAAGCACCTCGGGGTGCCCGGGCAGCGTCAAATCCTCCGTCACCTCCACGCGCCCGGAGCGATCGACCTCGAGGTTCGCCTGCTGGGCGAGCAACGCGGCCAGCTCGGAAGCGATGACGCCAGCGGCCCAGACCACGGTCTGCGTCGGGATCCGCTCCTCGGACCCGTCGGCCGTTCGGAGCGTCACCGAACTGTCGTCCAGATCGGTCACCGCCTGGTTGAGCCGCACCGTCACACCGAGGCTCTGCAGCGAGCGCAGGGCCTTGGCCGACAGCGATGGCGGGAACTCCTGGAGCACCCGGTCGCCCGCCTCGACGAGCAGGATCCGGGCGTCATGGACGTTCAACGAACGGAAGTCGCCGTCGAGGTCATGTGCGATCTCGCCGATCTGGCCCGCCATCTCGACGCCTGTCGGTCCGGCCCCCACGAGCACGAAAGTCAGCAGAGCGGCGCGGCGCTCGGGATCTCGCTCGAGCTCAGCGGCCTCGAGCGCCTCGAGCACCTTGCGCCGGATCGTGAAAGCTCCCTCCAGCGTCTTCAGGTCAGTCGCCGATTGCTGCCACTGATCGTGCCCGAAGTAGTTGTAGCGGGCGCCGCCGGAGACGATCAGCGTGTCGTAGGCGATCGGGTCGGGCGTCTCCTCGCCCGCGATCGGGCCGAGCGACACGAGCCGGTTCTCGAGGTCGAACCCGGTGACGTCGGCGAGCACGACGCGGACGTTGCGCCGCCGGCGGAAGATCCGCCGAAGCGGGTAGCAGATCTCCGCCGCCGACAAGGCGCCGGTCGCGACCTGGTAGGCCAGCGGCTGGAACAGATGGAAGTTGCGCCGGTCGACGAGCGTGACCTCGACCGGCATCCGCGAAAGCTTCAGCGCGGCTTGGAGTCCCCCGAAGCCGCCGCCGACGACGACTACCCGATGCGATCTGTGTTCTGTGCCCATAACGCCGTTGTGCGAGTTGGCCTACCCGGCCGATCCCCCGAAGGTCACGGTGGTGCCGACCGCGCACTGCACGAACGCCTCGGGCATGGCGCGCGCGACTTCGTGGACAGCCTTCCACCCCGAGCAGTGCGCGGGCAGCACGCGTCGCACCTGGGCGGCACGCAGCGCGTCGACGGTTGGCCCGATGCGCGTCTCGAACAGTCCGCCGGTGAGATGCAGGCCACCGAGAAGGCCGGCGATGTGGGTCTCGCCGGTCAGACGCTGGGCGTGACGCAGAACGTTGATGACGCCCGCGTGCGAGCAGCCGGAGACGATCACCAGGCCCTCGCCACGTACGTTGACGACGAGCGCCTGGTCGTCCCAGATCATCGGGTCGGGTTGCCAAGCGGCGCCGTCGCGCGCCTCGTGGATCGGAAAGCCGGTTTCGAACTCGGTCACGCGCTCGACCTGCCCGGAGACGAGGACGGCGCCGTCGAGCAGGAGGCTTTGCGCGCGCTCCTCGACGACCTCCAGCCCCTCGGCTTCAAGGTCGTGACGGCTCGGGGGCGGAAGGCGTACCTCCCCGCCCGTTGGGAAGGCGATTCTTCGCTCTCGCCAGGCATCGGGGTGAATCACAAGCGGCAGCCGCGAGCGTCCCCGACGGCGGATCAGTCCCTCGAGCCCGCCGTGATGATCGGCGTGGCCGTGTGAGATGACGATCGCACGCAGATCGCCAAGGGGCACCTGAAGTACGTCGAGGTTGCGGGCAACGGCGTGGGGGGTGAGGCCGGCGTCGTAGAGCACCGTGTGCCGGACGCCGGCCCGCTCGACGCTGACCAGCGCGGAGAATCCATGCTCGGCAACCAGGCGGGCGGCCGCCCCGAAGTCTCGCGCCTGGTAGCGAACGACGCCCTCCTGGCCTGCCATCAGCAGGTCGAGGTAGTTGTCGATCACGACGGTAACCTCAACACGGTCAACCGGGGCGAGCACGGTCTGATCCTACGTCAGCACCCTGCCACGCACCCGACCGACTCATGCCCGGTAGGCCGGAGTAGATCGTTCGATGCGACAGGAGGTGCCCAATGGGTTCGATCACCGCCAGCACGGAGGTCACGCGACCGGCGGCGGAGGCGTTCGCCTACGTGACGGATCCGGCCACGATGTCCGAATGGCAGCAGGGTTGCTTGAGGGGCCGCATGGACGGCGCGCCGACCCACGTCGGGTCCAAGTGCATCACGGTCCGGCGGATCGGCGGGCGTGAGCGTGAGGTGGTCACCGAGATCACGGAGTACCAGCCTCCGCGCCGGTGGGCCGATCGGGGCATCAGCGGGCCGATCCGGGCCATGGTCGCGGTCACGGTGCAACCCCTCGCCGACGGCGCAAGGTCGCAGGTGACGATCGAACTGGACTTCACCGGGCACGGGATCGGCAGGCTGCTCGTCCCGCTCGTCGTCCGCAGGCAGGCCGCCCGCGAGATGCCCGACAACATGACGCGGCTCAAACAACGGCTCGAGGCCGGTCGCTAGATCCGCGCTACGTCGAGGAGCTTGGCAGGACCGCTATCGCCTCGATCGAGACGAGCAGGCCGCGGGGCAGTCGCACGTGGGCAGGCGCAGACCGCGCCGGCGGCGGGTCCGGCATGTGCCGGGCGTAGACCTCATTCAGGCGGCCGAAGTCCTCGACGTCGGCGTAGAAGATCGTCGTCTTGACGACGTCGTCCATCGAGGCCCCAGCCGCGCTGAGCACCGCGGCGAGGTTGCGCAGCGCCTGGTCGGTCTGGGCTTCGATCCCGTCCGCAACGGCTCCGGTCGCCGGGTCGATGCCCGCCATCCCGGAGCAGAAGACCAACCCGCCCGCGACGATCGCCTGGCTATACGGCCCGAGCGCGTCGGGGGCCTGGTCGCTCGATACCGCCCTTCGGGGCACCGCCTGCTCGCGTCCTGTCGGGATCAGGTCGCGGCTTGCTCGGCGCGGCGCGGAAGCTTCCAGCCGGGACGCACGAAGTGGCAGGTGTAGCCGTTGGGGTAGCGCTCGAGGTAGTCCTGGTGCTCGGGCTCGGCCTCCCAGAATGGTCCGGCGGGCTCTACTTCGGTGACGACCTTGCCGGGCCACAGGCCGGAGGCGTCGACATCGGCGATCGTGTCCTCCGCGACGCGACGCTGCTCGTCATCGACGTAGTAGATCGCCGAGCGATAGCTCGTGCCGACGTCGTTGCCCTGACGGTTCTTCGTCGTCGGGTCGTGAATCTGGAAGAAGAACTCGAGCAGGTCCCTGTAGGAGATGCGCTCGGGGTCAAACGTGATCTCGATCGCCTCGGCATGCGTGCCGTGGTTGCGATAGGTCGCGTTCGGCACATCGCCGCCCGTGTAGCCAACGCGCGTACTGACGACGCCGTCGAGCTTGCGGATCAGGTCCTGCACACCCCAGAAGCAACCGCCGGCAAGGATCGCCTTCTCGGTTTCAGCCATTTCTCGATTCCTCCTCGTGACGGTTCTTCGCTCGGTCTACACCCCGGGCCCGATGGCGCGAGTCATGTACCTAGCGTACTGGCACGCGGGCCCCCGGCGGCCACGATTTGGTCCTCAGAGCAGCTTGTCCAGCGTGATCGGCAGGTCGCGAATGCGGCGGCCCGTCGCGTTGTAGACCGCGTTGGCGACGGCGGCGCCGACGCCGGTGATTCCGATCTCGCCGATTCCACGCGCGCCCGCGGGTGCGTGCGGGTCGGGGATGTCGGTCCACATCAGCTCGATGCTCGGCACGTCCAGGTGGACGGGCACGTGATATTCCGCGAGGCTCGGGTTCATGATCCGGCCGGTCCGCTCGTCGAAGTTGGTGTCTTCCATCAGCGCGAGCCCGAGTCCCATGATGATCCCGCCGCGAAACTGGCTCGCGGCGGTCTTCGCGTTGATGATGCGGCCGCAGTCATAGGAGCCGAGCACGCGGTCGACGCGGGTCTCCCCGGTGGTCGTGCTGACTCGGACCTGACAGAAGATCGCGCCGCACGAGTGCATCGAGTACGCCTGCATCTCCGCGGGATCAGAGGCATTTGCCTCGACGGTCAGCTCGTCGCGTCCCGCCCTTCCCAGCAGCTCGGCGTAGCTCTCCCAGCGGCCTGGATCGGCCAGCTCGCACAGCCCCTCATCGCGTCCCCCGACCTCGTCTGCGGTCAACCCCGCCAGCGGCGATTCGTCACTGACAAGTGCCAGCAGCTGCTCGACGAGCGCTCGCTGGGCCGCGATCACCGCGCCCGCGATCGAAGCCGTCTGTGACGAGCCTCCGGCGAGCAGGTTGCCGGGAAACGCGGAGTCGCCGTACGCGACGGCCACCCGTTCCAACGGCAGCCCGAGCCGCTCGGCGGTGAGGATCGTCTGGGTGGTCGACGTCCCCATCCCCATGTCGGCGGCCGGCACGGCGATCGTCGCATGACCCGTCTTGTCAAGCGTGATCCGCGCGGCGCCCCCGGGAAAGCGATGGTAGGGGTAGGTACCCATGGCGCAGCCCATGCCGATCGACCACTCTCCCTCGCGGCGGGTGCCGGGCTGTGCGCGGCGTTCCCACCTAAAGCGCTCGGCGCCCGCACGCCACGCCTCGACGATATGCCGGGCGGAGTACGGGAGCCCCGTGCTCGGATCCTTGTCGGGCTCGTTGCGGATCCGCACCTCGATCGGGTCGATGTCGAGCTCGATCGCGAGCTCGTCGATCGCCGACTCCAATGCAAAGGTCCCGACCGACTCCCCGGGCGCGCGCATGAACGAGTTGGCGAGCATGTCCATGTCGACGACCTGCTGGTCGGTCTTCAGGGTCTCGGTCGCGTACATGTGCCGCGCGGGGAAGGTGAACTGCTCGGCAAGCCCGTTGTAGGGGGTCATCGCCGAGATGCCAGTGTGGATGAGCGACTTGAAGCGACCGTCGTCATCGGCGCCGATGGCGACCCGCTGCTCGGTGTTCGTGCGACCGCCGACCAGCCGATAGACGCCCTCGCGCGTGAGCGTGACGCGCACAGGACGGCCTGCGAGCTTCGACGCGGCCGCCCCGATCAGATGGTGAGACCACAGCGTCTTGCCGCCGAATCCGCCACCGACATACGGAGAGGTCACATGCACCTGCTCTTCCTCGACGCCGAAGACCTGCGCGAACGTCCACGCGTGACCTTTCACACCCTGGCTGGCGTCGTGGACGATCAGGTCGTCGCCATCCCAGGCGAGCGTCACCGCGTGTGGCTCGATCGCGTTGTGGTTATGGCGCGGCGTCCGGTACGTGAGGTCGACGGAGTGGGGGGCGTCGATCAATGCGGCCTCGGCGTCGCCGACCAGGACCTCAACCGCCTGTCCCACGAGGCTGTCGGGCGTCCGCGGATGCGCCCGGGCCTCTTCGAAGGTGCGCGGCGGCGAGGACTCGTATGCCACTTCGATCAACGAAGCTGCGTAGTCGGCCTGCTCCGGCGTCTCAGCCAAGACGATCGCGACTGGTTCGCCGTTCCAATGGATGCTGTCGTCCTGCATCACGGGCAAGTTGGCGCCCCCGGCAGCCTTGGGACCGGTCAAGAACAGCGGCGGAGGTTGCATCCGCGGCGCGTTGCGGTAGGTCATGACGAGCACGACGCCGGGCGCCGCCTCGGCGGCGCTCGTGTCGAGCGTCGTGATCCGTCCGCGCGCAATCGTGCTGTGCCGCAGGGCTGCGTAGACCATGCCGTCGATCAGGTACTCGGCGGCGAACCGCGCTTCCCCGCGGACCTTGAGCGGCCCGTCGAGGCGCGACACCTGCGCGCCGATCAGGCCGTGCTGCGCGCGCACCAGCGGATCGGGAGCGGCGGCCGGCGTCCAGTCGTCGGGGACCGTCGCGACAGCGCGCGTGGCTTCTCCGTCGCTCACGAGCGCGCTCCTTCGGTCAACTGTTGCAGGACAGCGGCGAGCGTCCGACGGGCAAGGTCGACCTTGAACGCGTTGCCGGCGAGTGGGCGGGCGTCGGCCAGCTCCGCATCGGCCGCCCGAAGGAAGGTGTCCTCCGTCGCCGGCTGCGCGTGAAGCAGTTCTTCCGCACGCCGCGCCCGCCACGGCTTGGGAGCGACCCCGCCTAGCGCGAGCCGCGCACCCACGATCGAATCGCCGTCGAGCTCGAGCGCGGCGGCGACCGAGACCAGCGCGAACGCGTAGCTGGACCGGTCACGCACCTTGCGATAGGTGGAGCACTCGGCACGATTGGGGGCAGGCAGCTCCACGGCGGTGATCAGCTCGCCGTCCTCGAGAACCGTCTCGATATCGGGACGATCCTCGGGCAGGCGGTGCAGATCGCAGAGCTGCACCGTGCGCTCGCCCGACACGCTGCGAACGTGAACGACGGCGTCGAGCGCCGCAAGCGCGACGCACATATCCGACGGGTGGGTGGCAACGCAGGCAGCCGAAGTGCCCAGGATCGCGTGCACGCGGTTGAACCCCTCGATCGCGTCACATCCCTCGCCCGGGGTTCGCTTGTTACACCGCGAGCCGTCGGTGTCGTAGAAGTAGGTGCAGCGGGTGCGCTGCAGCAGGTTGCCGCCGACCGTCGCCATGTTGCGGATCTGCGCCGAGGCGCCGGCCACGATCGCGCGGGCGAGCATCGGATAGCCGGATCGGACCGCCTCGTGCTCGGCGACTGCGGTGTTGCGCGCCGCCGCGCCGATCATCAGGCCGCCGTCGGCTGTTGGCGCGATCTCGCGCGACAGACCGGTGACGTCGACCAGCGCCGACGGCGTCTCGACGGTCTCGCGCATGAGGTCGACGAGGTTCGTTCCCCCGCCGATGTAGCGCCCCGGTCCGTCGGCCGCGCGACGAACCGCGTCGTCGGCGTCCGCCGCGCGAGCGTAGGTGAGCTCGATCATGCCCCCTGCTCCGCGTATACGTCGGTGATCGCGTCCACGATCCCGTTGTAGGCGCCGCAGCGGCACAGGTTTCCGCTCATCCGCTCGCGCAACTCGTCGTGGCCGAACACGACGTCGACGGCCGTGAGGTCGTCGGTGACGTAGCTGGGTACGCCACGGCGAAGCTCCTCGATCATGCCGATGGCCGAGCAGATCTGGCCCGGCGTGCAATAGCCGCATTGAAACCCATCGTGATCGATGAACGCCTGCTGGAGCGGGTGCAGCGCGCCGTCGGAGGACAGGCCCTCGATCGTGGTCACCTCGCGGTCCTCGTACTGCACGGCAAGCGCGAGGCACGAGAGCACCCGCTCGCCGTCTACGAGCACCGTGCAGGCCCCGCAAGCTCCCTGATTGCAGCCCTTTTTCGAGCCATATAGCTCCAGGTGTTCGCGCAGGAAGTCGAGCAGCGAGACGCGAGCATCAGTGGGCACCGGCGCCTGGTGGCCGTTGATGATCATCGGCACGGCGGTCCTCCTTTCAACGAACTCACGATCGAAAGCGCTACCCCGCCTCCGTCCCAGGCTCACATCTTCGCAGGGCACGGCGGCCCGCCGTGGTGTCAACACGCCGTGCCGCGGCTTGACGGGCCCCGCCGGGCCTGATCGAATCGCCGCTAAGACCGGACCAAAGGAGACAAGATGTCGGTAATGATGGGGCTGCGGATCGCTGCCGATCCCGCGCGTGTCGAGCAAGCTCTCAACAGCGACCCCGAGCGGCTGCAGAGCATCGCCCAACGCGCTCGTGATGCAGGATGCATCCACCACAGGTTTTTCGCCAACGAGGCCGGTGGCGAAGTCCTCGTGGTAGACGAATGGCCCGACGCTCAGTCGTTTTTGCGCTTCTTTCAGAGCAACCCCGACATCGGCGAGATGATGGGCGAGGCCGGCGTCACTGAGCAGCCGACGCCGGTGTTCTGGCGCGAGCTCGATACGCCCGACAAGTTCTAGATCGCAGTTCATCAAGCATCCTTGCCGTCCCTGCGCCCGGCAGTCACAGGGATGAATCCGAGTGCTGACGATGAACTAAGCTGCGACCGGCCCAGCGCACATCGCGATGGACCGAGTATCTGAGCTCGACGCGACATTCAGGAGGCCACTCGTCATGCAGCTGGGAATGGTTGGACTTGGGAGGATGGGCGCGAACATGGTGCGCCGCCTGATGCGCGACGGACACGAGTGCGTGGTGTACGACGTCCGACAGGACTCGGTCGCCGCCCTAGAGCAGGAGGGCGCCGTCGGCTCGGACTCGCTGGAGAGCTTTGTGGCCAAGCTGAAGCCGCCTCGGGCGGTGTGGGTGATGGTGCCCGCCGCGTTCACCGACCAGACGCTTGACCAACTTGCCGACGTGCTCGATCAGGGCGACGTTCTGATCGACGGCGGCAACAGCTACTACCGCGATGATCTCGACCGTGCCGACCGGTTCGAGCCCCGTGGTATCCACTACGTCGACGTCGGCACCAGCGGCGGCGTCTTCGGTCTCGAGCGTGGCTATTGCCTGATGATCGGGGGCAAGACCGAAGCCGTGCAGATGCTCGATCCTGTATTTCGCACGCTGGCGCCGGGCCTCGGCGAAGCCGAGCGCACGCCGGGGCGGACGGGCGAGCCGACCACAGAAGAGCTCGGCTACCTGCACTGCGGACCGGCGGGTGCGGGCCACTTCGTGAAGATGGTCCACAACGGCATCGAGTACGGGCTCATGGCGGCCTACGCCGAGGGCCTGAACGTCCTGCACCACGCGAACATCGGCAAGGCCGCGCAGGAACACGACGCGGAGACCGCCCCGATCAGCAATGCGGAGCGCTACTACTCCTACGACTTCGACATGCCCGCGATCACCGAGGTGTGGCGTCGCGGCAGCGTGATCGCCTCGTGGCTATTGGATCTCACTGCCATCGCGCTCGTGGAATCTCCGCAGCTCGAGGAGTTCAGCGGACGCGTCTCTGACTCGGGCGAGGGTCGCTGGACCGTAGCCGCCGCCATCGACGAGAGCGTCCCGGCCAACGTCCTGAGCGCATCCCTGTTCAGCCGCTTCAGCTCCCGCGGCGAGGCCGACTATGGCGACAAGCTGCTGTCGGCCATGCGCAAGCAGTTCGGTGGCCACGCCGAGAAACCCTCAGCCGGCGTGTAAGGCCGTGACGGACGCCTGGGTGTACCTGTTGCGTTGTCGCGACGCTTCACTGTACACCGGTTGGACCGTCGATTTGCAGCGCCGGCTTGACCGCCACCAAGCCGGCGTTGCCAGCCGCTACACGGCCAGCCGGCGGCCAGTGGAGCTCGTGCTTGCGATCCCGATGCCTGACAGAAGCGCCGCGCGGCGCGAGGAGGCGCGGATCAAGCGGCTCTCGCGGTTGGCCAAGCTCGCGCTGATCAAGGACCAGCACGCAGCGCAGGATTAGGCGTCGGCGATCGCGCGGGCGGCGATCCGCCCGGAGAACACACAGCCGCCTAGGAAGGTGCCTTCGAGCGAACGCTTTCCGTGCATGCCGCCGCCACCGAAGCCGGCCGACTCGCCCACGGCGTACAGTCCCTGGACGAGGCTTCCGTTGGGGCGCAGCACGCGTGACTGCAGGTCGGTCTGGATGCCCCCGAGGCTCTTACGCGCCATCACCGTCATCCGGATTGCGATCAACGGCATCGCCCCGCTGTCGACGATCTGCTGAAAGTTGCAGGTACGCAGCCGATCTCCGCGCCAGTTGCGCAGCTGCGCGATGCGACGCAGTTGGTCGTCGTTGAACAGCGGCTTGCCGCGAGCAATCGTCGCGTCGTAGTCGTTGACCTCCCGTTGCATTTGCTCGGTGTCGAGCGCCCCGTCGCCAGTGACTTCCTGCATCCGTTGCCCGAGCTCTTGGAGGGAGCGGCCGGTCACGAAGTCTGGGCAGTGCTCGACGAAGTGCCTGACGAGGGTCGGCTTGCCGAGCAGAATCGAGAGCAGGAATCGCACCGGGCGCTTCTCGCGAATGTTCGGGTTGTGCTGAGAACCCGAGACGTCGAGCTCGCGGCGGGCGATCTTCCAATTGCAGATCATCCAGTAATACGCACGCTCGTCCTCGCACATGCGCTGCAATGCGTAGTACGCGTCGAAGGTTGGGATCAGGGCGGCCGGGCCGTACCGGCGGCCCGTGGGGTCGAGCACTAACCCGGACCGTGGTGGGATCAGCTTCAGCCCGTGCAGCGGACGCCTTGGACGCGGGTGGCGAACAGCATCGGCGTAGTTCCACATCCGCGAGATGTGCGTGACGTTGCCGCCGATCCGGTTGACCTCCTCGTGCATCGCGCCGTCGGCGTAGTAGTGCGAGCCCATCAGGATCTCCGCGGGTGCAGATCCCAGCTCAGCCGGCCATTCACGGCGCACGATGTCGAGGTTGCCGCCGACGCCGCCGGCGGCAATCACCACCCGGTTTGACCGCACCGCGATCTCCGGGGCTCCCTCCGCGGGAAGCATCCGACAGCCGCACACGGCGCCGTTGTACTGCAACAGCTCGGTCACGCGGGTGCCAAAGCGCACCTCGAGACGCGACCGGCGGGGGTGTCGCTGGATCGCGTCCCAGACGGCATCGACGAGCGCGAGGCCGCAGCCCCAGGTCAGGTGAAATCTCGGCACGGAGTTGCCGTCGCCGTACATGCCGCGCTCGGCCCAGTTCACGATTGGAAAGAACCGGACGCCGTGAGCCTTGAGCCATCCGCCCACTTCGTCCCTAGCGCGTGCGACGTACTCCTGCGCCCAGCGCTGAGGCCACTCGTCGTCGTGGTCAAACTCAGCGACGCGCTGCCAATCCGCCAAGGCGAGCGCGACGCTGTCCTGGATCCCGGAAAACCTCTGCTCGCGCGTGTCGACCATGAACATGCCGCCGAAAGCCTCGCGCGCGAGCCCCCCGACCTCGTGGGGCGCACATCGATCCACGAGGAGAATGCGCACGTCGGCGCGTTCGAGCAGTTCCAAGGTCGTGACGAGGCCGGCCAAGCCGGCTCCGACCACCACGACATCAAACGCTGGCGCATCGAGCATGACGGGGCACCGTATCGTCAACATGCTCCCGAGGCTCCCGCTAGGCGTGAGGGTTTAGGGCCGATCCTGGGTAAGAGGGGCGTCGTGGCCGACTTAGAGGGTTCCCGGTCGATCGAGATCGCCGCGCCGCCGCAGCGCTGCTTCGCCATCGCCGCCGACGTGGATCGCGTCCCGGAGTGGCACGGCGCGATGACGCACGTGGAAGTGCTCGAGCGCGACGGCGACGGCCGCGCGACGGTGGTCGTCAGCCAGATCGACGCGACGGTGGCGCGCGTGCGGGTCTGTCTGCGGTTCAGCTACGACGAGCCGCTGGCCGTGCGGTGGACGCGCGAGGGCGGGGATCTGAGCTCGTTAGTCGGGTCGTGGCACTTTCAGGAGCGCGGTGACGGCGTGACGCTCGCGACGTATGCGCTTGAGATCGGCGTCGGCCGGCGTCTCGGCGTGCTGGTCCGCAGCGTCCGCGGCCCGGTGCGCGGCCGGATCGAATCGCTGCTGGCCGATCGCCCGGTCCAAGGGCTCAAGGCTCGCGCCGAGTCAACCTGATCGGCGGCCCGGCTGCTGACTCAGCGCGTAGTCATGCCGATGAGCAGCTCGTAGAAGACCGGTTCGCCCGTGGTAGTGATCCGGTGCCTGAACCGCGTTCGCTCCACGATTTCGAGATCACCCTCGTCCGCCAGCCGCTGGACCGCGATGCCGAAGCCGTCAGGGTCCGACGTGTCCATCCAGCGTTCGTCGATCGTGAGCACGATCGGGGCGCCCTGGGGAAGGACCGCCAGCGCGTTGACGAGCGCTGTCGGCGGCGCGTGCGTGCCACCGAATGCTCCCGCCGACACCAGCCCCTCGAGCTCGTGCGTCCGGAGCTCGGTCCACAGCTCGGAGTCGCCCGACGCTAGATCGCCAACCAGGTAGCTGCCGTAAACACCGGGCCGGTCGCGCATGCACGCGGCGCGTGCAGCGGGCAACGCGTCGACACCAACGATCCGCGCGACCCCATCGCGCGCAAGGAGCTCGCCAACCAAGCCCGTGCCGGCACCTACGTCGAGCACTGTGATCGAGCTTGCCTGCAAACCTGCCCGAGCGGCCGCGCGATGAAATCCTTGCGCTGCAACCTGCGGCGAGCAGCACTGCAGCTGCTCCTGTACGACGTGCTCGTAGAGCCCGGGCACGGCGTAGATGCGCGTGTAATCGTGCAGGTGAACGATCTCGGAGTCGCCGAGGGCGACATATTCGCCGTCGGCGTTTGGCGGGCCGACCAGCCGGACGTCTTCAAACGAGGTCGCCATGTCCTGAGACTAGGACAAGACGCCATGCGTGTCAGACCGTAACGGTCGCCTAACGCAGGGCCGCTAGCGTCTTCGATCTTTAGGACGCCGTACACAAAAGGAGTTGTATGCACCATCGTTTTCGTTCCCTGGCCCTGGGTCTGCTTGGGCTGTTGGCGCTCGCACCGGCCGCGGCGGCAGCGTCTCACCAGAAGGCCGCTTCGAAGCCCAAGACGGTCAAGGGGATCCTGCTGTCGCTCGGCGACTCATACTCGGTCGGCTGGCAGGAGCTGCCCGGCGGAACGCAGGGCTCGACCCATAACGGCCCTGCCGATCAGCTGGTGCCGCTTGCCGCGGCCCGCGGCTGGCACCTGAAGCTCGTCAACCTCGGTTGCGGCGGTGCGACGACGACCTCGATGCTGACGGCATCGGCGGTGGGTTGCGACCCGCGGGCCCTCGCTCCCGGCGCGACCAACTACCCCAACAAGAGTCAGACGCAGGCCGCGGTCGCGTTCATCAAGAGTCACCCCAACCAGGTGAAGGTCGTCACGATCTCGATCGGCGGCAACGACGTCGACGGTTGTCCGACCCAGTCCGATCCCACCGGTTGCGTGAAGGCGAACATGCCCAAGGCGACCGAGAACCTGACCAAGATCGTCAAGCAGCTTCGTGCGGCCGGCGGTAAGCAGATGCGGATCATCGGCTCGACCTACCCCGACGTCGAGCTGGGATTGTGGGTGCATCCGACGGTCCTCGGCGCCAACACGCTGGCGCTCGTCCCCGGGTCGATCAGCGCCTTCAAGGACGACATCAACCCGGGCCTCAAGAAGGCCTACGACACAGTCGGCGCAGCATTCGTCGACGTGACGAAGGCGACCGGTGCCTACGGTCCGTTCGTGGCTACGAACGACCCGACGTTCGGTCAGATCCCCGTGCCGGTCGCCAAGGTCTGCACCTTGACGTACTTCTGCGACGGGACCTTCAACATCCACATGAAGACGCCCGGGTACCACATCATCGCTGCGCTCGAGGCGAGCACGCTGCCGAAGCTGAAGTAAGGCGAAGTTCGCTGCTCCCGGGCCCGACGCTTCGGCCGAGGGCCCGGGCAGTTGTCTGCGATGCGTCAGGTCAGCGAGCGCGGATACGAGTGCTCCTTGAGCACCACGTTGAGCTGCGCGCCGAGCAGGGTGATCATCGACTGCAGGTAGAACCACCAGAGGATGGTGATCACCGTCGCGAAATGACCGTAGGTTGACTGGGCGTTCTTCAAGTAGCGCGAGATGATCAGCGTGGATAGCTCCTGCAGCACGAAGAAGGCGATCCCGGAGAGAAGCGCTCCCGGTAGCACGTCACGGGTGCTGACGTCTCGCTCGGTGAGGATTCGGAACGCGGCCAGGAAGATCCCGATGTCGAGCGCCGCGGACAAGACATAGCCGCCCACCCGCCCGGCGGCGCCGAGGTTGACCCCGCTGGCGGAGCTCGCAACGAGCCCGGACAGCAGCGTCGTGATCACGAGGCCCAGGCCGACGGTGGCCAGCACCGAGATGCTTCGGATCATCTGCTTGAACAGACCTGGCTGCTGGTCGGGCTCCGTGCCCCAGACTGAGTTGAAAGCGAACTGTGCGGTGCGCACGACGCCGGAGCCACTCCACAGAGCCGTCGCCAGCCCGAGGACGATCGTCCACCATGCGCCACTCAAGCCGCTGACCGTCTTGGGGTCGAGCAGCGGGAACAGCTGAGCGACGTGCGTGAGCACAGAGTCCTTGTCGCTCGCCGGCAGAAAGATCGCTAGCAAGGTCACCAGCACGAGGAACAGCGGGAACACCGAGAAGAACGCCCAGAACGCGATCATCGCCGCGAAGTTCGCGGACTGATCTTCAGAGAATTTCTTGAACGTCGCGACAGCGACGCTCAGTGTTGTGCTCCGCTTCTGCGCCCGGTCGAGCTTCTGCAGGACGCCCGTGCTC
>Ga0207693_10000732_pt1 | contig 29592 bp, 29 predicted proteins | sample LARL81metaG_FD_184347 | JGI IMG/M metagenome (GOLD analysis project Ga0207693, IMG submission 184347) | Corn, switchgrass and miscanthus rhizosphere microbial communities from Kellogg Biological Station, Michigan, USA - LAR L8-1 metaG... | ecosystem: Host-associated > Plants > Roots >... | reverse complement strand
CAGCCTGTACGTAGTGAGTGCCGCCGATAACCAGGGAGTCCTCGTCCCACTGCGGGACACCAGGTTGCGGGCCTGGGCCGTCGACCCGTGCCGTCCATTCCACTGTGAAGTACATACCTCGGAGTGTTGCATAAGGCGGGGCCGAACCTGGCGGTTGACGAGGCCTTTTAACGAACCGGGACGAGGAGGGGAGGGACCCCGGCTAGGGGGCAGGGCACAGGAGGTAGTGGCAGGGTGCCCGGGTCCCGCCTGGCCTCTGGGCGCCCCCGGCTAGCAGCTGCGCCGGGGTGTGCTGGGTGCCTCCTGCGCCCTGGGGTGCGCGCCTGGGGGGTTGTGCGCGTGCAGCGTGGCTGGCCCTGTCTGCTGCCTGCGCGCTGTGTGTGCACCGGCTACCCGCTCTGACCTGCGCAGACACGCCCCCCTCTCTACCCCAGGGGGTATACCCCCGCCCGCTCACGTCGACGGGGATGTAATGCGGCTGCCCGACCCGATGCGATCGCATACGCCCATTTTTCAGTGTCAGTAGATAAGGAGAAAACATGCGCTCACCAGCAGGTTTAGGTGAAGCCGGCAAGAAACTATGGCGGTCGATACACCAGGTTTCGACTTCTCGGAGGAGCCTGGAAAGGTCCATCTGCTCACTCAAGCGTGCCGGGTGGCGGACATCATCGCCGAGCTGGACGACGCCGCAGACGAGGCACCGCTCACTGTGAGGGGTTCGCAGGGTCAACCCGTGACCAGCCCGTTCATCGCGGAAGCCCGGGTGCAACGAGCCTACAGGCTCAGTTACTGGGCAGGTTGGGCCTGCCCGACAACGACGAAGACGCCGACGAGGCTGCTCGTCGGTCTAAGGCCGGTAAGACTGCGGCCAAGGCCAGATGGCAAAGGGGCTACTGATGACAAGACGCAAGCGTGCGCCCGCTCCAGATTCGGCCCCGGAGTCACCATCGCCGACTACTTCCGATGGCTACTCACCCGCCCGGGAGCTGCCTTCGAGGGCGCGGTCTGCGGTGTGCTCGCGGCGATCGGCGGGCCGATCGTCGAAGCCCTGCTCGCCGGGGTTGGGGTGTTCCGCTACGCCGACGATTCGAATGCGTCCTTCGGGGTGGCGCCGTGGCTGCCGGCGCTGTAACTTCGCGTTCGGTGTGGTGGTGGGGGTGCTCGCCGAAATCGCGGCCAAGGACCGAGAGCGGAGCGTCAGATCGTCTGCTTCCGGCACGCCAGCGCCGCGCTGACGAATGCGTCGCGGGCCGCGTTGTCGGTCGCCACATCCCAGATCAGCGTGACCCGGCTGGGGCCGATGTCCTGGATCGGCAGCACCCGCACATCCGGTCGGCGGTAGAACGCCGTCGTCGAGCGCGGCAGGATCACGAAACCCGCTTGCGCCGCAACGAGTTCCAGCTTCTCCTCCACCGTGTGCGCCATCTGGCCCGCACGGCGATGCTCGGGTGTGGCGATCGCATGCCACTCCGGCACCGTAGCCGGGTCCTGCAGCAGCCGCTTGGACGCCAGATCTCTCAACCGAACGGAGCGCTTCTTGGCCAGGGGATCGGCGGCAGGCAGGACGACGACCCGGGGTTCCTCCAGCAGCGGTGCGGTGCCGAGCCCGTGGTGGTCGATGGGCTCGCGTGCATACACCACGTCGATCTCGCCGCGGTGCACGACGTCGACCTGGTCGGCCCAGCTGACCTGCACCACGACCGCACGCCGCGACGGGTTGCCGGCCTCGAACGCCGTTGCGGCGGCCGTCGCCAACAGGCCGGGCATGACGCCAACGGTCACCGTCACCGTCGGGTCGGCGATACGAGACAGGCGCTCCTGCAACGCCTTTGACTCGGCAAGAAGGAAACGGGCGTCGTCGAGCAGTTGCTTACCTGCGATGGTCAGCTGAGTTCCGCGCGAGTCGCGTTCGAACAACTGCACGCCTAGCTCGCTTTCGAACGACCGGATCTGGCGTGACAGGACCGGCTGTGCGATGTGCAGCCGGTCGGCAGCGCGGCCGAAGTTCAGTTCCTCGGCGACTGCCACGAAGTAACGGAGTTTGCGCATGTCGAGGTCGGGTGCGACCATACCGCTAGGGTATCGCTCCGCGACGAAAAGGGTCTTGGACTCCGACCACATTCCGGCCCGACAGTGGATGCATGAGCCTGAAGAACGCACGCGTCCTTGTCATCGGCGGCACCTCCGGCATCGGCCTGGGTGTCGCCTCCGCAGCGGCTGACCGCGGAGCCATCCCGATCGTGGTGTCGCGCCGGCAGTCCAGCGTCGACCGCGCGCTGGCCCAGCTGCCCGATCATGCCCGCGGCGCCACCGTCGACCTCACCGACCTGGCAGCTGTTGAGCGGCTGGCCGCCGACCTCGGCGAGATCGAACACCTCGTGTTCACCGCCGGCGAGACACTCGAGCTGGCGCCGCTGGCCGACCTCACGCCGGAGATCATCACCGGCTTCTTCCAGACCCGCTTCGTCGGCGCGCTGACGGCGGTGCGCGTGTTCGCGCCGCGCATCACGACCGGCGGGTCGATCACGTTGACGAGCGGCACCGCCGCCGAGCAACCGGGCTTCGGCGCGCTGCCGGTGAGCATCTGCGGCGCGATGAATGCGCTGACCAAGGCGCTCGCCTTCGAGCTCGCGCCGATCCGCGTCAACGCCGTAGCACCGGGCGTCGTGCGCACCCCGCTGTGGGACGCGATGAGTGAGGGGGACCGGCAGCACATGTACGACCAAGCCGCACAACGACTTCCACTGGGCCGCGTGGGCGAGGTGGCAGACACCGCTCGGGCCTATCTCTATTGCATGGAGCAGGGGTTCGGCACCGGTATCGTGCTGACGGTCGACGGCGGGACGGTTCTCGTCTAGACGGCCCGGCAATCGAATGCGGCTGATATCTAGAGGCCAAGAATTCTCCAAGGCCTCGACGGCAGCCTTGTGGGCGCACCACTGAAAGGACTATGACATGACGACGTCGTTGCGACGGAGCGGAAGAGCAAGGAATTTCGCGTCAATCACGCTGACGGCCGCGGCGGCCGCGGCGACCCTCGGCTTGGCCGCCCCCGCACACGCCGACGTCACCAGCTTTCAGTTCCTGGCGCCATCCGGGAACATCGGCTGCGAGATGGAGGACGACCACGACGGCACGGCGTTCGTGGTGTGCAAGATCCGTGACCACACTTGGGCGGCGTCGGCGAGTGAGTACTGCCAACAGGCCTCGGTACCGGGAGCCACCGGGGGACCGGGCTCGGATATGCAGCTCGCCCAGGGTAATCCGCCGTGCGTGGGGCCCCACACGATTCAGATCTTCTTGTCCGGTCAGTACGCCCCAGCGCCGCTTGACTATGGCCAGAAGCGGTCGATCGGCACGATCACGTGCGAAAGCGAGCCGTCGGGTGTGACGTGCACCGACGCCAGCACCGGCCACTTCTTCCGCGTGTCGAGCGAGTCATACGACCTGGGCTGACAGTCCCGCTAAGGCAGCAGGTCCTGCAATTCCTCGACGAAGCGCAGGGACTCGCTTCGGTCGGCGGCAAGCGGCTGCAGCAGCAGCGTGGTGGCTCCGGATTCGGTGTAGGCGGCGACGCGCTCCTTGACGAAGCCGCGCGGGCCGACCAGCGCGATGTTGCGCACCAGCTCGTCGGGCACCGCCTCGATGGCCTCGGCCTTCTTCCCGCCGAGATAGAGGTCCTGGACGTGGTCGGCCACCTCGCCGAACCCGTAGCGGGTGGCGAGATCGTGGTAGAAGTTGCGGCCGCGTGCACCCATCCCGCCTATGTACAGCGCCAATTGTGGCTTGACCCAAGACAATCGGTCATTCACGTTGTCGCCGATGGCCAACGGAGCGCTGACCATGATGTCGAGCGGGCCCAGTGCTGGATCGCGCTTGGCATACCCAGACCGCAGCGACTCGCCCCACACCTGGTCGGCCTTCTCCGGGTAGTAGAACACCGGTTGCCAGCCCTCGGCGATCTCAGCGGTCAACTCGACGTTCTTCGGGCCCAGCGCTGCGATCGTGATCGGAATGCGATCGCGGACAGGATGATTGATCAGCTGTAGCGGCTTGCCGAGGCCGGTGCCCCGGTCGGCAGGCAGCGGGATCTGGTAGTACTTCCCGTCATATGTGACCCGCTCGCGGCGCCACACCTGCCTGCAGATGTCGACGACCTCGCGGGTCCGGCCCAGCGGCGCGTCGAACGGCACACCGTGGAAGCCCTCCATCACTTGCGGGCCCGAGGTGCCGATACCCAGCCGGAAGCGGCCGTCGGACACGTAGTCGAGTCCGGCCGCGGTCATCGCCAGCAGCGACGGCGTGCGGATGTAGATGGGCACCACACCGGTGCCCAGCTCGATCCGGGACGTCTTGGCCGCCAGAAAACCCAGTTGGCTGATCGCGTCGTACGAGTAGGCCTCGGCGACCAGCGCGATGTCGACGCCGACCTTCTCCAGCTCGACGACCTGGTCGACAGCCTCGAGGAAGCCGCCCGCGTAGTTGAGAAAGATCCCTGTCCGCATCATCGAGTTATACCCCCAACCGGTTGGTTGGCCACCCTCAGGGCTTCAAAAGGGCGACAACTTTGTGTTCGATGGCCACCGGATCGTCGGCGAACGGGTTGACCACAGGTGCCTTCGGCAGGTCGACCTCGGGGTCGGCGAAGTCGGCGTAGGCCTTATCGCCGGTCAGCGCGTGCAGTAGGTAGCCGGTCAGCAGCGCCCGAACCACTTTCTGCGTGCTGCGGTCCGCGCCGGGCAGTCCGACGACGCGCGCCAGCCGCCTACCCTCGATCAGGCCCCCGGCCTTGGCCTTGTTGACGGTGCGAAGCGTCGCGGCCTTCCATATCCGGGCCAGCTCAACAGCGTTGGAGCGCAACGTCATTGGGTCGCCGGGTGCCGTGAGCACCAGACCGGGTACCGTCAGCCCCGCCGCAGGTTGCTCGGCCGCCGGCTTGGTCACCGTCGGAAACATCGCGACGACGGCCTTCGGCTTGGCGGGCATCCCAGCAGCCGCGAACACCGCCGCCGACGCGCCGAAACCATGCCCGACGACACCGAGCTTCGTTGGGTGCACACTGATCTCTCCGGGGCCCAGCCGCACGCCGGCGATGATGTCCAGGGTGGTGCCCAGGTCGAACGCGAGGTTCAGCACCGACGGTGCCACCCCCGTCTCGGTGTTGGGTGCCGCGGCGACGATGCCCCACGACGCCAGATGCTCGAGTGTGCCCTCGTAGCGGTCCCCGCCGGCCAGCCAGTCGTGACCGAGCGCGACACCCGCGAGATTCATCCCGGACTCAGGGGTATAGACGACGCCGGGCAGTCCGGCAAAGGCCAGGTCACCGCGTAATGCTCGATGCGGGCCGCGCCGGGTCAACGCGCTGAACAGCTTCTTCGTGCTGGCCACCATCGAACCGTAGCGCAGACGGTGTGTGACGTAGCTCTTGCACTACCCTGGATGGCTATGTGTGGAATCGTCGGCTACGTCGGGCAGCGTCCTGCCCGTGACATCGTCGTCGACGCGTTGCGCCGCATGGAGTACCGGGGTTACGACTCGGCCGGGGTCGCGTTGTTGGACGGGCATGGTGGTCTGACGGTGCGCCGTCGGGCGGGGCGGCTGGCCAACCTGGAGGCCGCGCTCGACGAGACGGACGAAAACAGCCTCGCCGGCAGCACCGGGGTCGGCCACACCCGCTGGGCGACGCACGGCCGGCCCACCGACCGCAACGCTCATCCGCACCGCGACATCACAGGCAAGATCGCGGTCGTCCACAACGGGATCATCGAGAACTACGCGCTGCTGCGCGCGGAGCTGGAAGCCGCGGGGGTCGAGTTCGCCAGCGACACCGACACCGAGGTCGCCGTTCATCTGGTCTCCAGGCAGTACGACCACGGCGACACCGCCGGCGACTTCGCGGCCTCCGTGCTCGCCGTGCTGCGCCGGCTCGAGGGCCACTTCACGCTGGTCTTCGCCAACGCCGACGAGCCGGGCATGATCGTGGCCGCCCGCCGCTCCACGCCGCTGGTTGTCGGTGTCGGCGACGGCGAGATGTTCGTCGGCTCCGACGTGGCGGCGTTCATCGAGCACACCCGCGACGCCATTGAACTCGGTCAGGATCAGGCGGTGGTGATCACCGCCGACAGCTATCGCATCACCGATTTCCACGGCGATCCGAACGTCGACTTCCGTGAATTTCACATCGACTGGGACCTGTCGGCTGCCGAAAAGGGTGGCTACGAGTACTTCATGCTCAAGGAGATCGCCGAGCAGCCCACCGCGGTCTCGGACACACTTCTCGGCCACTTCGTCGACAATCGCATCGTGCTTGACGAGCAACGGCTTTCCGACCAGGAACTGCGCGAGATCGACAAGGTTTTCGTCGTGGCCTGCGGTACGGCCTACCACTCTGGGCTGCTGGCCAAGTACGCCATCGAGCACTGGACGCGATTGCCGGTCGAAGTCGAGCTCGCCAGCGAGTTCCGTTACCGCGACCCGGTTTTAGATCGCCATACATTGGTCGTCGCGATCTCGCAGTCCGGCGAGACCGCCGACACGCTTGAGGCGGTGCGGCATGCCAAGGAGCAGAAGGCCAAGGTGCTGGCCATCTGCAATACCAACGGCAGCCAGATTCCGCGCGAGTGCGACGCGGTGCTCTACACCCGCGCCGGGCCGGAGATCGGCGTCGCGTCGACCAAGACATTCCTCGCCCAGGTCGCGGCGAACTACCTTGTCGGACTTGCCCTTGCGCAGGCCCGCGGTACCAAGTACCCCGACGAGGTGGAGCGCGAGTACCGCGATCTGGAGGCGATGCCCGATCTGGTCGCGCGGGTACTGGAGACCACCGAACCAGTCGCCGCACTGGCCCACCAGTTCGCGCAGTCGCAAACGGTGCTGTTCCTCGGCCGTCACGTCGGCTATCCCGTCGCGCTCGAAGGAGCGCTCAAGCTCAAGGAATTGGCGTACATGCACGCCGAGGGGTTCGCCGCAGGTGAGCTCAAGCACGGCCCGATCGCGCTGATCGAAGACGACCTGCCGGTGATCGTCGTGATGCCGTCACCAAAGAGTTCCCCGACGCTGCACGCCAAGCTGCTGTCGAATATCCGGGAGATCCAGGCCCGCGGCGCGGTCACCATCGTCATCGCCGAGGAGGGCGACGACACTGTCCGGCCGTACGCGGATCACCTGATCGAAATACCAGTGGTGTCAACGCTTTTCCAGCCGCTCCTGTCGACGATTCCGCTACAGGTGTTCGCGGCAGGCGTCGCGCAAGCCCGCGGCTACGACGTGGACAAGCCCCGCAACCTGGCGAAGTCCGTCACCGTCGAGTAGTGCCGATGGCCGCCGCGCACGCGAGAAGCGGAAAGGGCCGAGCCGGAACGCCTGCGGCGCAGGGTGTTCAGCTCGAAGGCGATGCCGAAGTCGTTCACGGACGACCAGTTGCGCTCGCTCGACATCGCACGCGATCAACGGCGAGTATCCGGACGAGATCGCTCAGCGAGCAGGCCGGTTCTGGGGCGTGGTCGCTGCATCCGGCACGGGTGTGTCGACGCCGTAGTCGCGAGGCCCGGCAAATTCCAGCCAGCAGGTAGGCGACCCCGTGGCTGCCCGGAACCGCTGATGCATGGCTAGCGGTGAGGTCAATTGCCACCCCGCCGGCCTAGGGTATTCGTAAGCGTATCTGCCTGATTAACAGGCGTTTTGCCGTCGTTGGGGGCCGCCCAGCCGAGGAGTAGACGATGTCCGAGCGTGCAGTGGCAGACAGTGCAGCGGTATGGGGTAAGCGCGACGACATGATCGTCCGCGGGCAGTCGCCGTTCAATGCCGAGCCGCCCGCGGCGGTGTTGGCCAACAGCGAGATCACCCCCGTGGACGGGTTTTACGCGCGCAATCACGGCCCGTTTCCCGACATCGCAGCGCAGCAATGGCGATTGACCGTGGGCGGATTGGTAGATCGACCGCTGATGCTGACCTATGACCAACTGACGACCGATTTCGAGCAGCACAGCGTGGTGGCCACCCTTGCTTGTGCGGGCAACAGGAGAGCGGAGCTGTTGCGGGTGCGCCCGATCCCGGGCAAGGACCCGTGGGAGCACGGGGCGATCTCGACCGCGGAGTGGCGCGGCGTGCGACTGGTCGACGTGCTGGCCGCGGCGGGCGTGCATCGCGAGGACGGCCTGCATGTCGAGTTCCTCGCCCCCGACGTCGCCCAGGAGGCCCGGCCGGTGCAGTGCTATGGCAGCTCGATCCCGTTGGCCAAAGCGACATCCGGGGAGGTACTGCTGGCCTGGCAGATGAATGGCCAACCGCTGCCGAGGGCACATGGCGGCCCGGTGCGGGTGGTCGTGCCCGGCTACATCGGGGCGCGCAGCGTCAAGTGGGTCAACGCGATCACTGTGCAACCCGCGCCGTCGGAGAACTACTTCCAGGCTCTCGACTACCGCATCTTGCCGCCTGAGGCAGACCCCGACACTGTCCCTGAGGGCCAAGGCATCGCGCTGTCGACGCTGCCGCTCAACTGCGACGTCCTCGTGCCCACCGACGGCGACCAGGTTGCGGCGGGCACGCTGACCATCCGCGGTTGGGCGATGGCCGGCGACGGCCGCGGGATCGGGCGCGTAGATGTGTCCCTCGACGGCGGCCGAGCCTGGCGTCAGGCCAACCTGCATCCCGCACCGAGTCGATGGGCATGGCGTCCTTGGTCGGCCACCGTCGACGTGGCTCCAGGACCGCTGAGCATCACCGCCCGCGCCTGGGACGATACCGGCGTCACCCAACCCGAGTCCCCGGCCGCTCTGTGGAATCCCCGCGGCTACGGCAACAACGCTTACGCGCACATCGAATTGAGCGTGGTCGGCGCGACCGGCACCGGCGTGTCGACCGGCTAGCTGCGGCGTCGGTGACACGATGACGGCGTGTCTGTCGTCGAGGTCATCGAGGGAATCGGCAAGGCGATCGATGCCATCGGTGTCGCCGTCATCGCAGGTGGTGCCATACTCGCTGTCTTCCTGACGATTGGACGGATTCGACAGGAAGACAGCGGTGCCTATGAGTTTTTCCGGCGGCGCCTGGGCCGCGCGATCCTTCTCGGCCTCGAATTCCTGGTTGCCGCAGACATCATCCGCACCGTTGCCGTCACGCCGAGCGCCGAGAGCGTCGCCGTACTGGGCGGCATCGTGCTGATCCGGACGTTCCTAAGCTTTTCGCTCCAGCTCGAGGTGACGGGCGCGTGGCCGTGGCAGCAGCGCTCGATCGCCGCCGCCGACAAGACCCAGGGGCACTCCGTCGACTAAGCCACTGTCGGCAGATGCCGTGCGAGGAACGGCCGGATCAGCGCGACGACCTCGGCCAGCCGGCTCTCCAGGAGGAAGTGGCCCCCCTCGAGCAGGTTGATCTCTGCCTTCGGTAGATCACGGGCGAACGCCAGGGCGCCGTCCGGCCCGAAGATCGGGTCGTTGCGGCCCCACACCGCCAGCAGCGGCACCTGCGAGGTGCGGAAGTATTCGTGCACGTTCGGGTACAGGTCGACGTTGGAGCTGTAGTCCGCGAAGAGCTCCAGCTGTGCGGCCACCCGTTCCGGAGTGCTCGCCACCGCCGAGTGCGCGTTGACCCAGGCATCGGGGTCGACCACCGATGGATCCGAAACACCGTGGGTGAATTGCCATTTCACCCCATCGATGCTGATGAACTCGAGCAATGGTGCGGCGTTGCCTTCAGAACGGTTGCGGCCGTAGGCGAACAACGGCTCCATCACGTCGCCGACGAACCCCTCCACGTAGGCATTGCCGTTTTGGCTGATGATCGCCGCGATGCGTTCGGGATGGCGCAACGCCAACCGCCAGCCCACCGGGGCGCCGTAGTCCTGGACGAAGATCGCGTACCGCCGCAGGCCGAGGTGGTCCAGCAGCGCGTCGACATGGTCGGCGAGGTTGTCGAACGTGTACTTGAACTCGTCGGCGCTCGGCACGTCGGAGTGGCCGAAGCCGGGGTAGTCGGGGGCGATGACGTGGTATCGGTCGGCGAGTGCGGGGATCAGGTTGCGGTACTGGTATGAGCTGTTTGGGGTGCCGTGCAGCAGCACCAGAGCTGGAGCGGCGGGTGAGCCTGCCTCACGGTAGAAGACCTGGCGGCCGGCGATGTCGGCGTAACGATGATGGGTGACCATGCCTAACCCTTTCTATCCGTTATTACAGTTAGGCGTAGTCAACACCCCTTGAACCTAACCTGTCAAGTATTCTATGATGGTTAGCATGTCTTCCACAGTGGATTGGCAGGTCGCTCTGCTGGACCTGCTCAACACCACGCCGGTGATCGACGGGCAGACCGTCGACCGACTCGCCGACGGGGCCGCCGCACGCTCGTGGCTTCGCGCGCACGGCGCGGGCAGAGGAGAGGATGTCGGTGCCATGCGGGCGGTGCGCGATGACTTGCAACGCGTCGTTCGAATGGAGGCCGACGCGTCCGTGCTCCGTCGCTATCTCAGCGACGTTCGTCGCGTGCCCGACATCGGGCCCGACGGCGTCACCTGGTCGCTCGAGGCCGACTGGCCGGCTCGCATCGTGCTGGCCTGGGGTGAGGTGGAGCGAGACATGCCGGGTCGGCTGCGGCCCTGCGCCAACGAAGAGTGCCGGTTGTTTCTCCTTGACCACTCCCGTGCCGGGACGGCCCGCTGGTGTTCGATGAGCGGCTGTGGCAACCGGATGAAGGCGCGGCGCCACTACAGCAAGACCCGCCGCGACTGAAAACCTCGCTGTCAACGTCGCAGGCATGGAATCCCGGCTGTGTTGCGGCACTGCTACACCGCTCCGAGCGCACGCGGGAAGCGCGCGCCCGCAAGTGCTTTTCGCACAGTGACGCCGGTCAGCCTCGCCGGTAGATCACGCCCTGGTGCGGTTCGAGGGTGACGCGTCTGGGGGCGGGGGAGCTGTCAGCTGCACTGAGGCCTTCCGGCACCTTGAAGGTGATCGCCCGGCGCGGATGACAGTTGAAGTTGGCCGCCGCCCATCCGTTGGTAAAGCCGCGTGACCGCCCGTATCCGCGTCGTCTCGGCTTCTCCACCGGTTGTCCCAAGTCCCAATTCAGTTGCGGGATAAAGGGTGTGACGGAATAGTCGTCATGTCCGGTGGCGGTGAAGGCGCCGCCTTGGCCGCCACCGAAGATCCAAAAGGCCGCCAGGCCGTACGTGAAGTTTTGGTGCTCGTTCGTCCCGTCGGTGGCCACCCTGACGATGTTGAGCCCGGGGCGGCACACTTCCTCCATCTGGGCCAAAGCGGTTGGCGGGTCGAGGTAGTCGTCAGGACCCCATGCCAGCCACACCTCTTCGAATCCACCGCCGAATCTGGCATGGCGTTCCCATCGGCCCGGGTCACGGCGGGATTCGGCGATGTTGGGGACCAACAGCTTGCCGATGCGGTTGAGTTCCGTGCCTGCACGAGAGACAAATTCGTCCAGAGCCCGACGGAAATCCGCCATCGTTCGATCGCCCTCGATGGGCGGCGCTATGCCGTAGTAGTCGTCGAAGACATCGTTGTCAGCCAGCACACCGTCCCACGGTGTGCCGTCGAGTTCCCGGACCACGTTGTCGCACCAACGCTGTTGGTAGTCGGTGTCCCACACCGCCATCTGCCAATGGCCGGGATAGGTATTCCATTCGATAAGGGCACCGTCACGCCGCCGGGCGAACCAGTGCGGCGCCGCCTGCAGCGCCTCAGAATGGCTTACGCCAGAGCTGTAGATGGGACCGGGCTCGTAGCTGCGGGTGGACGACAGACACTTGTAGCAAAGCACCGTCATATCGGGCCGCGCTGACTTCAGGCGACACAGCGCATCGGTCTCCCACGGCTGCAGGATCGCCACCTGATAATTCTCGATGGCAAATGACAGTTCATCATCGGTCAGCGGATCGCCGTAGCGAAGCCAGGCGCCGTGACGCACGGTGCCGAAACTCTCTATCGCCTGCGCCCATTCGGCTCGGGGCGAACTCAGTGTCGGTAAGTGGTTCAACTCTTGCCTTTCGACCGGCGTGGCATTCGATGGCTGCCACCGGATCTGCCCGACCGGTGCGGAACAGCTGCGATGAGTCGTTGTGGGGCTGTGTCGTCTTTCAGAGTGGCAACGGGGAGATCACCCAGTTCCCGGTAGAGGTGGTTGTATGCGCCCATGGCATCCTCGAGTTGGAAGAAGCTCCAGACGCGGCCCCGGGCGTTGTGCGCCATCCGGGCATACGCCTCGGGATCATTCATCAACGCTTGCAGCGCATCGGCCAACCGTTCGGTCCGTCCGGCCGAGATCGGTGGAACCAGGTAGCCGCATCGGCCCCAGGTGCGCCCACCCGGTGTGGTCAGTTCGTCGTCGATCAGCTGAGCCATGCCGCCCACGTCGGTGGAGACAATCGGAACGCCGGCCGCCATTGCCTCCAGCGCGACAATCGGTTGGCCTTCGTTGTAGCTGGACAGCACCAGAATGTCGAAATCCGAAAGCATGGCACGCACATTCACGGTGCCCCGGAAGCTGAGGTAGTCCTCGACGCCGAGTCGACGCGCCTTCTCGCGGCACAACCGGTAGTAGTCGGGATCGTGTTCGGTGGGACCGAGGATGTCGAGATGGATGTTGGTGATCCCGCGCTGCACCAACTGATGGATGGTCTGAATCAAATCCGCAAGGCCCTTGATCGGCACAACGCGCGCAATGTAAACCAACCGCCACGTCCGCCTGCCATCATCGGCCACGATCCGACGGATTACCTGCTGTCGCTTTTGCCACACGGCGTAGAAGTCACGGACCACGATGCCGTTGGGGATGACGATGCTCTTCTCGACTGGCGTGCCCAGATCGGCGCCTTCGAGAATGGCCTTCGGGTACAGGTACGTGATCGCTTCGGCGCTCGGATAACAGAACCGGCCCATCTCGATCCACCACATCATCCAGGCTCGCTCAATTGGACTGACGTCCATCGTCCGCCAGTCCAGTGCCGTAACCGGCAGTGCCATATTCCGTTCGAGCAAGGTGTTGATGGTGTCCCGGACGTACAGATTGTGTTCAGTCAACAGGAACTTCTTGCCGTGGGCGCGGGCTGCGGCCGCACCGAGCAAGGCGGCGTAGCCGGTGGTGTGGGCGTGGTAGACCCGCGCCCGGGGCATCTCGTCCCCCAATACTGCGCAGATCAGCGAAAAGAACTCGCGCAACAGCCAGAACGTGTTGGCGAGCGGCAGGTCCAGGTTCAGCCGCTCGCGCACGGCGGTCATGAACTCTCTGCTGCCGAGCACCGCCCACAGCGGGTAGGACCGGGTACGCGGGTTGATGCCGTCGTCATACAGCGACCACATCGGTTCCATATCGCCCGCGACGATCGATTCGACAGCGTCGAAGATACTGTGGGACAACAGCGTTCGTGCTCTTGGTCCCATCCGCAGGCTCGTCGGCTTCAGCCGGGTGAAGTCGTCCCGGTGCTCCTGCATGCTCAGATAGACGGGCCTCAGCCAGCGCACGTTGTCCGGCATCCCGTAGAGGTCCTCGTGCGGCGAGTCCCTGTCCCAGGTGATGTGAATGATCCCGAACGACAGGTCCTGGTTTCCCTTGACGATGTCGTGCACAACCGCCGAAAGGCCACCGGTGAGGAACGGGTAGGTGGATTCTGTGACGATGGCGACGTCGACGTCGGGATAGCGTTGGGCCGCCAGCTGGGGAAGGGGGGCACGGCGGCGTCGCCCCGCCGGCGCCTGCGAGCGCCGCGATACATATGTCATATCAGGTCATTCCCGGTGATGCTCATGGATAAAGGGTCGTTCACCACGCCGTCGCATGGCGCCAGAACAGCGCGTACTCAGCGGTTCGCCATTCCCTGAGACATGCGTACAGGGCGACGGCAAATAACACGGCTTCCGCGGCGGCGAGCCACACGTACAAGGTCACTCCGACCGGAAGAAGGATGAAAAGCCCGACGCAGAAGAGAAGGTGGATGGCACTGAACAGCTGGGCCTGGCCCTTGTAGCCGATGTAGTCGAGCTTGTAGCACGCGAGCGTGGTCATCATGAACAGGAACGATGCGATCGATACGACACCGACAAGGCCAAGCACGTCGGGGTGACGGGCGCCCGCGACTACGGTGACGAAAAGCGTTGCCAGCGCGCCGAGAAACGCCGTTCGGTTGATCGAGGTGCCGACGACATTTGACACCACGGTCGAGCGTCTCGCGGTCAGACCGGTGGGCTCCATCTCCACTGCCGTGCGGACGTCGCCGACCGCGCGGTCGATGTGGGGTGCCAAGCGGATGAAGTAGTAGTTGTAGGCGATCACCGCCGGCAACAGGGCAAGGAAGATGGCGTCGACCTGAAACACGCCGTCGGACTTCAGGAAAAGCAACAGCTTGTCGGCCCACAGCACCGCGCCCAGCAGAAGGCCCCGGACAAGATCGGCTGCTACGTCGACCTTGTCGAGCAAGATGGTCCGCCGCAGCTGGCTCAGGTGCCTGCGCATCGGCACGACCTGAGAGATGAGACCGACCAGTGGGGGCAGGTACCACGCCGCTGGTATCGCGATCAACGCGGTCGCATAACACGCCCACGCCAGGGCCCAACGCAGTCGCCGCCGATCGACGTTGGCGGCGATGAGGGATTGCACGAACGCCACGTGCAGCACACACAACCCCAGGAAGGCGCCGAACGCCTGCCACGACCAACCCATGACGAGCTGAACGGGAACCGCGAAAACGGCCACCGCAGGCAGGGACTGGAGAAACGTGGTGGGCCAGACCTGCAGGAAGCGACGCTGGATTACGTCGATGTTGCCGTCAGGGATCAGCGGACCAATGGCTCGATAGAGCGGAAGGCAGACGGGCTGGCTCAGCCATGGGACGGTGACCGAGGAGGCCAGCAACAGTGAGACGAGGGGGGCTCCACCAACGTGGGTGTCAGCGATGCGCTGGGTGGCGAAGGGAAAGGCCAGTGTCAGCAGAATGACGGGCGACAGGTACAGCGCCATCTCGATTGCCGGGCGCACCGGGATGAGCGCCAGTCCTCGCCTCTGCGCCCTGGCGGCACGGCGAAGCCAACCGACGTAACCCGCCGCTGCGCACAGCGTGGCCAGCATCGAGACGATCGCAATGTCGGGTGCCGTCAGAGTGGGTCGTAGTGCGGCCAGTACCGCGGTGGTGGCGAGAAGCATCACAGATGTCGCGACCATGGTTCTGTCGGTAAGCCTTGCCAGTTGCGACGGTGCTCGGTCCGCGATCAGTGCCACGTACGACGCTTCCGTTGCTGTCACCTACGCTCCCGCTTCTCTGATGGCGACCCTCATCCCCTTGTACGACGTCGCTAGATCCACTGATCGCAAATAACATCGGAGACGTCAGGAGCATAGCTAGCATCGGTAAGAGTTGCCCAACGCTGTCGCGATCATGTGAGGTATCTCACATAGGGTCTACTCAGTTATGCCCCGGGCTGCGTCGAGTTAAACTGGTATTTACCAGATCTCGTGAGCCGACAGGGCGAAGTCGGCGGTGGCTATCAGGACAGTCTTCGATACACCAGGCGGACCAGCAGGTTCTTGCCACAGTCAGATACACGGATTCACAGCAAATAGATTGACCGCTGATGTGGTGATTGCAGACAGATGGACGACTGGCGGGCGCGATTGTTTGCCGTATCATCCCGGCCGCCATGTGCCTGCCGACGGTGCGACCAGTGCAATGCATCCGTTGACCGTTCCGCACGTTCACGTTGCACCGCGGCGCAGCCGCGAGAAGATTGGACGTTGAACCGGTTTTTCTCGTGCCTGTTCGCGACGACCGCTGTCGCAGCCGCGAGGTTCGCCGAGCCGCGACCGCATAGTGTCACCTGCGTAGTTCCTGTGTCGGCGCCGTGAATCGTCGCCGGCATGGAATCCTGGCTGTGATGCGGCACTACTACACCGCCGATGAGATCCGCGAAGCCGAGGCACCGCTGTTGGCGTCGCTGCCCGACGGTGGGCTCATGCGACGGGCCGCGTTCGGGTTGGCCACCGCGATCGCCCGTGAACTGGCGCTGCTTACGGGCGGCATCTCCGGGCGGCAGATCTGCGCGGTGGTGGGCTCGGGCGACAACGGCGGCGATGCGCTGTGGGCGGCGACGTTCCTTCGTCGCCGTGGGGCGGCCGCTGCGGCGGTGCTACTCAGCCCCGAGCGCACCCACCGAAAGGCGCTGGCCGCGTTCACCCGGGCCGGGGGGCGCATCGTAGAAACCGTCCCGCGCACAGCCGATCTGGTAATCGACGGGGTCGTCGGCATCTCGGGGTCCGGGCCGTTGCGACCCAATGCGGCCGAGGTGTTCGCGAACGTGTCTGCTCCGGTGGTGGCGGTCGACATTCCCAGCGGCATCGACGTGCAGACCGGCGCCGCTGACGGTCCGCACGTGCACGCGACTCTGACCGTGACGTTCGGTGGCTTGAAACCCGTTCACGCCCTCGGTGATTGCGGCCGCGTCGAACTGGTCGACATCGGTCTCGACCTCCCGTCCACCGACATGCTGGAATTCGACGCCGGCGACGTCGCCGCGCGCTGGCCGAAGCCAGGGCCCAAGGACGACAAATACACCCAGGGTGTCACGGGCGTGCTTGCAGGCTCGGCGACCTATCCCGGTGCGGCCGTGTTGTGCACCGGAGCCGCCGTCGCCGCTACCTCTGGCATGGTCCGCTACGCGGGAAGCGCAGGCCCGCAAGTGCTTTCGCACTGGCCCGAAGTCATCGCCGCGCCAAGCGCCGGCGCATCGGGTCGCGTGCAGGCCTGGGCGGTCGGACCTGGACTCGGCACCGACGATACCGGGGCTGCCGCGCTGAACTTCGCGCTTGAGACCGATCTGCCGGTGATCGTCGACGCCGACGCGCTGACCATCCTCGCCGGACACCCGGATCTGGTGGCCGGCCGCGCGGCGCCGACCGTATTGACCCCGCACGCAGGGGAATTCGCGCGCCTAGCCGGTTCTCCGCCGGGCGAGGATCGCATCGCCGCCACCCGCAGCCTTGCCGACCGGCTCGGCGCCGCCGTGCTACTGAAGGGCAATGTCACGGTCATCGCCGAACCTGGCGGACCCGTCTACCTCAACTCGGCGGGGCAATCGTGGGCTGCCACCGCAGGATCGGGCGACGTGCTGTCGGGCGTCATCGGTGCGTTGCTGGCCGCGGGGCTCCCCTGTGGTGAGGCCGCGGCTGCGGCCGCCTTCGTGCATGCCCGTGCCGCCAACCTGTCGGCCGCCGACCCCGGGCCGCAGCCGGCGCCGACGTCGGCGTCGCGCATCCTCGCTCACGTCCGTGCCGCCGTCGCCTCCCTATAGAAAGGACTTGCCATGCCGCGCAAGCTGACTCACGCCTCGAACATTACCCCGGCCTACACCGGCCGGCTGGCGATGGCGCCGGTCCCGTCGCTGCGGATGCCCGACGAGGCGATGGATCCCGACGCCGCGTACCGCTTCATCCACGACGAGTTGATGCTCGACGGTAGCAGTCGGCTGAACCTGGCGACTTTCGTCACCACTTGGATGGATCCGCAGGCCGAGGTTCTGATGGCCGAGACGTTCGACAAGAACATGATCGACAAGGATGAATACCCGGCCACCGCCGCGATCGAGCAGCGCTGCGTCTGCATGGTGGCCGACCTGTTCCACGCGGAAGACCTGCGCGACGACGACCCGGCTAGCGCGACCGGGGTGTCGACGATCGGATCGAGCGAGGCGGTGATGCTCGCAGGGCTGGCGATGAAGTGGCGCTGGCGCGAACGCGTGGGTAAGGACGCCAACGGCCGCACACCGAATCTGGTGATGGGCTCCAACGTGCAGGTCGTGTGGGAGAAGTTTTGCCGCTACTTCGACGTCGAGCCGCGCTATCTGCCGATGGCGAAGGGCCGCTACGTCATCACGCCTGAGCAGGTGCTCGACAACGTCGATGAGGACACCATCGGCGTGGTGGCGATCCTCGGCACCACGTTCACCGGTGAACTCGAGCCGATCGGCGAGATCTGTGCAGCACTCGACAAACTCGCCGCGGGCGGGGGACCGGACATCCCCGTCCATGTGGACGCGGCCAGCGGCGGCTTCGTAGTGCCGTTCCTGCACCCGGATCTGGAATGGGACTTCCGCCTGCCGCGGGTGGTGTCGATCAACGTCAGCGGGCACAAGTACGGACTGACGTATCCCGGCATCGGTTTCGTGGTGTGGCGCAGCAAGGAGTATCTGCCCGACGATCTGGTGTTCAGGGTCAACTACCTTGGCGGCGACATGCCGACGTTCACGCTCAACTTCTCCCGCCCGGGCAACCAGGTGATCGGCCAGTACTACAACTTCCTGCGGCTCGGCCGTGCCGGTTACACCCAGGTGATGCAGTGCCTGTCGCAGACCGCCCGCTGGCTCGGCGACGAGTTGCGCGCGAGCGAGCACTTCGAGGTGGTGGCCGACGGCTCGGCGATTCCGGTGGTCAGCTATCGACTGGCAGGTGATTTCGGCTACACCGAGTTCGACGTGTCACATGCGTTGCGCTCCTACGGCTGGCAGGTGCCGGCGTACACCATGCCGGAGGGTGCGACCGACGTCACGATGCTGCGCATCGTGGTTAGAGAAGGGTTCTCCGCCGACCTGGCCAGGGCACTTCGCGACGACACCATCACCGCGTTGTCCCACCTCGATGAGCTGAAGCCCCGCGGCCACTTCAACGAAATCCAGCCCTTCGCCCACTAGCCCGCTCCTCGAACGTTCCTTACCGCTCGACTTTCGGCAGAAATCTCGAGCGGTAAGGAACGTTCGGCACATGGAATTGGGTCTGGGACAATCGGCGGTGGTGACATGACCATGCAAACGACTGAACTATCGCTGACCCCCACTGCGGCCGCTGAGGCAGTGGTGGACCTCGACGCGATCGCCCACAACGTACGGCTGCTCCGTGAGCACGCCGGGTCGGCCGAGGTGATGGCCGTCGTCAAGGCCGACGGGTACGGCCACGGCGCAGTGGCCGTCGGACGTGCCGCCCTGGCCGCAGGCGCGGCCGAACTCGGCGTGGCCACCATCGACGAGGCTCTGGCGCTCCGCCGCGACGGCGTCTGCAGTCCTGTGCTGGCGTGGCTGCACCCACCGGGCACCGACTTCGGACCGGCGCTGGAGGCGGACGTCGAGGTGGCGGTGTCGTCCGTGCGTCAGCTCGGCGAGGTGCTCGACGCGGTCGAGCGCACTGGCCGCACCGCCACGATCACTGTCAAGGTCGACACTGGGCTGAACCGCAACGGCGTGAGCGCCGTCGAGTATCCGGACGTGCTGACCGCGTTGCGCCGCGCGCAGGCCGACGGCGCCATCCGGCTGCGCGGCATCATGTCGCATCTGGTGTACGCCGACAACCCGGAGAACCCGTTCAATGACCTTCAGGCACAGCGTCTGACCGATATGGTGGCGAGCGCGCGGGATCAAGGGGTGCGTTGCGAAATCGTGCATTTGAGCAACTCCCCGGCCGTCATGACGCGCCCCGATCTGGCCTTCGACATGGTTCGGCCGGGCATCGCGGTCTACGGGCAGACCCCTATCCCGGAGCGCGGGGACATGGGTCTGCGTCCGGCGATGACGCTGAAATGCCCTGTCGCACTTGTCCGGTCGGTACAGGCCGGCGACGGAGTGTCCTACGGGCATACCTGGATCGCCGAGCACGACACCACCCTCGCGCTGCTTCCGATCGGATACGCGGACGGGGTGTTCCGCACCTTGAGCGGCCGGATCGACGTGCTGATCAAGGGCAGGCCGCGACGCAGCGTCGGCCGCATCTGCATGGACCAGTTCGTGGTGGACCTCGGCCCCGGTGAGGTCGACGTCGCCGAGGGTGACGACGCCATTCTGTTCGGCCCAGGCACGCAGGGTGAGCCCACGGCGCAGGATTGGGCCGATTTGCTCGGCACCATCAACTACGAGGTGGTCACCAGCCCACGCGGCAGGGTCACCCGAACGTATCGTGGAGCGACGGGCCAAAGTCGTTGAGTGACAACAAGAATAAGCGGCCGCATGGCCGACGGTCCAACGCGCCGTGGCTGGCAGGCGCCGCCGGGCTGACGGCGGTCGGCACCGCTGCCGGCGTGTCTGTCGCCAGGTCCCTGCGCAGGCGGGTGAGCACCGACGATCCCTACGATGACGAGGACTTCGAACTACTCGACGCCGACCGCAGCTACGTCGTCACCACTCCCGACGGGGTGGACCTCGCGGTGCGTGAGGTCGGTCCAGAGGATGCTCGCCTGACGGTGGTGTTCGCGCACGGCTTCTGTCTTCGGATGGGCGCCTTCTATTTTCAGCGGGCGCGGCTGGCCGAGCAGTGGGGCCCGCAGGTCCGCATGGTGTTCTACGACCAGCGAGGCCACGGCCAGTCGGCCGAAGCGTCGCCAGACACGTACACCGTCACGCAGCTGGGCCAAGACCTGGAAACCGTGCTCGCCGTGATGGCCCCGCGTGGGCCGGTGGTGCTGGTCGGGCATTCGATGGGCGGCATGACCGTGCTGTCGCATGCTCGGCAATTCCCGCACCGGTACCCGACCAGAGTCGTCGGGGCGGCGATCATCGCCTCTGCGGCCGAAGGTGTTTCGCGGTCACCGCTGGGTGAGGTCCTGAAGAACCCGGCGCTCCAGGCGGCCCGCTTCGCCGTCCGGTACGCTCCCAAGACGGTGCATCGCACGCGTGGCGCGGCGAAGTCGGTGATCGCGCCGATCCTGCGGGCGGCGTCCTACGGTGATGAGAAGATCAGCCCGAGCGTGGTGGCGTTCTCCGAGAAGATGATGCACGACACGCCGATCGCGACGTTGGTGGAGTTCCTGCACGCGCTGGAGGTCCATGACGAGATCGCGGCGCTGCCGACGCTCGCGAAGGTGCCCACGCTGATCGCCTGCGGTGACCGCGATCTGCTGACCCCGATGGAACACTCGCAGAGCATTGCCGCCGCGTTGCCGAAGTCCGAGCTTGTGATCGCCGGTGGTGCAGGGCATCTGGTGCAGCTCGAACAGCCCGAGGCCATTGACGACGGCCTCGTCCGACTGGTCGAGCGCGCCACCCCGTCGAAGCTGGTCGCGCTCACGCGCCGGATGCGTGAACGGGTGCGCAACCATGGCTGAGCGGCTGTCGGGCATCGCCGAGCTCGCCACGGCACAGGACACGGTTGCGTTGGGCGCCCAGCTGGGCGGACAGTTGCGCGCGGGGGACGTGGTGGTGCTCTCGGGACCACTGGGTGCGGGAAAGACCGTGCTGGCCAAGGGTATTGCGCAGGCGATGGGTGTAGAGGGGCCCGTGATCTCGCCGACGTTCGTGCTGGCCCGTGTCCACCGCGCGCGACAAGCTGGTGCCCCGGCGATGATCCACGTCGACATGTACCGGCTGCTCGACCACGCCTCCGTCGACCTGCTGGGCGAACTCGACTCGCTGGACCTCGACACCGATCTCGATGACGCGGTCGTCGTGGTGGAGTGGGGCGAGGGTCTGGCCGAGCGACTTTCGGACAGCCACCTCGACATCCGGCTCGAACGCGGGCCGAATACCGAAGTGCGGACCGCGATCTGGCAGTGGAGCCGGCTGTGAGCACGATAGTCCTCGCGATCGACACCGCGACGCCTGCGGTCACCGCGGGCATCGTGAGGCTGGACGGGCTCGACGTGCTGGCCGAACGAGTCACCGTCGACGCCCGCGCGCACGCCGAGCGGCTCACCCCGAATGTGCTTGGCGCGCTGGCCGACGCCGGACTCACCGTCAACGATCTGAGCGCCGTGGTGGTCGGTTGCGGCCCGGGTCCGTTCACCGGCCTGCGGGTCGGTATGGCGACGGCGGCGGCCTACGGTCATGCGTTGGGAATCCCGGTGCACGGGGTGTGCAGTCTGGACGCGATCGGTATAGAAAGCACCGGCACCACGTCGGAAGTACTCGTGGTCACGGACGCCCGTCGCCGCGAGGTGTACTGGGCGCGCTACCGCGACGGGGTCCGCGTCGACGGCCCGTCTGTGAACACACCTGCCGATGTGCCGGGCGCCGACGACGCGTTGTCCCGCCCGCCGGTCTATCCAACGGCAGCCGGTTTGGTGCGCGCCGTGGCCGACTGGGGCGCATCGCCAGTGCCGTTGATCCCGCTGTACCTGCGTCGTCCCGACGCCAAACCGTCGGTGGTGACGCGATGACGGTCGCCTACGACTCACTGACCCGCCACGACGCCGCCCGGTGCGCGGAGTTGGAGGCTCAGCTGTTCGAAGGTGACGATCCGTGGCCGGCGCGGGCGTTTCTGGCCGAGCTGGAGGCGAAGCACATCCGCTACGTCGCCGCCCGTGCCGACGACAAACTCGTCGGCTACGCCGGCATCTCCCGGCTCGGCCGAAAACCCCCTTACGAGTACGAGATTCACACCGTCGGCGTGGACCCTGCATACCAGTGCCAGGGCATCGGCCGGCGGATGATGACGGAGTTGCTCGAATACGCCTCGGGTGGAGTGGTTTTCCTTGAGGTGCGCACCGACAACGTCGCCGCGATCGCGCTGTACGAGAGCCTGGGCTTCGTCAACGTCGGCCTGCGTCGTCGGTATTACCGGGCCAGCGGCGCCGATGCCTACACCATGAGACGGGATCCGCAATGACGACCATCCTGGCTATCGAAAGTTCGTGCGACGAAACGGGCGTCGGCATCGCGCGCCTCGACGACGACGGCACCGTGACTCTGCTCGCTGACGAGGTGGCGTCCAGCGTCGACGAACACGCACGGTTCGGCGGCGTGGTGCCCGAGATCGCGTCGCGGGCACACCTGGAGGCGCTGGGCCCCACCATGCGGCGTGCGCTTGAGGCGGCGAACTTGGACAAGCCCGACATCGTGGCCGCCACGATCGGTCCCGGACTGGCCGGTGCGCTGCTGGTGGGAGTGGCTGCAGCCAAGGCATATTCGGCCGCTTGGCAGGTGCCCTTTTACGCCGTCAACCATCTCGGCGGCCACCTGGCCGCCGACGTCTACGACCACGGGCCGCTGCCGGAGTGCATCGGCCTGCTGGTGTCCGGCGGGCACACCAACCTGCTGCACGTGCGGTCGCTGGGGGAGCCGATCGTGGAACTCGGCAGCACCGTCGACGACGCGGCTGGTGAGGCCTACGACAAGGTCGCGCGGCTGCTCGGCCTCGGGTATCCCGGCGGCAAGGTGCTTGACGACCTGGCCCGCGAAGGGGACCGCAACGCGATCGTCTTCCCGCGCGGCATGACCGGGCCTCGCGACGACCCGTACGCGTTCAGCTTCTCCGGGCTCAAGACCGCGGTCGCCAGATATGTGGAGAGCAATCCCGACGCCTCACAGGCTGATGTGGCCGCGGGTTTCCAGGAAGCTGTCGCCGATGTGCTGACGCTGAAGGCCGTCCGCGCGGCCAAGGAACTCAACGTGTCGACGCTGCTGATCGCCGGCGGGGTGGCCGCGAACTCGCGCCTGCGCGACCTCGCGCAGGAACGCTGCGCCGCCAATGGGCTGACGCTGCGGATCCCGCGGCCGCGGCTGTGCACCGACAACGGCGCGATGATCGCTTCGTTCGCCGCGCATCTGATCGCCGCAGGGGCGCCACCGTCGCCCCTCGACGCGGCCAGCGACCCGGGCCTGCCGGTGGTGAAGGGTCAAGTTGCATGAGTGAAGACAAGCTGGCCGTCACCGAACTGCTCTACCGGTATGCCGAGCTGATCGACGCGGGGGCCTTCGACGCGGTCGGGCAGTTGCTTTCCCGGGCCACGTTCGGAGGAACCGGGCCGCAGGGCGTGTCGGGTGCCGACGCGATCGCGAAACTTTTCGCGATGACCACCCGCCGCTACCCCGACCACGGGAACACCCCGCGCACCCGCCATCTGGTGCTCAATCCCATCGTCGAGATCAGCGCTGAGCGAACCGCCACCGCCAGGTCCACGTTCTGCGTCATCCAGAACACCGAGACGGTGCCGCTGCAGCCGATCGTTGTAGGCCGCTATTTCGACACCTTCAGCTGCGACGATTCCGGCTGGTACTTCACCGAGCGCAAGGTCGAGATCCAGATGATCGGCGATGTGTCGGCCCATCTGATGGTCGACCCGACGGGCTTCTAGGCATAGGCACCGGGGTGACCTTGAGTGCTAGCACTCGCGTGTATAGAGTGCTAGGTGGCAGGCGCCCAAACCCTGCTCCGGCACCCGCGACGACGGCGCGAGGGCACGGACGCATGCCGAACACCTATAACGCTGGATCCGGGGATGTGCCCCGGATCTCAACCCGAACTACTGGAGGGCTCCATCGTGGCGAGCGTGAACATCAAGCCACTCGAGGACAAGATCCTCGTTCAGGCCAACGAGGCCGAGACCACGACCGCATCCGGTCTGGTCATCCCCGACACCGCCAAGGAGAAGCCGCAAGAAGGCACCGTCGTCGCAGTTGGCCCCGGCCGCTGGGATGAGGACGGTGAGAAGCGGATTCCGCTGGACGTCTCTGAGGGCGACGTCGTCATCTACAGCAAGTACGGCGGCACCGAGATCAAGTACAACGGCGAGGAGTACTTGATCCTCTCGGCCCGCGACGTGCTGGCAGTCGTCAACAAGTAAGCACTCGTGTTCCGCCCCGGAGATCCCCGTAACCTCGGGTGATTTCCGGGGCGGCATGCGTACATAGGGAATTGCATTCCGCAAAGGACAGACATTGAGCAAGCTGATTGAGTTCAACGAAACTGCGCGCCGCGCACTGGAAGCCGGCGTAGACAAGCTCGCTGACGCCGTGCGCGTGACGCTGGGCCCGCGCGGTCGGCACGTAGTGCTGGCCAAGGCGTTCGGCGGCCCGCAGGTGACCAACGACGGCGTGACCGTCGCCCGCGAGATCGACCTGGAAGACCCGTTCGAGAACCTGGGCGCCCAGCTGGTGAAGTCGGTGGCCACCAAGACCAACGACGTCGCAGGCGACGGCACCACCACCGCGACCGTATTGGCGCAGGCGATCGTCAAGGCCGGGCTGCGGCAGGTCGCCGCCGGTGCCAACCCGATCGCCCTCGGCGCCGGCATCAGCAAGGCCGCCGACGCGGTGTCGGAGGCGTTGCTGGCCTCGGCCACGCCGGTGTCCGACAAGAAGGGCATTGCGCAGGTCGCCACCGTGTCCTCGCGCGACGAGCAGATCGGCGAGCTGGTCGGCGAGGCGATGACCAAGGTGGGCCACGACGGCGTCGTGTCCGTCGAGGAGTCGTCGACGCTGAATACCGAGCTGGAGATCACCGACGGCGTCGGCTTCGACAAGGGCTTCATCTCGGCGTACTTCATCACCGACTTCGACTCCCAGGAGGCGGTGCTCGAGGACGCGCTGGTGCTGCTGCACCGCGAGAAGATCAGCTCACTGCCGGACCTGCTGCCGCTGCTGGAGAAGGTCGCCGAGAGCGGCAAGCCGCTGCTGATCGTCGCCGAAGACGTTGAGGGCGAGGCGCTCTCGACGTTGGTGGTCAACTCGATCCGCAAGACGCTGAAGGCCGTCGCCGTCAAGGCGCCGTTCTTCGGCGACCGCCGCAAGGCGTTCCTCGATGACCTCGCCGTGGTGACGGGTGGTCAGGTCGTCAACCCGGACGTCGGGTTGGTGCTGCGTGAGGTCACCCTCGACGTGCTCGGCTCCGCTCGCCGCGTCGTGGTGGACAAGGACAGCACCACGGTCGTCGACGGTGGCGGCACCAAGGAGGCCATCGAGGCGCGCGCCGCGCAGCTGCGGGCGGAGATCGAAACCACCGACTCCGACTGGGACCGCGAGAAGCTCGAGGAGCGGCTGGCGAAGCTGTCCGGCGGCGTCGCGGTCATCAAGGTCGGCGCGGCCACCGAGACGGCGCTCAAGCAGCGCAAGGAAAGCGTCGAGGATGCGGTCGCGGCGGCCAAGGCCGCGGTCGAGGAGGGCATCATCACCGGCGGCGGCTCGTCACTGGTGCGCGCCCGCAAGGCGCTGGACAAGCTGCGAACCGAGCTGACCGGTGACGAGGCGGTCGGTGTCGAGGTGTTCGCCTCGGCGCTGTCGGCTCCGCTGTACTGGATCGCCGCCAACGCCGGGCTGGACGGGTCGGTGGTGGTGAACAAGGTCGCGGAGCTGCCCGACGGGCAGGGCTTCAACGCTGCCACTCTGTCCTACGGTGATCTGGTCGCCGACGGTGTCGTCGATCCGGTCAAGGTCACCCGCTCGGCGGTGCTGAACGCTGCGTCGGTGGCTCGGATGGTGCTGACCACCGAGACGGCTGTCGTCGATAAGCCGGCCGGGGAGGACGACCACGGCCACGGGCACGGTCACCACGGCCACGCCCACTGAGACAAGCAATACGAAGCACCCCCGGCACTCAGCCGGGGGTGTTTTGCTAGTCGGAACGTGAGTCAGCCGGCTGCTTCCACTGCTGCCGGTGATCCCGGGTGTGTGACGATGTGCCGCCAGTTCACCAAGATGACGACGGGAATCAAGAGCACCGACGTCCGCGCGATGAACACCGATAACAAGCCATCCTCAAGAAGGCCAGGGAACGCGAAGTATGTGAACATCACCACCGTGGCCACAATCAGGACAATCGCCTTGCCTGCGGCCGAAGCGATTCCGCTCGAATCCAACGACTCGGGCAGGACGGTCCGACAGAGATCGATCATCGCCCACAGCACCAGGTAACCGACAACCACGTAGATGAGCCAGGGGGACATATGCGTGGCCCGGACCCATTGCCCGACATCGCCATCCGACGCGGCCACCCGGATCGGGACATAGTCGTACACATTGGCAAGCTGCATGAACAGGAACCAGAACGCCAGGTGCGCGACCCACGGTCGACCACTGGTGCGCCACGCAGGCACCGCGAATCGGACCACTAGATAAGAACGGCATTGGTGCCCGGCCCGGCCAGTACCGCCGCAGCCACCGAGGCACCCTTGCCGGCCGCGTACGCGGCCTTATAGTCGATCTTCTGGTCGATGTTGTGCAGCAACAGGACGTTCCCGAAACTTCCTCCACCCCAGTGGATATCGAACGGATCGGCTTTGATTCCGGTGGCCCAGGCAACGAACGAATGCATGAACTCGTGCGGCAGCACCGCCAGGTAATGAGCCAGCAATATCGCAAGGGGCGTCGTCGCTGCCAGCCACCAGACGGTATTTGGGCGCCGAGCCGACTCGATGTTGATCGGGAGCTCCTCGATTCACCGGGACGGCTAAGTCCGTTCTGACGTCTGACCGTAGTGGCACGGTACTCGCTGGCCGCCGTCGTCGGCCCGACATTAGATGCGATGTCAACGAGCTCAAGAGGTGATACAAGATCAAGGCGAGGTCATAATGAATCGTGGTCATCGGTAACTTCGGCGCGAACCGCAGTGTGGGCGTGGCCAGTCTGATCGCTGCGGCATCCATCGGATTGGCTGGCTTTGCCCATGCCGACACCGACGGCCAGATGTACGGCGACCCGCAAGCCGCCGCGCCCTACTGGCGATACCAGAACCAGCAGGACTGCGGCCCGATGGCCGTTGCCGACGTGGTCGGCCAGATTACCGGCCGAGAACCGGCCCAACCCGCGATCGTTCTACGCAGCATGCTCACCAAAAGCGAAGCTCATCGCGGCGCCATCTACCGCTTCGACGGCACTTCCCCCGAAGACCTCGTCGTGCTGCTGCAGAAATTCGGCATCGAATCCGACATGACCAATGGAAACACCATGCCGGCACTCGAGCAGGACCTCGCCGGGGGGCACAAAGTGATCGCCGGCGTCAATGCCGAAACCCTGTGGAACACCCAGGGGCAGCGGACCGACGTTGACCACGCCGTCGTCGTCACCGGCGTCGATACCCGTGCCGACATCGTGCACCTCAATGACAGCGGGACCCCCAATGGCCGCGACGAGCAGATCCCTATGGCAACCTTCACCCAAGCCTGGGCAACCGGCAACGACTTGCTCATCGTCACCCAGAGCGCGGGCGATTAGATTCCGCGCTCGGCCTTCAGCATTCCGCGGTTGACGGCGGCCACTAGTGCGGCGTGGTCGGCTTCCGTTTGGTCGGCGTAGCGCCGGGCGAATCTGCACAGCGCCGTGTCGACTCTGTCCGAGCGGCCCATGTAACCGGCGATCATCGAGGCGCCGCTAGTGCGTGCATGTCCCTTCGCCAGCAGCTGACCCACCACACCCGCATAGTCGGTTAGAGCGGACGCGTCCATCGCGTCCAGCGGGATAGAGCCCTTCATGTTGCGGAACTGGCGCACGTAGTACTGCAGCCCATCCATCGTGGTCCAGCCCAGCAGCGGGTCGCTCACAGTCTGCAGCGCCTGTTGGTACTCCACCACCCGCTGGCCTTGGTGCGCGTGCCACGCCGACTCGCCGTGGACGTAACGCGCCAACACCGACCTGCGGGCTTGCTTGAGTTGCAGAAAGACCACGTCTTCTGCCGAGGAGCCCTCCAGTAACGCCACGTAAGCGCGCAGTCCGACGCTCCCCACGCCGACCACCTTGTGCGCGACGTCGACCAGGGTGTAGCCGCCGAGCACACGTTGCCAATGCGGGGCAAGGGTTTGTAGGTACTCGTCGAGCGCCTCGGCTAGCAACTCCGCCTCCCGTTGCGGCAGCGGAGCGATCAGCGGCGGTTCTGCGACGATGTTGCGGACGCCATCCACCTCCTGGGTGAACCGGGGCAGCGCGCGGTCACTGGTGCGGGTGCGTGCCCGCTCAGCCGAGCGCGCCACCGCCTCTTGTAACGGACCGGCGGTCTCAGCGGCCAGCCGGTCAACATCCAGGCGGACGAAGGACCGCGAGAACAGCGGCTGGTCGGCCAGCCGGCGCAGCTCTTGGCGGTAGGCGGCGACACAGGACTGCACCGACGCGCCACACTGCTGTTCAGAGGCGCCGTTCTGCCGCCCGGCGACCCATATGCTGGCCACCAACCGGCGCAGATCCCACTCCCATCCGCCCGGGTGGGCTTCATCGAAATCGTTGAGGTCCATCACCAGGTCCCGTTCGGGTGAGGCGTAGAACCCGAAGTTGCCCAGGTGGGAATCACCGCAAACGACCGGGGTGATACCCGTCGACGGCAGCCGTGCGACGTCTTCGGCCATCACCACGGCCGTGCCCCGCAGAAAGCCGTACGGAGAAGCGATCATCCGCCCCACCCGGATGGGGATCAGCCGGTCGACCCTGCCCTGATGGCTGATCATGATCAGTTGGATGGGGTCGGGCCGGTCAGACGGTGGTGTCCAGTCGGCCAGCGAGCGTCGCGGCACGCGCTTACGCAGACTCTTGCCTAGGGCGTAACGCTCGGCTCGTGTCACCGGTCGCTGCCGTAGCGACCGATAAGCACTACTGTCGGCCCCAGCGAGTACCGTATGCCCGCTGGTAGCGGTGCTGTTCATGTTCGATGATGCTACGACCTGCGTTCAGCCCAAGACAGACCGCGCTACTGTCTGTGGCGGCTGACATCAATTCACATGGCGCGTCGAAATAGAAAACGAAGTCTGGCAACAAGACTGGAAGAGATGTTCTCGAAAGGAATTGCCGCGTAACGGCTTTGCGGATAGCCGCGTCGTCAGATGGGTCGGGCTCACATCCAGCTCGGCGGTCTGATCGAATTCGCCAGGTCGACCAGGGTGTAGCGATGGCGCCGCCGCGGCGAGTGCCGCGCCAGTTCCCGAAGCGC
>Ga0207693_10000731_pt1 | contig 29597 bp, 26 predicted proteins | sample LARL81metaG_FD_184347 | JGI IMG/M metagenome (GOLD analysis project Ga0207693, IMG submission 184347) | Corn, switchgrass and miscanthus rhizosphere microbial communities from Kellogg Biological Station, Michigan, USA - LAR L8-1 metaG... | ecosystem: Host-associated > Plants > Roots >... | reverse complement strand
ATCGACAGGCTGCGCGAACGCCGCGATCCGCAAACCTTCGCCTTGTCGCTTCCTCACCGCGAATTGGCGGAGCTCGTCATTGCCAACCGGCACAACACGATCCGCGCGAAGACGGTAAACCAGCGTCTTTTCCGGATTCATCGCTACGACCAGTTCTACTGGTACGTCGACGAAAAGACGTTGCTCGGCCGCCAAATGCCGATCGCGGTCGTCTATATGCGGCCCGAGCGCGTGCTGACCGAAATGCCGACGTTCTGGGATTACGGGGTGATCTCGGAATACTGTCCGACACTGAAGCCCTGTGTGCTGGGCGACTCCGATGATTTCCTTATGGCCGAGCTGCGCAGCGAGGGGACATTTCGGGAGCTGTTGCAGCTCGGCTGGCCTAGCGTCGAGGACATCGCCGACGATCTGTCCTCCTTTACTACCCAAGACCACCGCGATTACGGTCGATATACGCTGGTGCTCCACAGCAGCGACCTGCCGGCCGGTCTCGATGCCGACAAGCTGGCGTTGGCGGAATTTGTCGATGACGTGTACGCGCGGCTTACACCGCCGATCGGCTACCACGATCATCCGTTCTGGAAGCCGCAATTTCCTCTTTTCTTTGCGCACCACCGGCGGGACCTCGAGGAGAGCAGAACCCGAGAAGCGCTGAGACAAAAGCTGCTGCACGAAGACCCCAGCGAAGCCCGCCGCCAACAGACCATCGATGAATTGCGGTCGCAAGTTTTGGTGATGGAAGGGGCCGTGCGTGTCGCCGAAAACAGGCTGGCCGGCGAGCGCCGCACCGCGGAAGAGCAGGTCTCGCGGCTCGAGACATCCTATCGCCGCCGGCGCGCGGCTCTAGAGCGCGACATCGCGCCGGTCCTCGATGAGCGCGAGAACAGTCTGCGCAGGATGCGCCAAAGACTGGTGGTATTGGACGCGCGGAAAGCCGAGCTCGAGCAATGCCAGCGCATCCGCCTGGAAAGCGGCATCCCAGATGCAGCGAAAGCGCCGAACTCGTCGGGATCGTCGGTCGCGGTCTCCAGCGAGAGGGCCGGCATCGATGAGATGACAGACCGAATGCCGGACGAGATGCCGACGCCGGCTAGGATGAGGCTTCTGCGGCTCTATCACATGGCTTTCGGCAGGCTGCCCAACACGACGGCCTGGCATCCCTATCATACGATGTTGCGGCCGGTCATGGCTGCGCTCGAACCCGATGCGGGGGCCGCAATCCTCGTCGTATCCTCGGGTGGACCGTTCGGTTCGCTATTTGCGCGCGCATTCTCCGGGCGAAACCTGTCGGTCACCCCGGGGATGCTCACCTCGGAAATTTATCGTCAGGTGTTCCGCAACGCGTCCAAATTCGACCTCTGCCTATGTGACCTCGCCAGCGAGGATCTCGCCAATTTTCGCAGGCTGCTCCCCAGCATTCGCCCCCTACTGAAGGATCGCGGCAGAATTGTCGTTTTTCATCACAACCTGGCGGCCCGGACTCTGGACGAGGATACTTTCGCGTTTACCAGGGGCCTCTTCCCGCTGGTCGGCCGTTCAAGGATCAGCTTTAGCGGCTCCTTGGTCAGCGCATCGATAATTCGCTGGTACACGAGCAGGCTCGCCCGGCACAATCTCGCGCGGCCGGCGAGTATGATCGCGCTCGCTGCTACGCTCGCGGTCTGCGCGCCGCTCTCCCGTCTGATGGCGAAACTCGAGGAGAAGCGAAATCCGCATCTGTTTCCTGCTCACTGCACGAGCATGACGATCGAGATGGACTTGCCTTGATCGCGACACTCAGCTGTGTCGCCGCAAGGATTCGAGCCGAATGTGCGGGATCAGCGGTTTTCTGCTAGCCGGCGGGGCGCCGCCAGCGCGCGAGCTGGAGGCACGGTTGTGGGCGATGCTCGGAAACCTCCGGCACCGCGGACCGGATGATGAAGGCGTCTGGACGGATGGCCGCGCCGGCCTCGCACATGCTCGGCTGTCGATCATCGACCTCTCGCCTGCGGGTCATCAACCGATGGCGAGCGCGGATGCGAGTGCGTGGATCACCTATAACGGCGAGGTCTACAATTTCGCAGAGATCCGCAGTGAGCTCGATGCGCTGGGCTACCGGTTTCGCAGCCGCAGCGACACCGAGGTCATCGTCAACGGCTGGCACGCCTGGGGTCCGAGGATCTTGTCGCGCCTGCGCGGCATGTTTGCCCTGGCCATTTGGGACCGCCGGTCCCGCCGCCTAATCCTCGCGCGCGACCGCCTCGGCAAGAAGCCGCTATATTATGCAGCACGCGCCGATGCATTGCTGTTCGGCTCGGAGATCAAGGCGCTGCTCACCTGGCCGGGAGTGCACCGTACACCGGATCTGGCGGCGATCGATCGATACCTCAGCTTCGGCTATGTGCCAGGGCCCGACACAGCCTTTGTCGGCATCCGCAAGCTGCCTGCAGCTCATTACCTGGTCATCGAGACGCGCCCGGACGGATCGTTAGGAGAAGCGGAGCTGGTTCGCTACTGGTCTCTGCCCGAAATTGGCGGGGGGCGTCGGCAGAGGCCCGTCGAGGAATTGCAGCGCGAGCTGGTCGCCCAGCTCGAGGAAGCGGTGCGCCTGCGCCTGATCGCCGATGTCCCCCTTGGCGCGTTTTTGTCGGGCGGAGTCGATTCTTCCGCTGTCGTCGCGATGATGGCGCGGGTCGGCAGCGGCCGAGTCAAGACCTTCTCGATCGGCTTTTCCGCGAAGGAATATGACGAGACGCGCTTCGCCCGGATGGTCGCGAAGCGCTACGCGACCGACCACCGGGAGCTGGTCGTCGAACCGGACGCCGTCACGGTGCTGCCCCGCCTCGCGTGGCACTATGACGAGCCCTTCGCCGATCCGTCGGCAATCCCGACCTATTATGTGGCGGAGCTGGCGCGTCGCGAGGTAACGGTGGCGCTCAACGGTGATGGCGGGGACGAGTGCTTCCTCGGCTATCCCCGCTATAAGGCGATGCACTATCTGTCGCGGATCGACGCGATGCCGGAATGGAGCCGGAAGGCGCTCGAGGGATTCCTCGGTCTTGCGCCGCGACGGGCTCAGCGGCATCTCCAAATTCCTCGCATTCGTGCCGTACTGCGCGCCCCGCGCGATCAGCCCGGGCGGCGCTACGCCGCCGCTCTGGTCTCGTTTACGGAGCAGGACAAAAAGGATTGCTACGGCGAGGCGATGCAGGATCAGCCGCGCTGCGCCGCCCTCGATCTGTTGGAGCCCTATTTCGAAGAGGTGAGCGGCCTCGTCGGCGGGGCTAATCGGGCCGACCTCCACACATATCTGCCAGACGACCTGTTGGTTAAAGTCGATGTAGCGAGCATGGCGCACGGGCTCGAGGCCCGCTCGCCGCTGCTCGACCACGCCTTCGTAGAGTGGGCGGTCGCGCTGCCGGAGCGCGTCAAGATCGAGCAGGGCGTGAGCAAAGCGCTGTTCAAATCCGCGATGGCGCCGTATCTGCCAGCCGAACTGCTTCGCCGGCCGAAGATGGGCTTCAGCTGTCCGATCGACCATTGGTTGCGCAACCAGCTGAAGGAACTGGCCTACGACACATTGCTTTCGCCAACGGCAAGTGGGCGCGGCCTGTTCCGGCCCGATCATGTCCGCCGCCTGCTGGACGAGCACTGTAATATGACGCGCGATCACCACCGGCGTCTTTGGCCCCTCTTGATGCTGGAGATGTGGTTCCGGACATGGGTCGATGCTCCGACGCAGCCTCCCGTCGGACATTCGGGCAACTCCGCGGGGTCCCGATCTTGGCGAATGTCTAGCGTCCAGATGTGAGCCGGAGCACCGGTCCACCCGACCGTCGGCTTTGTCCCCCGCGGCTTTCGGAACCCGCGCGCGAATCCTCCTGTTATCGACGGCAGAGGCCGCGCATCTCGGGCGGGCCCTCAATGGAGGACGACATGCTCTACTGGGCGCTGGTATTCTTCGTCATCGCGATCATCGCCGCGTTGTTCGGATTTGGCGGTGTGGCAACTACCGCTGCGAGCATCGCTCAGATACTGTTTTTTGTCTTTTTAGTAATCTTCCTGGTCGCCCTGGTCATGGGGGTGGCCGGCCGTCGGCGGCCGCCTATCTGAATGCGAAAGCGGCCGGTGAAAGTCCCACAGCCCGGTGAAGGACCCACACCGGGCTCACGATACGGTCTCTTAGCTCTAATCCTCGGTGGCAAGGACCCGAGCCAGCTGGCTCAGCGCCTCCTGATGGCGCTCATTGGGAATTTGAGCGAAGTTGCGGGCTAGTTCGAGGCACATTCTTTCCCGCGGGCTAATAGCGCGCTCGTTTTCGTGCTCCAGCCCGTCGAAAAAGTAGTTGACGGGCACGCTCAAGACTTGGGACACCTCGAACAGCCGGCCGGCCGAGACGCGGTTGATGCCACGTTCGTATTTGTGCGCCTGCTGATAGGTGACTCCGATAAGAGCGGCGAGCTGTTGCTGCGTCAATCCGAGCATGATGCGACGCTCGCGAATGCGGGCTCCCACATATCGATCAACATCCTGGGTCCGGCTCGTCGACCGACGCGAGGGCACGGTCCCCGACGGCTGACTACCTTCTAAATCTGGCCGATCGCTCGATCCGTGACGTAGTTTTTCGATCCGCTCCTGCTCTCTCATTTCGTCAACCCGTTTCGCTGCAAGCCGTTGGACCGCAACGCCGCCCGACCAAGCCGGATCCTCTTACATACAGGCGATCCTGCTCAACCAATCGGTGTCGAAGGATTGGACAATTCCCGTGTGTCAAAACTTAGGCAGGCTGTCGGGGCGGTTCTTGGGTAACGCTGTTCACGTCTGCGTGCTGCGCATGCCCTCCGCGTTGACAGCCCACCGCACCGGTGATACCGACGGATGCTCATCCGCTGTGAACCGCGAATCGATGCCTCGCATCTCGATCGGCGACTGCTCACTCTATTACGAGCGGCACGGTATGGGCTTTCCAGTCCTGTTCGTCTCCGGGCTAGGCGGCTTTGCGTCCTTCTGGCAAGACCAGATCGCGGCTTTCGCTAAGCGGTTCGAGGTTGTGACGTTTGATCATCGCGGTATCGGACAGAGCGATGAGGCCCGGATCGGCTACACAGTCGAGCGGATGGCTGCGGACGTCGTAAGCCTTATGAATGCACTGGAAATTAGGCGCGCCCATGTCGTCGGGCATTCAACAGGCGGCGCCATTGCCCAGGCGCTCGCGATCGACCATCCCGGTCGGCTGGCCAGCGTTGTGCTGTCTGCTACCTGGACAAGGGCCGATGCTTATTTTCGCCGGCTTTTTACGTTCCGCAAAGAGGTGTTGCTCCGGCTCGGGCCGAGCACCTACCTCCAATCGGCCACGCTTTACTGGTATCCGAGCTGGTGGGTCGCGCGGAACAACGAGCGCCTTCGTCAATTGGAGGCTCAGAACTTGGCCAATTTCGCGCCCGTAGAGATCGTCGCGAGTCGGATCGATGCTATGCTGGCCTTCGATCGTTCGAACGAACTGGCGCGGATAAAGACCCCGACCCTGGTGGTCGGCGCTGAAGACGATATCGTCACGCCTGCCTATTTTTCCGAGGAACTGGCTCGCATGATCCCGGCGGCCGAGGTCAAGCTCTTTCCACGAGGCGGGCATTTTCTTGTGCACGTTCGCGCGCGCGAATTCGCCAACGCCGTGCTGCCCTTCCTCGTCTCGCACACGCCGGCCTGAACAACACTGACGGCGCGCGCGGTTAGGAATTCTTCAAGACCTCGGCGGCTAGCTTGCGCTCGAGCGCGTCTTACCGGGCGTCGATGCGATGAGTCAGGCTGTGCGCGCCGGCACCGGCCGGGCGCGCGCGATTCCCGTCACCGGGCTCTCGTGGAGCAGAAGAAGGCTGAGGCGCGGGACAGGTGGACCAACAGCGGGATGGCACTCACCCAGGCCGGCAACGGCGCAGTTCGGCGATAGGCGGCATCGTTGAAGCCGCGCTGCGCCAGAACCGTTTTCTCTTTGCTTACCAACCGGTGGTGTGCGCCGCGACTGGAAGGGTCGATTACTTCGAATGTCTGCTGCGGATGCGCGATGAGGCAGGCAATATCGTTGCAGGCGGCGAGTTTATCACCGCCGTCGAGCATTTCGGATTGATCGGCCTGATCGATCGCTTCGTCCTCGAGCGAGCGGTTCAGGAGCTCAGTACGTACCCTGAGGTCAGGCTCGGGTTCAATGTGTCAGGCCTGACAGCTTGCGACCGCCCTTGGCTGCGGCTATTGATTTCCCGATTGCGCAACCGGCCCGATCTCACCCGTCGTCTGATCGTCGAAATTACCGAAACCGCGGCACTCCACGACATCGAAGAGAGCGCCCGGTTTGTCGACACGCTGCGTGATACGGGCTGCCGCGTCGCGCTGGATGACTTCGGCGCCGGACACACCTCACTGCGGCACCTGCAAAGCTTGGCGGTGGACACGGTCAAGATCGACGGCTCGTTTATCCGAAACGTTGCAGATAGCCGGGAAAACCAGGTCTTTCTGCGCCACCTTCTCGGCCTCACAAAAGGCTTCGCCCTGAGCACGATTGCCGAATGTGTCGAGAGTGCCGAGGACGCGGCCATGCTGCGCGCCGAGGGGATTGACTATCTGCAGGGCTATCACGTCGGCGCGCCGACCACAGAACGCCCGTGGCTCGGGACTCCCGCATCGGAAAGCGCCTGAGCCAGCTGCTACCCGGTGGTGGATCGCGCGGCATGATCGGCGAGAACCTGCGCGATCACGAGTGAAACTCGCCGAGCGGTCGGGATATGCAAGAATTCGTTAGGGCCATGCGCGTTGGAGTGGGGTCCCAGTACACCGGTGACCACAAACTGCGCCTGCGGAAATTTCTCACCAAGCATCGCCATGAACGGAATGCTGCCGCCTTCTCCCATGTAGGCGGGGGGCGCCCCGAAGGCGAGTTCGGAGCTGCGGGCAAGCGACTGCTCTAGCCAGGGCGCCAGGGCAGGGGCGTTCCAGCCGGCGGCGCTCGCCTCGACCTTGAACTCCACCCGAGCTCCGTAAGGTGGGCTCTTCTCCAACAGGATACGAAGACCCGTCCCGGCCGCCTCGGCATCCAGCGTCGGCGGCAGCCGCAGGCTGAGCTTAGCAATGGTGGAGGGTAGCAGGACGTTGCCCGCATTGATCGGCCGCGGCAGCCCATCGACCCCGGTCACGGCCAATTGCGGCCGCCAGGTTCGGTTGAGCACCAGCTCGGTCAAATCATCCGTCATCGGTGACATGCTGGGCACAAACGGGAACTTGGAATAAACCGTGTTGCCTAACGCTGCCGCGGCGCGACGGGCTTGCGTCACCCGCTCGGGCGGAACCTGAACATAAAGCTCAGCCGGACGAACCGCTCCGGTCCGCTCGTCCTCGAGGCGCGACAGCAACAGGCGCAGGATCCGAAAGCTCGAAGGGACGATGCCCGAAGCGTCTCCCGAATGGACGCCCTCCTCGAGCACTTGCACGGTCAACGTGCCGGACGCCATGCCGCGCAGCGAGGTGGTCAGCCACAGCTGATCGTAGTTGCCGCAGCCCGAGTCGAGACAGACGACTAAGGACGGGCTGCCGAGCCGTTCGGCGAGGTGGTCGATGTAATACGGCAGGTCGTAACTCCCGGATTCCTCGCACGCCTCGATCAGGAGCGAGCAACGCGCGTATGGAAGGCCCTGCTCGCGCAATGACATCAGGGCGCTGAGTGCGCCGAACATCGCATACCCGTCGTCCGCGCCGCCCCGGCCATAGAGCTTGTCGTTGTCGAGACGCGGGATCCACGGCCCGTAGCCTTCGGCCCAACCCGTCATCTCCGGCTGCTTGTCGAGATGGCCATAGAGCAGCACGGTATCCTCGCCCGGCCCCGGGACATCGATGAAGATGACCGGCGTCCGGCCGGGCAGCCGGACGACCTCGAGCGCCGCGCCCGGAAGGGCCGGGAGCTTCGCCTGCGCCCAGCGCTCAAACAATGCCACCGCCTCGTCCATATAGCCGTGCGCCGCCCAATCGGGATCAAATGACGGAGACTTGTTGGGGATCCGGATGTACTCGAAGAGTGTCGGAACGATCTCGTCGCCCCAGCACTGATCAACGAATTTCTTCGTCTTCTCGATGTCGATCATCTGACAGCACCCGCTTGCCGCACCAATTCCGTTTATAGGATCGCGCAGCCAATCTGACCAACAGCTGTTGACCTACTCGGGGCATCGATCTTAGGTTTCGGTTAGGCCGCCATGGCCCACAAGCGGAGGGAGCAACCAGTATGGCCAAGCTCGTCCTCGGGATCGGCACGTCGCATACGCCGATGCTCAATGCTCCGGCCGAGGATTGGCCGCGCTTCATCGACCGCGACGGCGTTCGCGATTTTCTCGACAAGGAGGGGCAACCGACGACGTACGAAGAGCTGCTGCATCGGGCAGAGCCGCATGTCGCGGCCGAGCTGACGCCGGAGCGGTTCGCCACCCGTCACGCCGACGCGCAGGGTGGGGTCGCCCATCTGAAGGATGCCGTGCGGCGCGCCGAGCTCGATGCTTTGATCGTAGTTGGCGACGATCACAAGGAGCTGTACGGGGACGACAACCTGCCCGGCTTCGTGGTCTATCACGGCAAGACGATCCGAAACGTGCCTCTCAATGGCTTTTCAGGCCCGGATTGGGCGCGGCGGGCGACAGCGCGCTACTATGAGGAAAGGGAGGCGCACGCCTACCCGGTCGAAAGTGGCCTGGCGTTGCACCTGATCACTTCGCTGGTGGATCGGGAGTTCGACCCGGTCTCATCGGACGCATTGCCGGAGGGAAAGGGCGAAGGGCACGCCTTTGCGTTTGTCCGCAAGCGTCTGATGGAGGATGCGGCGCTGCCCGTGGTGCCGGTATTCATCAACACATATTTCCCGCCGAACCAGCCGACGCCGCGACGCTGTTACAAGCTCGGCCAGGCGATCCGGGAAGCGGTGGAAAGCTACCCGGGCGACGCGCGGGTCGGCATTGTTGGCTCGGGGGGCCTCAGCCATTTTGTCGTCGACGAAGATCTCGACCGCGGAGTTCTCGAGGCCTGTGCGCGCAAGGACGCTGACGCGCTGCAGTCATTGCCGCGGCGAAAGCTCAATTCCGGCAGCTCGGAAATCCGCATGTGGATCTGCGTCGCGGGCGCCGCCGAGCACCTCGATTTCGCCTGGTCGCGTTACGTTCCGGGATATCGAACCCCGGCCGGCTCGGGCACCGGCCTCGGCTTTGCCCTCTGGTCCTGAGAGGTCTCAACTCAAACCGTCATTTCGGGGCGCAGGCGCAACCAGCGAGCCCAGAAACCATGAACACGGACCTATATAAGGTTACGCACAGGCCGGTGTTCATGAGTTCCAGACCTGCCCCTTCGGGACATCCCGGAATGACAATCTGCGGATTGTGAGGAGAGCGATGAGCAAGCAAAAGGACAGCGAGGATTTGGTCCGCGTCGGACCCGGCACAGTCATGGGCGACATGATGCGGCAATACTGGATCCCGGCCGCGATGTCCTCGGAGCTCGAGCGGGATGGCGCGCCGATGCGCCTCGTATTGCTCGGCGAAAGGCTGATCGCGTTCCGTGACAGCTCGGGCCGGGTCGGGGTCATGGATCACCGCTGCCCGCATCGCTGCGCTTCGCTGTTCCTCGGCCGCAACGAGGAGAACGGCATCCGCTGCGTTTATCACGGCTGGAAGTACGACACCGCGGGCAATTGCGTCGACATGCCGAACGCGCCGCCGCACCAGGACTTCAAGCACAAGGTAAAGGCCAAGGCATACAACGTGGCGGAGCGCAACGGCCTCGTTTGGGTCTATATGGGCGCACGCGCTGAGGCGCCGCCGCTGCCGTCGATCGAGGCCTCGCTGCTGCCCGAGGCTCAGTTGCAGATCTCGTTCGTGCAGCGCGAATGCAACTGGCTGCAGGCGCTCGAGGGCGACATCGACACCTCGCATTTCGGCTTTCTACATGCCGGCAACGTCCAGCCGGACGACGTGCCTGCCGACAACCTGATGCGCTATACGGTGACCAACCGGGCGCCGGAATTCCACGTGACCGACACCCGCTACGGCACGATGTATTGCGCCTACCGCGCGGCGGAGGCCGGCCAGACCTATTGGCGCTTCGCCAACTTCCTGTTCCCGTTCTGGACGCAGACGCCGCAGGGTCCATTCGACCGTGTCAACACACGCGCCTGGGTTCCGATGGACGATACCCACACGATGTTCGTCAGCCTCAGCTGGAAGGGCTCGCCGCCGTCGATCCGGCCGCTCAAGGACGGCCGGCCGGTGCCGGGCTCTCGGCCGGCCTTCGAATACTTGCCGAACACGACCGACTGGTACGGCCGCTGGCGGCTCGTGCAGAACCCGTCCAACGACTGGATGATCGACCGCGCGGCGCAGAAGAGCAGCGAGATCTACACCGGTATCGCCAGCATCCACGGCCAGGACCAGGCGGTGACCGAGAGCATGGGCGGGATCACCGACCACAGCTTCGAGAATCTGGGGCCGAGCGATCTAATGGTCGCCCGCACACGGCGGCGCCTGTTGCGCGCTGCCCGCGCACTGGGCGAGGATGGGACCCTTCCTCCCGGCGTCGACGATCCGGAAATCTATTTCGAGGTGCGCAGCGGCGATTTCCTCGCCGACGAGAAGATCGCTTGGCGCGACGCCTACGCACAGCAGATGCGCACCGCAATCCGCCCGCTTGCGCAAGCCGCGGAGTGAGGGCCGGTAGGGCACATTCAAAGATGCCCCGAAACTGCTGAGGCTCGGCTCAGCGAGCCATGCGGGCGGTTGTCGGCCTTTATCTTGCGATCGGTATCGCGCTGGTAGCGATTGGTTTCCTCCTTCCGGGTCCCTGCCCGAACCGGAACACCGACATTGTCAACCAGATCATCTTTGTGCTGACGTGGCCGGTCGGGCTGTATTCGGAGGTGTATCAGGGCCAACTGTCCGCGGAGGACTGGCTGCGCGCGCAGGCCTGCCAAGCCGGCGGCCGGCTCGGCCCGAAGACGGTTCCGGGTTAGTCGAACCCAAAACCCGAACCGGCTCGGTCTCGTAATTCCTTGCCCAGGACGGTGCCGAGCGTTTCGGCCTCGCTAAGGCTACCTTGGTGCTGTCCCCGAATTTCACCGCTTCCGTCGGGTCTCAGCAACAAGCCCTCGATCATCAATCGGTCACCCTCTGCCTGGGCAAACCCAGCAATCGGGGTTCGGCATGAATGCAGGCAGCGCTGACCGAATCATGCAGCGGTGAGACGAGCTGACGCACTATCTCGTCGGCCGTCCGGCACTCAATAGCGAGCGCGCCTTGACCGACCGCCGGCAGCAAATCCCGAGGGGCAGGATCTCCGTCGCATACCCGCTGAAGTCGAGCCGTTCGAGATTGCAAAGGGCCAGAACCAGCCCGTCGATTTCGCCGGCCCCCTCTTGCGGATACGCGTGTTCACATTCCCGCGGATCGGCACGATCGAAAGATCGGGGCGATGCCGAAGCAATTGGGCTTGGCGCCGCAATGAAGTGGTGCCGATCGTCGCGCCGCGAGGCAAGCAAGCGAGGCTCGCCCGCTCGCCGATACACGCGTCGCGCGGATCGTCGCGCGGCAACACGCAGGCAATCGCGAGCCCGTCCGGGAGCCAGGTCTCGAGATCCTTTAGGGAATGCACCGCCAGATCGACGTCCCCGGCGAGCAGCGCCTCTTCGATCTCCTTCGCGAAGAGCCCTTTGCCGCCGATCTCGGCAAGCAGGCGGTTTTGCACGCGGCCGCCAGTCGTGCTGACGGTCACAATCTCGATCGCTCCCGTCTCGGCAAGCTCGGAGGGATTTGCCGCAATCAGCCGGTCCCGGACAATGGCGATTTGGCGCAGCGCCATTGGACTGCCGCGGGTGCCGATGCGGAGAGGACGGGAGGTCAAGGTCGTTCTCCTGTTGCTTGCGACTACCTCTCAGGCAACACCGGCAGGGTTTGCATCAAAGCCAGCCAGAACACCGCAAAGCCGATCGATATGATCACGATCGGGACGCCGGCGCGGGCATGTTCCACAAAGGTGAGCTTCGCTCCCATCCGATCGGCGCGCTCGACGATCAGCACATTGGTCAGGCTGCCGGTCAAGAGCAGATTACCGGCGAGGCTGGACAACAGGGCCAAGGCATAAAAGACGCCCGATGGAGCGTCCGGCCAAAGCTGTAGGAACAGCATCGCAGCGGGGACGCCACCGATCGTGTTGCTCGCGATGAGGCTATAAGGCGTCAACAGCACCAGGCTGTCCGGCAGCAGTCCATGCTCGGTCAGAAAGTCCAAGATTTGCGCGGCTACTCCGGAGCGGTTTAGAGCGGCGGTGATGGCAAACAGGCAGGCGACAAGTAGCAGCAGAGGCCAATCAACCGCTGCAATCATCGTGCGGCTGGTAATCTTGCGGCTGGCCAGCAACAGCGCGGCAATGATCAGCGCGCCGATCTCGCGCGGCAGCGGCGTCGCGAACAACACGAGCAGCACAACCAAGGCGATCGCCCCTTTGATCGTCTGGTTGCGGTCGAGCCGATGAACGGTTATCGGCGGTGCATCGAGTGTTGCCGCCAGCACGGTCTGGCCAATGCGCTTGCGCCATTGCAGCCAGACAACCAGAAAAACGACGATCAGCGTAAATATCGCCGGCACGGCGCAAATCACCAAAAAGGTCCAAAAGTTGAGCCGGCCGAGGGCCCCGATCAGAATGTTTTGCGGGTTGCCGATCAGGGTCGCCGCCGAGCCCGCGTTTGTTGCGGCGGCGATCGCGATCACCAGGGGGCGAGGGTCTAGCCCGCGGCTCTGCGCTCCACGGATCAGCAGGGGGCAGATCGCAATAATCAGGATGTCGGTCGCGAGCACCGCCGACAGCGCACCGCCGATTGCAACCGTCAGCGCAAGCAACGTCGCCGTTCCGTGCCGGGTCTCGGTAATCGTTCGGGCGCACAGGTCGATGAAGCCCGATTCGGCGAACTGGGCCGAAATTATCATCATCGCAAACAGGAAGGCGAGGGTCGGCAAGTCGACAGCGCTGCCGAAATCGTCGAGGGTCATCTGTCCGCTCGCCAGCAGCGCAATTACCGCGAGCAGCGCTATCCCGGTGCGATCGACCTGCAGCCACGCGATCCGGCCGGCGGCCATGCCGATATAGGTCAGGATCAGGATCAGCAGGACGATCGCGGCGTGCATCAGCGGCCTGGGTTCATCTCCCCCTCGGCGGGTGAGGGTGCATTATCCGGACCGCTCTTGCTATATCATGCAAAGCATGTCCGAACCTGCTCTCCTCGCCCAGCGAGACACCGAGATATTCGACCTCGGCGGCCTCAATGATGCGCAGCGCGGTGCCGTCGAGGCGATCGACGGGCCGGTGCTGGTGCTCGCCGGCGCCGGCACCGGCAAAACCCGGGTGCTGACCACCCGGCTCGCCTTTACGATCGCCACCGGCCGCGCTTTCCCGTCCGAATTGCTCGCCGTCACCTTCACCAACAAGGCGGCGCGGGAGATGCGCGAGCGGCTCGAGGCGCTGGTCGGCCGCGCCGCCGAGGGCGTGTGGCTCGGCACCTTTCATGCAATTGCCGCGCGGATTCTGCGCCGGCACGCCGAGGCGATCGGGTTCAAGCCCAGCTTCACGATCCTCGACACCGACGACCAGATCCGGCTGTTGAAGCAGATCCTGCTGGCGGAGAACATCGACGAGCGGCGCTGGCCCGCCCGCCTCCTGCTCGCGCAAATCCAGCGCTGGAAAGATCGCGGTCTCGGCCCCGAAAAGGTTCCGCCCGCCGACGCCGACGGTTTCGCGCAGGGTCGATCGGTCGATCTCTATCGCCAGTACCAGGAGCGTCTGATGACGGTGAACGCCGTCGATTTCGGCGACCTGCTGCTCCACAATTTGAGCCTGTTCACCGGCAATCCCGACATCCTCGCCGATTACCAACGGCGCTTTCGGTACGTGCTCGTCGACGAGTACCAGGACACCAACGTCGCGCAGTACCTGTGGCTGCGCCTGTTAGCCCAAAAGCGCCGCAATTTGTGCTGTGTCGGCGACGACGACCAGTCCATCTACAGCTGGCGCGGCGCCGAGATCGGCAACATCCTACGTTTTGAGAAGGATTTTCCGGGCGCGACGATCGCCCGCCTCGAGCAGAACTATCGTTCAACACCGCACATTCTCGGGGCGGCGGGCGGCATGATCGCGCAGAACCGTGGGCGCCTCGGCAAAACCTTGTGGACCGACGCGGATGAGGGCGAAAAGGTCGTCATGCGCGCGGTGTGGGATGCCGAGGAGGAAGCCCGCTGGGCAGGCGACGAAATCGAGGCGCTGCAGCGAAAGGGGCACGCGCTGAGTGAAGTCGCGATTCTGGTGCGCGCCAGCTTTCAGACCCGCGAGTTCGAAGATCGGTTTATCTCGCTGGCGTTGCCCTATCGTGTGATCGGCGGACCGCGGTTTTACGAGCGGCAAGAGATCCGCGACGCGCTCGCCTATTTGCGCCTCCTCAATCAGCCGGCCGACGATCTCGCCTTCGAGCGCATTCTGAACACGCCGCGGCGCGGCATCGGCAGCGCCACGGTGCAGGAGCTGCACACCCTTGCCCGGGCCGAGAGGCTGCCGTTGATCGAGGCGGCGCGAAATCTGATCGCCAGCGATCGGATCAGGCCGGCCGCCCGCAATGCGCTCGCGGCATTTATCAGCGCGGTCGACCGCTGGCGAGCGCGAGCTCAGCTGACGTCGCATACCGACCTGGTGCAAATCGTGCTGGATGAATCGGGCTACACCGCGATGTGGCAGGCCGACCGTTCACCCGACGCCGCGGGCCGGCTCGAAAATCTGAAGGAGCTGGTCGTCGCGATGGCCGAGTTCGAAAACCTCGGCGGCTTTCTCGAACATGTCAGCCTGGTGATGGACAATGCTGCGGAGGCCGGCGGCGACATGGTCAATCTGATGACATTGCACAGCGCCAAGGGGCTCGAATTCGATACGGTTTTCCTGCCGGGCTGGGAAGAGGGGTTGTTTCCCAACCAGCGGGCGATGGAAGAGAACGGGCTCGCGGCGCTCGAAGAGGAGCGCCGGCTCGCCTATGTGGGGCTGACCCGAGCACGCCACCGCGCCTATGTGTCCTTCGCCGCAAATCGCCGCATCCACGGCCAGTGGCAGAATACGATCCGCTCTCGTTTCGTCGACGAGCTGCCGCTTGAGCATGTCGAGATCGTCGCCGAGCTCGGCCTCCAGCCCGCAGCATCATGGGATGCCGGATGGACGAGCGCGATCGAGGTTCCTTCAGCCGCGCCGTGGCGGCCCGCCGCTCCTCTGCGCCGCCCCTTGCTGGCCAGCACTGGCCCCGTGCCGCGGCGCGGCGAGGAAGTTCGCCGGGTCGGCGGCTTTTCGGTCGGCGGCCGGGTCTTTCACCAGAAATTCGGCTACGGCACGATCACTGCGGTCGAAGACAACAAGCTCGCGATCCATTTCGATGTTGCCGGTGACAAGAAGGTCATGGACGCCTTCGTCGAGCACGCATGACGGCGAGGCTTATTCACCGGACTTCGCCCTCGCCTCACTCGCGGGGAGAGGGTCGGGGTGAGGAGCACTCGCCGTGAATCCTACCTGGCGTCTGCTCGTGCAGGTGCGCGGCGCTGACGCGGCGAATGCCGTGTTTGGCCTCCTCGACAACAGCGCGGATGCCGTATCGGTATTTGAGGCCGCACCTGAGGAGTGGCGGGTAGAGGCCTATCGGCAATCGCCTTTTCTGGCGCCCGAGCTCATAGGGCAGCTCGCGCTCGCCGCAGCCGCCGCGGACGGAACTCTCGCCGACCTCGAGGAAGAGCAGTTGCCGGCTCACGATTGGCTGGTGGAAAATCAACTGTCGTTTCCGCCCGTGCGGGTCGGCCGATTTTTTATTTACGGTTCGCATCATCGGGGCGTTGTGCCGGCCGGAGCGATCGGGATTGCGATGGATGCGGCCACCGCGTTCGGTACCGGCGAACATCCATCGACCCGCGCTTGCTTGTTGACTATCGAGCGCTTGGCCCGGCGCCGCCGCTTTCACAGACCGTTGGACATCGGCACCGGAACCGGGATTCTGTCGATCGCCGCGGCAAAGCTGCTGCATCGCAGGGTCCTGGCCGGCGATATCGATCCGCGGGCGATCTGCGTCGCCCGTCACAACGCCACGCGCAACGGCGTCATGGCGCTTATGCAAAGCCGTAGAGCGCCGGGCTACCGCGATCGGTTCATCCGCAAATCTCGCTATGATTTGATCCTGTCGAATATCCTGGCACGCCCATTAGCGGTGATGGCCCCCAGTCTCGCTCGCAGGCTGGCGCCTGGCGGCCGCGCCGTATTATCCGGCTTGCTGCGCTGGCAGGAGCCGATTGTGCTCGCACCGCACCGCAGCTGCGGCATCGTGCTCGATCATCGGGTGGTTATCGATGGATGGTCGACCCTGGTGATGCGTCGCCGTCACGGGCTGGATATGACGATGGGGGCCGCAGCCGCCATCTGCGGATTCGGCTCGGTGGAAAGGCCGGTCAGGCCTCCTTTGGCCGGGCGAGCTTCTCCGGTTTCGGGAAGGGCGCCGGCGCCAAGGATGGATCGGGGATACGATAGCCCTCGACGAGGCTACCGATTTGCGAACGGTGAAGTCCGATATCGGCGAGCGAGTGGTCATCGAGTGCCATCAACTCGGCATAAGCCTGCTGCCGGCGGCGCCACTCGGAAAAGCGCCTTCCCGCCGCAATGAAAAGGTTGACTACAGACATGGCTCGTACTCCTGTGCGCCGCTTATGCTGCGCCGCACAAGAACTTGGTGTTGCAGTGCAAAAAGACCAACAGCGGTGCTGCAAATCAGCCATGCAGAGAAAAAGGAACGGTAGATGAGGTCGAGCGTAACTCAAACTTGCAGGGACGAGCTGGGGCGGTTGCTGGAGGCGGCGGGTTCGGCCTACGACCCCGACGGTGTCGAGGCGCTGATCGAGGGCGTGCTGGCTGCGCCGGCCGAAGTCGGAACCAGCTGGCATGTGCTCGTCGCCGACCCGATGCCGCAAGCGCTCGCCGGCTCGCTCGAGGCGCTGCGGGCCGCTATGGCGGCCGGCTACCACACCGGTCTCGCCGCCGACGATTTCGCTCGACTGCCGCGATCGGAGCGGCTCGACCGGCTGCGAACGGAACTGGCTTCGCGCCATCTCGACGGCTTCATCGTGCCGCGCGCCGATGAGCATCAGGGAGAATATGTCCCTCCTCGCGGACAGCGGCTCGCCTGGCTGACCGGCTTTACCGGATCGGCCGGCCTCGCAATCGTTCTACGCGACCGCGCCGCGCTGTTCGTCGACGGCCGCTACACGTTGCAGGCGGGCGCGCAGGTCGAGACTGGCTCGTTCGAGATCCGTCACCTGATCGAGGAGCCGCCGGCGGAATGGCTCGGCGCCGCGCTCAAGGAGGGCGGGGTTGTCGCCTATGACCCTTGGTTGCATACGCCGCACGAGGTGGAGAGGTTTCGTGGCGCTGCCGAAAAGGCCGGTGCCGAGTTGCGCGCGGTGCGTGACAACCCGCTCGACCGAGTTTGGGCTGGCCAGCCCGCACCGCCGATCGCACCGGTCGTTCCCCACCCCCAGCAATTCGCCGGCGAGAGCGCGGAATCTAAGCGTATCCGACTGGGGCGTGCCCTGCAGCATCAGGGGCTCGCGGCGGTTGTCCTGACGATGCCGGAATCGATCGCCTGGCTGCTCAACATCCGGGGTGGCGACGTGCCGCACACTCCTTTGCCATTGTCATTCGCGATCTTGCGGCGGGACGGCTCGGTTAGCCTGTTCATCGACCGGCGCAAGCTCGTACCGGGCACCGAACAACATCTCGGAAACGCGGTCACGGTTATGCCCCCCGAGCGATTGGGACCGGCGCTCGGCGAGCTTGCGGCGGAAGGCGGCCGCATACAGGCCGATCCCGCGACCGCCGCCTCTTGGGTGTTCGACCGGCTCACCGCCGCCGGAGCGAATATCCATCGCGCCGCCGATCCGTGCCTGTTGCCGAAGGCGTGCAAAAACGCGACCGAGATCGATGGCACGCGGGCGGCGCATCGCCGTGATGGCGCGGCATTGACGCGCTTTCTCGCTTGGCTTTCGCGTGAGGCACCAAACGGCCGACTGTCCGAGATCGCCGCCAGCGACAGACTGGAAGCCTTGCGCCGTGAGGGCCGGCATTTCCGCGATCTGAGCTTCCCAACGATTTCGGGTGCCGGCTCCAATGGCGCAATCGTGCACTACCGGGCAATGCCGCAAACTGAGAAACACCTCGAGCCGGGCACCCTTTATCTGCTCGATTCAGGCGCCCAGTATCTCGACGGCACCACCGACGTGACGCGAACGATCGCCGTCGGCGAACCCTCCGCGGAGATGCGTGACCGGTTCACCCGCGTGCTGAAGGGGCATATCGCGCTGGCTCTGGCGCGCTTTCCGAAGGGCACGACAGGGGCGCAACTCGACGGCTTTGCCCGCCGCGCGCTGTGGCAGGAGGGGCTCGACTACGACCACGGCACCGGCCACGGCGTCGGCAGCTATCTCGGCGTGCACGAGGGCCCGCAACGCATCTCGAAAGCGCCGAACACACAGGCGCTGCTGCCCGGCATGATCGTGTCAAACGAGCCCGGTTACTACAAGACCGGCGCCTACGGCATCCGGATCGAAAATCTCGTTCTGGTGCAGCCAACGGACGGCTCGGCCGAGCGCGAGATGCTCGGTTTCGAGACCCTCACCCTCGCCCCGATCGACCGCAACCTGATCGATCCCTCGCTCCTCGACGATGACGAGATCGCTTGGCTCAACGAGTATCACATCAGGGTTCGCGACACGCTGACTCCACTCGTCGACTCCGATACCGGGCGCTGGCTCGCCGAGGCGACGGAGCCGGTCGGCGGAGCCTGATGTGGGGACATCTGTCATCCCGGCGAAAGAAAGGGTCGTGGGGAGCTTATGCTCCTTCGGCGCCGCGGCGCGCTGCTTGGGCCTGTTCCCAATTTCGTCCGTCGAAAAAGCTCGTCGGCTTTAGCGCCGCCGGATCGATCCCCTCGAGGCAGCGGGCGTTGACGCTGATCTTGTCGGGGTCCGAGCGCGGCACGTAAAAGGAATGGATGCCGCAATGCCGGCAGAACGTATGCTTGGCAGTGTTGGTGTTGAATTGGTAGGTCGCGAGGTCCTCCTCGCCCTGCAGCAGCTCGAATTGCTCGGGCGGCACGATCAGATGCAGGATGCCCTTCTTGGTACAGATAGAGCAGTTGCACTCGAGCAGCCCCGCCAGATCGGCGCGTATCCGGAAGCGCACGCGGCCGCAATGGCAGCCGCCCTCATAGGTCTCGATCATCACAGCGGCTCCGGTACCAGCAGGAACAAATCGGTGTCGCCGGTTTCCTGACCGGCGGCGGTCAGCATCGCGTGTACCTGGCCGCGGTGGTGGGTTTGGTGGTTGAAGAAATGGCTGATCAAAAAGCCTTTCGGGGCGCGCATTTCGCGCCCGGCGGCGCCGCTGAACCAGACCAGGTCTTCCGTCATCCAGGCATCATCGACCTTGACGGCCCAGCGCGAAATGTCGGCGTCGGCCGTCTTGCGCGCCGCGCGGAGCGCCTCAAAATCATCGATCATCCCGGCGCTCTGCTTGATGGCGACGTCGGGCTTTGGCCAGTTGTCGAAACGCGACATCCACTGCCGGTCGCCCCACAGCAGATGGTTGAGGGTGCCGTGGATGGAGCCCCAGAAAGCACCCCGAGGTTGCCGGCGCTCGGCGTCCGAAAGACGCGAGGCGGCGCCGTAGAGCCGCCCGTTCATCTCGGCATTATAGGCAGCCATCGTCCGGACAAAGGCGGGCGTGATCATCGCGGCTCCTCACATGCGGTTCAGGCAACGGCTTTGCTTGCCGCCGCTGTGGCAAAGATTTATGGGTCAGCTGAACTTCGGTGTACAGGGGAGACAGCCGATCTACCCAACTTCCTCCGACCGAGGCGGCTATAAATGAGTGAGCTGGCGGCTTTCGAAAAGGACGTTATCCCGTCCGGGATTCGGTCTCGCTTCGTAGGCGACATCAATGGTCTACGGATGCATATGTTGGAAGCAGGATTCGAGCCTCGCGGCAGTCCCCTGATTTTGCTGCTTCACGGCTTTCCCGAGCTCGCCTATTCGTGGAGAAAGGTAATATTACCGCTCGCGGCGGCGGGGTTCCGGGTCGTGGCGCCGGACCAGAGGGGCTACGGCCGCACCAGCGGCTGGGACGCGCGCTATGATGGCGATCTCGGCTCCTTTCGAATCCTAAACGCGGTCAGGGATGCGCTGGGGCTAGTCTCAGCGCTCGGCTATCGCCAGGTCGCCGGTGTCTTTGGTCACGACTTCGGAGCTTCCGTCGCGGCCTGGTGTGCTCTGGTGCGGCCCGATGTGTTCCGCTCGGTCGCGCTGATGAGCGCGCCGTTCGCCGGTCCGCCAGCCTTGCCCTTTGACACCGCCGATGACCCATCGCAACGCGGCTCGGCCGGCCCGAGCATCCACGACGAGCTGGCAAGGCTGAAACGACCACGCAAGCATTACCAATGGTACTACTCGACGCGGCAGGCCAATGCCGACATGTGGCGTTGCCCGCAGGGCGTTCACGCCTTTCTGCGCGGCTATTTTCACTACAAGAGCGCGGACTGGAGCGGGAACAAGCCCTTCCCGCTAAAATCCTGGACCGCCGATGAGCTGGCGAAGATGCCGACGTACTACATCATGGACCTGGCGCGGAATATGGCCGAGACCGTGGCGGCAGAGATGCCGGCGGAGGCCGAGATCGCGGCTTGCCGTTGGCTTCCCGACAGCGAGCTGCGCGTCTACAGCACCGAGTACGAGCGGACCGGCTTTCAGGGCGGTCTGCAGTGGTATCGCTCCCGCACCGAAGGCAGATCCGACCCCGAGCTTCAATTGTTTTCCGGCCGCGGCATCGATGCGCCGTCGATCTTCATCGCCGGAAAAAGCGACTGGGGAACCTACCAGCGTCCCGGCAACTTTGAGCTGATGCAGCAGAGTGCATGCACGCGCATGATGGGATGCCACCTGATCGACGGCGCCGGGCATTGGGTGCAGCAGGAGCAGCCGGAGCATGTGAGCGAGCTGCTGATCGACTTTCTGCGGCGACAGTAGTGGAGGGAAAAAGCGATGAAAGCCGTGTTGTTCGAGAAGCATGGCGGGCCTGACGTATTGCATCTGGCCGAGGTGCCCGATCCGATCGCCGCACCCGGCGAGGTTGTCGTCGATATCCACGCCGCCAGCGTCAATGCGGCCGATTACAAGGTGCGGCTCGGCGGCGGGGCCTACAGCAGCAGCGGGGTCAAGCTCCCGCATATCCTCGGCCGCGATTTCTCGGGCGTGGTCAGCGCGGTGGGTCCGGGTGTCACCGATTTGCGGGTCGAAGACCCGGTATTCGGGGTTTGCGATCAGGGCATCGAGGGCGCTTACGCGGAAAAGATCGCGATCAAGGCGGCGATCATCGCCAGGAAGCCGGCGCGCCTCGGCCATGCCGAGGCTGCGGCGATGGCGCTGACCAGCCTGACCGCGCTGTGGGCGCTCGAGGATACGGCCAAGCTCAAACCCGGCGAGACCATCCTGATCCAGGGCGGCGCGGGCGGCGTCGCCGGGTTCGCGATCCAGCTCGCCAAGCATCTCGGCGCGACGGTGATCACGACGGCGAGCGCCCGCAATCACGATTATGTCCGCCGCCTGGGCGCCGACCGCGTCGTCGACTACAACACGGAAGACTTCACGAAGGTAGTTGCCGACTGCGACGTCGTGTTCGACACGGTCGGGGGCGATGTCCAGGTCCGTTCCTATGAGGTATTGAAACCGGGCGGCCGGCTGGTGTGGATCGCGCCGGCGCCGGCCGGGTTTCAGCCGATTCGCAGGGACGTGCAGGTGCTGCGGCCTGGTGTGGCGCGCGACCGTGCGCATCTGGGACGGATGCTGGAATTGCTCGAGGCCGGCGCGGTATCGCCGCCGGCTATCACCCGCTATAAGCTCGCTGACGCGGCAGAAGCGCACCGGGTCAGCGAAAGCCGCCACCTGCAGGGTAAACTTGTCTTCGAAACCCGCTGAGAGAGGAGGAAGCAATGGCAGGCAATGGACAAAAGATCGTCGACCTGGACAAGCAGCGCATGACGGCAATGGCGCAAAAGGACATTGCGACGTTGAACAGGCTGCTGTCCGACGACCTTGTCTATACCCACTCTTCGGCGCGGCTCGATACCAAGCAGAGCCTGATCGGAAATATGGAGTCGGGCTCCACAGTTTACACCGCGGTCGAGCCCTCCGACGTCAAGGCGCAGGATCTCGGCGACACCGTCGTGCTGACCGGGTCGTGCCGCATCGGCGTCATGTCGCAGGGCCGGCCCAACAGCTTCAGTGTCCGCTTCACCGACGTCTATGCCAATAAAGGCGGAAACTGGCAGATGGTGGCCTGGCAGTCGACCCGTTTGTCCGAGTAGCGTCTCTCTTTCGTCCCCTGCGAGCAAGGCCGGATCGGAAGGGTCAGCGCATGCTGGCCCGTTCGGCCGCAATAGCGCTGCTGCTGATACTCTGTTTGGGCGCAGCGGGCTGGGCCGCCGAACCTCACGGTGGCACTATTGTACTGCAGCTGCCGCCGTCAATGTCTGCAGAGGCGGCAAAGGAGCTCATTGCCAATCTCGCCGATAAGGGCGTCAGGCCGGGGGCGGAACTCTCGGAACCGCCGCCGGCCCCGTCCCCGCCGTGGCTGACCACCGCGAGCCTCGCCACACAGGTCTGGGCGCGTACAAAGCAGGCGCTGCAAGCGATCCCGACCCTTCGCCAGGCTCCGCAGGCCTGGACCCGCTGGGTCGAGGTGGAAGGCGATAAACCAGGCTCTACCTACGGCTTCTGGGTGGTCGCTCTTGCCGGCCTGATTGCCGCGCCGCTGATCGGGCGCGTCTTCCGCGCATTTGCCGATCGTCACCAGGTCCGGGTAACCGAGCCCGGGCTCGCGCCCCGTCTGCGGGTAACGGTGATCCGGCTCCTCGCAGCCTCGGCGTCTTTGGGCTTATTCGGTGTCCTGTTTTGGCTCGCGCTGCTGTGCGTGTCGTCGGGGCGGCCCATTCTCGAAGAGACCGCCGACCACCTAGTATGGGCCGCCCTCAAATGGCGGCTTTCGATTATCGCTCTGCTGATCGTCGTCTCGCCGTTCCGGCCGGATATCCGGCTTTTGGCGATCGATGACGCCGACGCTCGGGCCTGCTCGCGGTGGATCGCGGTTTACCTGGCGCTCAACCCGCTGATCGTCTTTCTGATCTGGCTGATCGAGCGCTTCGGTTTCGGGCAGGAGGCGGTGTTTGGCGCGGCGTTCGCCTTGGGTCTCGCGATAACGGCGTTCAAGGTCGTGATGTTCTGGGCGATTCGGCGCCCGATCGCCCACGCCATCCTGGCGGCGACCGGACACGAGCCGGGCCCGTTCCGGCGGGCGGTTGCGGCCGCGTGGCACTGGCTCTTTACCGCCCTCGCGCTCGGCATATTCATTGCTGCGACGATCGAGTTCGCCCTCGGCCGAGGCGCCTCGGTAACGAGCGCCTCGGCGGCGACACAGGGGATCGTCGTCGCAGTGGCCATCTTGTGGCAGGCGAGCCAAAACCTGATCGGCAAGCTGTTCGCCGACGAGCCGGCGGATTTGCGGTCGGGTTTCCGCCGCGCGCGGTTTCGCCGTGCGCTGCGCCGGCTGTGCGATGCGTTTTTTTGGATCGTTGCGGTCGCCTGGATCGGAGAGTGCTGGGGCCTCGATTTCGTCGATCCGGAGCCGGGCAGCTTCGAGCGGCTGTTTGTGCGGCCGGCTCTTCTGGCCGCCGCAACTGTGGTTGGCGCTTGGATCCTGTGGACCGCGCTCAGCGCGATCATCGACGAGAAGATGCCACAAGCGGCGGAACCCGGCAACGAGGACGAGGCCATTGCGGGCTCGTCTTCGCGGCTCGACACCTTGCTTCCCTTGCTGCGCAACATCGTACTGATCGGCATCGCCGCGTTGGCGGTGGTAGTGGCTCTCTCGACCCTCGGCCTCGATATCGGCCCGCTGCTCGCCGGGCTCGGCGTCATCGGGATCGCGATCGGCTTTGGCGCCCAAACTCTGGTGCGAGACGTGATCTCGGGCCTGTTCTTCCTGATGGAGGACGCGTTTCGGGTCGGCGAGTACATCGACACCGGCCGGCTGCGCGGGACGGTCGAAGGGATGTCGCTGCGCTCGGTTCGGCTGCGCCATCAGAACGGCCAGGTGCACACTATTCCGTTTGGACAGGTTCAAGCGGTCACCAATTTCAGCCGCGATTGGTCCGTTGTGAAGTTCAACCTGCACCTCGAACCTGCGGCCGACATCGAGATGGTGCGCAAGACCATCAAACGGGTCGGCCAAGAGCTTCTGGAAGACCCGGAAGTCGGTGCCGAGTTCATCCAGCCCTTGAAAATGCAAGGGGTCGTCGACGTGCTGCAGACGGCGCTCGTCGTGCGTTGCAAATTCACCGCAACCCCGCTACGGCCGACCTATCTGCAGCGTCTGGCGCTGCGCCGCCTGATCGAAGCCTTCGGCACCGCCGAAATCCGCTTCGCAGCGCCCAATGTCACCGTCCAGCTCGCCAGCGGCTCCGCCGCAGCTTAACCCAGTGCCACGTCGAGGAGCGAGTATAGCGAACGGTAGCGCGCGATCGGTTCGGGCGTGTCTGGCGGCGGCGCCATGCCAATGCGGTCGTGCCAGTAGGTTGCCAGACCGACTTTGCTCGTGCCGAATAGATCATAGGGGGAGCCCGCCACAAATAGACATTGGCTCGCCGCCACGCTGAGTTCGCTAAGAGCCATTTGGTAAGGCCGCGGGTCCGGCTTGTAGTAGCCGGCCCGCTCGGCCGTCGTGACCACATCGAATGCGACGCCTGTGCAGGCGACAGCCTTTGCCGCGAGTTCCTCGGAGCAATTTGTAACAACGCCCAGCGCCAGCCCCTCGCGGCGCAGTGAGCCGAGCACTTCGCAAACCTCCGGCCACCGTTCGAGTTCGCCGTAGCGCACCGCAAGGTGCTCGGCCAGCGTCGGCGAAAGCCCGGCTTCGGCCGCCGCCTCGGCGACCAGCGTCTCATAGGGCCGATAGGCGCCGGTTTCGTAGGTGCGGCGCAAATAGGCCGCGCGCCATTTGCGGCCGTCCTCCGTGTTGCCGGCGATATCGTTCCAGAGCGTCCAGGAATCGAGCAGCGCCGTCAGCAAGTCGAAAAGCACGGCATCGTATCTGCGTTTGAACATAAGCAAGCGATAAGTCAGCTTTCGTCGATCCCGCCCCGCGGAATGCGGCGCCGGCTGTGAATGCCGCCCAGCCCGTCGATCGGAGCAGCGACCGACCTAGTATTCCGAGATATTGCCGTACGACACATGGTCCTTCTGGCTGCCTTTGCTGTTCTTTGCAGCGACTTATCAGCTATCGGGACTTTGTGGTCGGAGAAATTCTGCGCCGCTAAGGGCCCGGTGAGCAAGAAAAGAGCCAGGCGCCCGCTGTTTCTGCCGCTAATTTCCGCTGTTCCTGCATTAGAAGAGCCGCTGAAGATTGTTTCCCACCGCAGCCGCATTTTGCAAAAATATCACTATTATTTAGCGTTGTCAATTCGATAGCATATCAATGCATCATCAGCACCGGTACCGCGGCATCGCGCAGCACGTGCTCGGTGAAGCCTCCGAAAATCCATTCGCGCAAACGGCTGTGGCCATACGCGCCCATCACGACGAGAGCGCCTTGCTCGGCTGCGACCGCCAGCAAAGTATCGGCTGCGCCTAGCCGATCCGGCTGCAGGTGACGGGTCGACGCGTTGAAACCGTGCCGAGTGAGATTGATCGTCAAGCGGGCTCCCTCCTCGTCCGAGAGACCCTGTTGTTCGGCCACGGTCACGATCAGGATCTGCTTTGCCCTCGACAGAAGCGGCATCGATGCGACTATCGCCCGCACCGCTTCGGGCGCCGCCTTCCAGGCGACGACCATGATCTCGGGGAGCACAGCGAGCGGGGTTGCAGGGAGTATCAACACCGGCCGGCCGGTGTGGAGCAAAGCCGACTCTATCGTATCGCTCGCAAGCCCCCGGTCATCTCCCGATCGACCGATCAACAGGAGATCCGCCGATCGGCCGTGCTCGGTAACCCAGTAAGCCTCGTCGCCAACCTCCCGGAGCCATTGCGCGGAAGGGCCCGGCTGACCGGTCGGGGTTTCAGCAATCGTCAACCGCTCGCGCTCGCAAAAGCGTTGGAACAGCGCTTTTGCACGTTCTTCGCGCTCGCCGGCTTCCTGTTCTATTCGCTCGACCAGCCCGCCGACCATCGCGGCGCCCGTTCCGTCTGCGGCCATCAGGGCGGCCATGGCCGCCGCATCGACGCGCACGTGCAGGAACTCGAGGTGAGCGTCGAACGCGCGCCCCAACGCTAGAGCCGATGTGAAAACGGCGTCGTCGGTGCCGCTTCCGGTCGCGGGAACGAGAATCGTCTTAATCATCGGGAGCTCCTCTGTCCCGTCAAGCCGACGGACCCCCGGCCGCTCGACATTGCTTTGTCAATTCACGGCACGAGCCGTCGGGCGAGCGCCATAGCGGCCGGCAACGCCAAGCGCTGTGTGCGATGGCCGAGCGACAGCGGCTTGAGCAGCATGCGCACACTCATCTCGTGCGGAAAATATTCTCGGAGAAGATCGCGGCACTCGCGGCGAACCTCGCGGTAGACCTTGACGTCGAAGGGGGCGGCGGGATAGTGGGCTCCCCAGACATGCTTCAGCACTATAAAGCTGTCGTCACCGCCGCTCATCCTCAGACGCCGCCACAATGCCGGAACAATTGCGCTGCGGCTCGGGCCCTCGGCAGCTCGATACTTGCGGAAGAAACGATAGAAATGTTTGTAATGCCGGACCTCGTCTTCGACGATCCGGCGTGTCAGCAGTGCGAGCACCGGCTCGGGGCTGGCGCGCGACAAGGTCGTATAATAACTGGCGGTGCCGGTCTCGACCACGCAACGCGAGGCCATCTCCAGGCTGCGGGCGGGTTCGAGCGCCGTGTCGCAGTACGGCCTGAACTCCTCTACAAACCTCTGAAAGGCGGGCTCCCAATCGAATTCCGGCCACGCGGTTTCGACATAACGACGCAGTGCCCGGCCGTGCTGTAATTCCTCCGGGAGCCAGTAATGTTCGAGCCATGATGTGACTTCGTCATCGCCGGTAAAAAACTCTATGAGATTTTCGGTGTAAAGGTCCGTCGCACTTTCCATTAGCGACGCCGAGGCAACCAGATAAAAGAATGCTTCGCTTTGCACCACCGCATCATGATGGATTTTGTGCCATGGAATGTCGGCGAGCGACCAGCGCTGGCCCGCAAAAGAGCGCGGGGCTTCGTCGGGAGCGCTATGTGCAATGCGTTCTGTCATCTAGTCAAAAAGTGAACATCGTGGTTTCGGGCTGGAGGCCGAGCAGAACCTGGCCGACCGCTGTGAAATGCGCTTGGCGCCCTTGGTATTGTTGGATCACGGTGTGGACATCGCGGAAGCGGCGCTCGAACGGGTTGCTCTCGAAGATCGCCGTCGCCCCCGCCGCGTGATACGCCGTGTCCACGATGTCGCGTGCCTGATGGATGGCCCAGGTCGAGGCCAGCCGGATCGTCGTGTTATGATCGAGTGTCAACCGCCCCGATTGCGCAACATCGCGCCAGATTTGCTCGAGCGAGCCCAACAGGAAAGCGCGTGCCGCTCTCAGCTGCGCCTCGGACTGCGCCACTTGCGACTGCACGACATTGTCGTCGCGCAACGTGCGTTTGGCGCCGCGCGGGATCTTGTCACGGGCGAGGTCGATAAAGGCGTCCAGGGTGCCGCGCGCAATGCCGAGCGCGACCCCGGCAAAGCCGGACGAATACATGTTGCTGCTGCTGAAGGCGTAGAGCAGACCCGGCTGACGGAGCTTCGGCTCGGCTTCCCGCAACACCGTGTGGCTTTCCGGCACGAAGAGATCGGTGACGGTGTAGCTGTCGCTTCCCGTGCCGCGCAAGCCGATGACATGCCAGATGTCGGTGAAATTGGCGCTGGCTTTTGGGAAAAGCAGGGTTCGAATCACCGGGCCACCGTCCGGCCGCAGCCGCGGCGCTCCATCCTCACCGAGGATAGCCACGTGAGCGCCGAGCCAGGTGGCGTGGTGGCTACCGCTGGCGAAGCTCCAGGTCCCGGTCAGCCGGTAGCCGCCCGAGACCGCGCGCGCCTCCGCTGGGCCGGGCGGACCCCAGGCCACGATGCCCCGCTGGTCTCCGAAGATCTCTCGCGCCACCTCCGGGTCGAGCAGGGCTGCCGTCATCGTGCAGCCATTCGCCTGGCCGAGACACCATGCGGTGCTGGCGTCGTGCTTCGCCACCTCCTCGATGACCTGTACATAGGCTGCGGGCGGCAATTCCGCACCGCCCAGCGAACGGGGCAGCAGCAGCCGAAACAGCCCGCGACTCACCAGGGCCTCGACGATCGGTTCCGGGAGCTCGCGGCGCTGCTCGATCTTTTCGGCCGCTGCTTCGACCTCTGGACCGAGTTCCCGCGCGCTCTCGACGTATTCGTTCGCGGGCGGTTCGGTCATCGGCGCCGAGGCGAGCCGCCTATCCATCCAGCCGCGGGCGAACCGAGCGCCACGGCGTGGACCGCTCGTAGGCATGCGCGGCCCGCAGCACCGTCGCCTCGTCGAACGGCTTGCCAGCGAGCTGGAAGGCGAGCGGCAAGCCGGCCGCGCTGTACCCGCAGCACACCGACATCGCCGGGGTGCCGGTGACGTTGAACGGCATCGTCAGCATCGGGCGCTCGAAAGTCGAGAACTTGCTGACAGCGTCGATAGCCGGCGCCTCGCCCGGGGCGGCGGCGGTGATGGCAAGATCGAGATCGGCCATTGCCGTCGTGAATTCGGCGGCCAGCTCGCGGCGGCGCCGCACCGCCTGGACGTAGTCGCCGCCGCTGACCAGGGCGGCGAGCGCCATGCGGTCACGGAACAGCTCGCCATAATCGCCGAACCGCTCGCGCAACGTCGCCTGATGGATCGCGTAGGCCTCACTCAGCATGATCATCACGCCGCAGGCTGCCCATTCGGCGAGTGGTGACAAACGCAGCTCGCGTACCGAGCAGCCGAGGCCTTCGAATACGTTGACGGCGGCGGTGATACCCTGCCGCGTCGCCTCGTCCGCTGGATTGTCGTTCTCGTAGAAATGACGGATCAGCCCGATCCGCAGTCCTTTGATGTCACCCGACAGCGCGGCGCGGTAGTCGGGCACCGGGCGGTCGGCGCTCGCCGGATCGGCGGGGTCATGCCCGGCCATCGCCTGCAGCATGATCGCGCAATCCTCCGCGGTCCACGCCATCGGGCCGGCATGGTCGAGAGAGAAAGCCAGCGGCAGGATGCCGGCGCGGCTGATCCGGCCATAGCTCGGCTTCAACCCGGCGAGGCCGCAAAGCGCGGCAGGGCCGCGGATCGAGCCGCCGGTGTCGCTGCCCGTGCCGCCGAGCACTAGACCCGCAGCGACGGCCGCTCCTGTGCCGCTGCTCGACCCGCCGGTGAAGCGGCTGGTATCCCAGGGGTTGCGAGGGGGCGGC
>Ga0207693_10000730_pt1 | contig 29613 bp, 29 predicted proteins | sample LARL81metaG_FD_184347 | JGI IMG/M metagenome (GOLD analysis project Ga0207693, IMG submission 184347) | Corn, switchgrass and miscanthus rhizosphere microbial communities from Kellogg Biological Station, Michigan, USA - LAR L8-1 metaG... | ecosystem: Host-associated > Plants > Roots >... | reverse complement strand
TACAGCTCGGGTCACGACGGCGACAACACCTTCATGCAGCCGATGTGGGCCGACCTCTACAACGCCGGCGTCGAGATCTTGCTGAGTGGGCACAGCCACGACTACGAACGGTTCGCGCCGCAAGACGCGAGCGGGCACTTGGACAACTCGAACGGGGTGCGGCAGTTCATCGTCGGTACCGGCGGCGCGTTCTTCACCGGGCTCGGCAACTCGCGTGATGCGAATAGCCAGGCGGCGCAGAACACCACCTATGGCGTGCTCCAGCTGACCCTTCGATCCGGGGCATACGACTGGAGATTCCTGCCCGAGGCCGGAAAGACGTACGCCGATTCCGGCACGACGTCCTGCCATTGAACCGGTTGCGGCGGGGGGTCGGGGCGGCGGGATTCGAACCCGCGACCTCGTGCTCCCAAAGCACGCGCGCTAGCCAGGCTGCGCTACGCCCCGTCTGACCAGCCTACCTGCATAGGTTCGGCATCCGCGGGTACGCTGCGCAGAGATGGAGGGATCGCAGCAGCGACCGTCGACGGGCTATCACGTCGCCGTCGCCGTCCTCCTCGTCCTGATCCTCACGGCAGTGGCGCTCATCGTGTCCATGGCCGTGCGACCGACCCAGCAAGCGGCGATCGCCGAGGTGTCGACCGTCCAGGAAGCGACCCGCTGCCACCCGGCAGTTCCGGGCAGCGTGTGCTTCGACAACGTCGTCCACAACGCCGGAGAGGTCGCGGCAAGTTTCTTGTGCAACGTCTCGTCGACGGCGGCCGGTCAGGCGTCGTTCACGGCGGGGACGTCGTCGAGCACGATGGTGTACCTGCAAGCGAACAACCAAGTGACCGTCCAGAGCGTCGTCACGCCGGCTGGCGGGGCAACAGGAGTGGGTCCGCCGCTTGTGACGTGCGCCGAGGTCCGCAGCTAGATCTCGAAAGCGCCGTCCCCCCACGGGTGCACGCCGCCGGCGACCTCCAGGGTCCAGCCATCCTCCTCGCGATCAACCGAGACCCGCAGGAACGACGGGCGTCCGACCTGCTCCCCCTGCGCGACGACGACCTGGCCGGGCGTGTCGATCAAGCCGTGCATCGCCAGGTACGCCCCGAGCGGTCCGGCGGCCGAGCCGGTGGCCGGGTCCTCGCCGATGGTCACGCCCTTGTCGAACATCCGAGCCCGGACGTCGCCGTCGCCCCTGATGGCGAAGAGGTAGAGCGACTCGGCGTCGGCCTTCGCACAGACCTCGGCGCAGCCCCGCTCGTCTCGCACTGCTCGGCGAAGCGTCTCGTCGTCTCGAACGGCGACCATCGTGTGCGCGATGCCCGTGGAGACGGGAACGATCGGAAGGCTCTCGACGAGGTCTCGGGGCTTCAGTCCGGCAGCTGCGGCGACGGCGTCTCGATCCGTGACCTCGCGACCGACCTCCGGCGCGAGCTGCCGCATGGTCGCCGAGCCCGCCTCGAGGTCGATCCCGACGGGGATCTCGCCGGCAGCACATCGCTGCACCGCCTGCGAGCCGATCAGACCCTCTCGGTGGAGGGTGAACGCGGTGCCGAGCGTGGGGTGTCCGGCGAACGGCAGCTCCTCCTCGGGCGTGAAGATCCGGACGTCGTATCCGTCGGGACGGACCGCCGTCACGAACGTCGTCTCGGAGAAGCCGATCTCGAGCGCCAGCGCCTGCATCGTGGCGGTGTCGAGTTCGGCCGGCGCATCCGGAACCACGCACAGCTGGTTGCCGCCGAACGGTGCATCGGCGAACACGTCGACCAGTCTGAACGGGATCCGCATCGGCCAGAGCCTAGCCGCGGGCTATGCTGGGCACCGATCCGCGGGTGTAGCTCAATGGCAGAGTTCCAGCCTTCCAAGCTGGCTATGCGGGTTCGATTCCCGTCACCCGCTCTCCCAGAACGACGAAGCCTCGGCAGTAGGCTCTGCCCCGGCCCCGGTAGCTCAGCCAGGACAGAGCAAGGGACTTCTAATCCCGAGGTCGCAGGTTCGAATCCTGCCCGGGGCGCCACCGAGCAGCGGGCTACTTGTATCGGAAGTACCGCCAAGGGCTCGTCGCGCCCAGGTGATCGGCGTCGCCCTTCCAATGTCCGCGCACGCGGTAGTGGTATCCCTGGACCGCGCTCAGATAGATCGCCGCGTCGCCGTCATGCTCGAACCTGTAGCTCGCCTGCCCGAGTTGCCGCCAGCGCTGCTTGCCGCGGTACTGGACGGTCGCGACCCAGCTGGATCCCGGATGCGGCGGCTTCAGCTTCACGTAGAAGTAGGCGGTGCAGCACGTGTACACGGTGTATCGCCCGTCGCTCGTCCCCTTGCCGATCATGTCGCTGTCGAGCACCGCGTGCACCTGCACGGTATCGATGTTGCTGATGCTCCCCGACCGGTTGGTGGTCGGCACGAACACCGCCCGGTATCTCGACAGCGCGGACGGTTGCACGTTCAGCGTCGCGACGTGGTCACTCCCAATCGCCGAGGTTCCGACCGCGGTCCACCCCCTCGCGGTGTGCCGGTCGAAGCGGACCACCGAGCTCGACGCGCCGCCGTGCATCGTGGCGCGAAGGGTGGTCGTCGAGCCGTAGGTGACGATGTCGTCGGAGACGGTGAGCGAGAGTGATGTCGGGATCTTGGCGACGTCGACGTGCATCGTCGAACTCGACGACGTGGTGTGGGTGTCGTCTCCGGCGAACACCACTTGGTAGTCGTACGCGCTTGCGGTCGGCGGTACGTCCTCGAAGCTGAACGAGCCGTCGGCGGCGACGTCGGTCGGTCCGAGGTCGAGTGTGCCGTCGGGGCCGGTCCGCTGCAGCGACACGGTGTCGTCCTGCAGGCAACCGCCGCCGGGGTTGTGGAACGTTCCGGTGATGTCGATCGCCCGGTTGTACGGGATCGATCCCGTTGACGCTGAGGCGTCGACCGATGTCGACAACTTCGCGCCACCGGTGAGCTGCCGGAACAGCCACGCGCCGCCCGAGGTGCCACCGACATCGGCATCGGCGATGTCGGTGGCGCCGTCCGCCGTGAGGTCGCCCGTCGAGGTCGCGGCGTCGCCGCCGGGCGACGCCGTGCCGGGGAAGATGCACGGCGCGCCGAGGCCGCCGGTGTCCTGTTGCAGGTAGATCCGGAGCAACCCGTCGCTGCCGAAGGTCGCGAGGTCGGGCAGGCCGTCACCGTTCAGATCCGCGACCTCCTTCGCCGAAACCGCCGCGGCCGGCTGGGTCGCGGAGAAGGCGCCGAAGCCGCCGCTCCCGTCGGCAAAGGCCCAAGCGAGGTCGTCGGTGTCGGTCACGACGAGCAGGTCGTCGCTCCCATCGTTGTTCAGGTCCGTCAGGGCCACGCCGGTGACACCGGTGATCGCGGGCGGCAGCGTCACATCAGTTTCGGTGAAGCTCTGATCGGGCTGCTGGACGAAGACCGGGATGGAGCCGCTCAGCGGTCCGTCGAGCGCCCAGTCGCTCAGACCGTCATGGTTCACGTCGCCGACCGTCAGGCCGCTCGTCGGCGCATCCGAGAGGAGCGGGGTCGCGGTGGCGAAGCCACCGCCGGACAGCTGGGTTCGCAACAGGACGTCGATCGGGTTCGTGTTCGGCCGCGTGAACAAGAGGTCGTCGCGACCGTCGCCGTTCATATCGGCGACCGCAAGGTTGATCACCGGGATCGGACCCATGAAGTTCGACGGGGTGGCGGGGATGTCGCCTCCACCGTCCGGTTCCAGGAAGATGTCGATGCCGGGTTCCGGGGCATCCAGCGCGTCGACGCCGTTCACGTCCGCGACGGCAAGGTCGCCGAACCCATCGTGGTTCAGGTCTCCGACCACCACTTGATACGCATCGCTCCGCGCCGTCGGCGTCACCACGAACGATGGATCGGTGGGCAGCGGGTCGCTGAGCGGGCCGTCGAACACCGCGACCGTGTCCGCGTCCGGCCCCGCGTCGGCGCCGCGCGCGACGATCAGATCGGGGATGCCGTCACCGGTGACATCGCCGATCGCGGTGGATACCGCGGCCGGCCCCGAGCCGCCGACGAGCTCCTTCGTGACGGCAGCGTTGGGCACGCTCGCTGAGGCCGCCACGGGCACGAGGAGGATCGAGATCGCCAGACCGACGATGGGGAGGCGTCGCATCGTCGCCCCAGGGTAACGGGCATTTGGCGCCCCCGGAACGGGCGGAGGGAGGGGTCCGTTCGGCCTCGGCCGGAGTGATGGCCCGAGGGCCGTTCGTCAGAGCTTCGGGTAGACGTACCCGTAGCCCTGCACGCCGAGCGCCTTCGTCGATGTGGAGTACATCCGTCTGCGAGGCAGCTCGCACCGGATGCCGCACTTGCCGCACGTGTACGCGGTGTGCCAGCGCGAGGGGATCGACTGCTTGTACCCGCATTCCGGGCACGTTTCGAAGATGATCTCCGTCCAACACGACATGCAGGCGAACTTCACTGCGTCATCGCCGACGGGGCTCGGCATCATGCAGTCGGGACAGGTCAGGTAGGCCATCTGGGGTCAGGCATCGGTCAGATGGCCGTAAACCTGAAGCACTCGCGCCCGCAACATCTCCGGGTCATCGGCCAAGAGCGTCACATGGCCCAGCTTGCGCCCGGGCCGAGCCTGCTTCCCGTAGCTATGCAGATGGGTCCCCGGGATGGCGAGGATCGCGGCGGCGTCGGGCTCCTGCCCGATCACGTTGACCATCGCGACGTGGCCGCGCACGCCGACGTCGCCCAGCGGCAGCCCGCAGACCGCGCGCAGATGGTTCTCGAACTGGCTCGTCACGGCGCCCTCGATCGTCCAGTGACCCGAGTTGTGGACGCGCGGCGCCATCTCGTTGCCCAGGAGCGTGCCCCCCGCCTGGAAGAGCTCGATCGCGAACACCCCAACGTAGCCGAGCCGCTCGGCAACGGCCCGAGCGTGCGCCTCGGCGGCCACTTGGAGCTCGTGGGTGAGATCAGGCGCCGGCGCGTAGGAGGTGCGGAGGATGCCCTCGCGGTGGTGGTTCTCGACGAGCGGATAGCAGCGCAGCTCCCCGTCCGCTGCACGCACCGCCACGATCGACAGCTCCCGGTCGAAGGAGACGAAGGCCTCGAGGATCGACGGGACCTCGCCGACGGCTCGCCAGGCGTCCTCCGAGAGCTCGGCGCTCCGCAGCACCGCCTGGCCCTTGCCGTCGTAGCCGAAGCGCCTGCTCTTCAACACGGCCGGCAGGCCGACCGCGTCCACCGCGATCGTGAGCGACGCCGAGTCCTCGACCGCCGCGAACGTCGGCACCGGAAGTCCGACCTCGATGAACAACGTCTTCTCGGCGATCCGGTCCTGGGCCGCCTCGAGCGCTGCGGGCGGCGGCAGCACCGGCGGTCCGGCAAGCGCGCGCATCGCGTCGACCGGCACGTTCTCGAACTCGTAGGTGAGGACGTCGGCGCCGTCGACGAGCGTGGCGAGCGCGGTGGCGTCGTCGTAGCCGCCCACGATCGAGGGACCGACCTGCGCGGCGGGCGAGTCCGCCGCGGGATCCAGCGTTACGCACGCGACGCCGAGCCGCTCCCCCGCCTGCACCAGCATCCGGCCGAGCTGGCCGCCGCCGACGATCGCGACCCGCACCGCGCTACCCGGCGGGATCCGGGTTGTCGAGCACGGTCTGCGTCTGCGTCGAGCGGAACCCGCGCAGCCGTTCGCGCACGTCCTCGTCGCCCAACGCGACGATCGACGCGGCGAGCAGCGCGGCGTTGACCGCGCCCGCGCGCCCGATCGCGACCGTGCCCACCGGGACTCCGGCCGGCATCTGCACGATCGACAGCAACGAGTCCATCCCCTTGAGCGCGTGTGACTCGACCGGCACGCCGAGCACCGGGAGATGTGTGTGCGCGGCCGTCATGCCGGGCAGATGAGCGGCGCCGCCGGCCCCGGCGATCAGCACCTGGAGCCCGCGATCGGCTGCGCCGGAGGCGTACTCCGCCATCAGGTCCGGCGTGCGGTGCGCCGACACCACGCGCGTCTCGTAGGCCACGCCGAGCTCGTCGAGCGTGGCGCACGCGTGCCGCATCGTCTCCCAGTCCGACCGGGAACCCATGATCACGCCGACGACGGGCTGCGCCATGCGCGGAGTCTACGGTTCGGCGTCGTCCTCGTGGTCGTCGCCTTCGGAACCGCCGCCTTCTTCGATCGCTTGCGCGGCGACCGCGAGCCCCTCCTTCGGCTCGGCGACGACCTCGTACGGCTTCGAGTACTCAAGGATCGCAGCCTGGAGCACGCCGGCGACGGGCAGGGCGAGGAACGCCGCGAGCAGCCCGCCGATCGCCCCGCCGATGAGCGCGGCCGCGAACGCGATCGCCGGATGCAACGACATCGTCTTGGCCGTCAGCCGGGGGCTGAGGATGTAGTTCTCGATCTGCTGGTACACGACGATGTAGCCGGCCGCCCAGATCCCCGCGCCCGGTGAGGTGAGGAACGCGACCAAGACGGGCAGCGCGCCGCCGATGTACGTGCCGATGATCGGGATGAACTCGGCGACGATCCCCTCGAAGATGGCGAGCGGGGCGGCGAAGGGCACGCCGTTCGCGCGCAGCACGATGTACATCCCCGTGCCGTTGATCACCGCGAGCAGCAGCCGCGAATAGAAGTAGCCGCCGGTTTGGATGATCGCGTGCTCCCAGACGAACAGCAGGCGCTCCTGGCGATCCGGCGGCGTCATCGACAGGATCGCGCGCCGGAGCCGTGGCCCCTCCGCGACGAAGTAGAACGTGAACAGGCCGACCGTCGCGATCTTGAACAAGGCCCCAAGGATGCTCGTCGCGACGCCGATGATCAGCCCCCCCGCGATCCCCTGTGCGGCGACGACCACCTTGTCCGCGTTCTGCTGGAGCTCGGTGATGAGGTTGTCCGTCGACACGTTCTTGATCCCGATCAGATGCAGCCACCCGACGAACCGATCGACGAGCTGCGGCGCGTTCTCGATCAGCTGTTTGAAGCCCGTGACGACCGCCGGCACGATCAGCGCGAGCAGGAACACCCCCGACAGGAACACGAGACCGAGCATCAGCCCCGTCGCCGCGCCGCGCTTCCAGCCCCTGTTCACCAACCATTGGACGGCCGGCTCGAGCGCGAACGACAGGAACAGCGCCATCAGGATGATGGTGAGGAAGCTCGAGAGCTCGTGAGCGAGCCATCGGATGGCGAGGACCGCCAGCGCGGCGCCCACCAGCACCACGAACAGACGCCGGCCGCCGAGCTTGAGAACCTCTGGGAGCCAAGGCAGCCGCGGCGTCTCGGGATCAGACCGAGCGTCGCTCACGGGCGGAGGCTACCCCGCCTCCTCGGGCAACACACGTACCTCGTGGCGATGACTAGCGCGTGATCGCCGCCGCCATCTCTTCGAAGTTCTCGACGTAGCGCTCCGCGTCGGCGTCGCTCATCACGATCGACGTGGTCCAGCTCTCCCATTTGGAGCCGGGACTCTTGAACACGCCGCGGTTGAGCTGCCACAGCCACGCGAGCTGCGGGATACGGTCATCGATCTTCCATAGGTCGCGGTATTCATGGATCGGCGTGTCGCTCCAGTCGATCGACCCCTTCGCGCCGAGCGTCTTCATCGACGCCGGCAGGGCGTACCGCGTCATCACGTCCTCGCACCGCTTGAGGATCGCGTTGATCTCATCCAGTCGGGCGTACGCGTCCTTCGTCAGCACCTCTTCGAGGTTCACCTTGGCGGCGGCCATCGTGAGGGGGTTCCCGTTGAACGTGCCGACCTGGTCGAGCTCGCCAGCGATCACCTTGCGCATCGCGTCCTCCGTGCCGCCGATGGCGCCACACGGCAGGCCGGCGCCGAGCGCCTTCGCGAACGCGACGAGGTCCGGCTGCACGCCGAACGCTTCGATCGCGCCGCCCCACGCCACGGTGAACCCGGTCTTCACCTCGTCGAACGCGAGCATCGCGCCGTGGGTGTGGCAGACCTCCTTGAGCCCCTCGAGGTAGCCCGGGTCGGGCATCACGACGCCGCAGTTGGTCATGATCGGCTCGACGATCATCCCGGCGATCTCGTCGCCGCGCTCCGCGAACACCCGCTGGGCGTCCTCGAGGTCGTTGAACGGCACGTTGATGGTCCAGTCCGTGGTGCCGGGGATCATGCCCGCCGTCTGCGGCACCGAGTTCGGGTGCTCGCGCGGCCCGGCGTCCTGCTCCGAAGGGAAGACGCTGACCATCAAGGCGTCGTGGTGGCCGTGGTACGTGCCCTCGATCTTGACCAACAGATCGCGCCCGGTCGTCGCGCGCATGATCCGCACGGCGTCGAGCGTCGCCTCGGTGCCCGAGTTGCCGAACCGCCAGAACGGAAGTCCGGTGCGCTCGGTCAACTGCTCCGCGACCGGCAGCGCGTCTTCGGTCGGCTGCGCGAAATGCGTGCCCAGCGCGACGCGCTTTTGCACCGCCTCCACGATCTTGGGGTGCGCGTGGCCCATCACCATGACGCCGTAGCCGTTGTGGAAGTCGACGTACTCGTTGCCGTCGATGTCCCACACACACGAACCCTCGCCGCGGTCCACGTAGATCGGATGCGGCGGCCAGCTCTGCCACGACGACGAGACACCGCCGGGCAGACGCGCCTTCGCGGTCTCGCGGTAGCTGAGGCTCTTGGCGTGCTTGCGGTCGAGCGCCTCGGTCTCGCGCTTGGTCAGTTCCTCGACGAGGCCGAGGTCGATCTGGATCGTGTCGCTCATAGCTGAACCCTCCGGAAGAAGGCTACCTGGCGATGCCCTGACGTTAGGAAGTCACGGCTGCCGCGAACTCCTCGAAGTTCGCGATGTAGCGCGACGCGTCGTCCTCCGTGTGCGCGACCGACAGCGTCCACGTCTCCTGCTTGGTCCAGGGCGACTTGAACACGCCGCGGTTCTGCTGGAAGAGCCACGCGAGGTAGCTGATGCGCTCGTCGATCCCGACCGCGTCGCGATACTCGCGCACGGGCTGGCTGGAATAGATCACGGAACCCTTCGCGCCGAGACCGGTGACATAGCAAGGCAGCTCGTACTTCTCGACGACCGCGTTCAGCCCGTCCTTCATCACCTTGTCGATCCGGGTGAAGTGCTCGTAGACCTCGGGCACGAGGACCTCCGTCAGCGTGGCGCGCGACGCGGCCATCGTGAGCGGGTTCCCGTTGAAGGTGCCCGCCATGTCGTACTCGCCGCGGATCACGGGGCCGTAGAGATCCTCGGTCGACCCGATCGCGCCGCACGGCGTGCCGCCGCCGATCGCCTTCGCGAGGCAGATCACGTCGGGCACGACGCCGAACGCCTCGACCGCGCCGCCGTACGTGAGCGTGGCGCCCGTCTTCACCTCGTCGAACGCGAGGTAGGCACCGTTCTCGTGACAGAGATCCTTGAGGCCCTGGAGGTACCCGGGCTCCGGCAGGATCACGCCGCAGTTCATCATCGCCGGCTCGACGATCATGCCGGCGATCTTCCCGGGGTTCTCGTCGAACGCCCGCTTCGCCTCAGCGAGGTCGTTGAACGGCACGACGCGCACGAGGTCGGCGAACGCCTGCGGGATGCCCATCGCCTGCGGCACCGTGACCGGGTGCTCGCGCGGCCCGATCTCGGAACGGTCGGGCGCGACGCTGAACATGATCGAGTCGTGGTGCCCGTGGTAGGAGCCCTCGATCTTGATGAGCATGTCGCGGCCGGTGGCCGCGCGCATCAGGCGAAGCCCCTCGAGCGTCGCCTCGGTGCCGGAGTTCGCGAAGCGCCAGAGCGGCAGCTTGAAGCGGTCGGTCAGGTTCTGGCCGATCACGTCGAGGTCCTTGGTCGGCTGCGCGAAATGCGTGCCACGATCGGCGGCCCGCTTGATCGCCTCGGTGATCGTCGGGTTCGCGTGTCCCACGACCATCGCGCCGTAGCCGAGGTGGAAGTCGATGTACTCGTTGCCGTCGATGTCCCAGATCCGGGAGCCCTTGCCGCGGTCGATGAAGATCGCGTGGGGCGGCGAGTCCTGCCAGCTCGAGGCGACACCCCCTGCCACGTGACGGTCCGCGATCTCGCGGTACGCGATGGACTCCTTGTGCTTGGGCTCAAGGACCGCCTCTTCGTGGGCGATCAGCTCGTCGATCGTGCCGAGGTCGAACTCGGTCGTTGCCATGGGTGGATGTCGCCTCCTGCGGCCGCTCTGGGTCGATGAGAGTTTGAACGGCCGTTCAGGATTGTCGCCGATGAACCCCTCGCAAGGCAAGTCTGGGCCACTGAAGGGCCGTCAGGCAGATCGCCGTTGGTATCGTGAGCAGGCACGACGCGTTCGTGCGCATGGCGGCCGTAGCTCAGCTGGTTAGAGCGTCTGGTTGTGGTCCAGAAGGTCGCGGGTTCGAGCCCCGTCGGTCGCCCTTTCAAGCCTTCCCCCATCTGGAGCCGATACCTGTTCCCGGGCATACGCACCGAGGGGGTATCGCGATGGAAGACGATTTCGACCCGTTGCGCCTACTGGCAGGGCTCCGCTCGCACGGGGTCACGTACGTCCTGGTCGGGGGTCTCGCCTCCGCCGCCCGCGGCTCGACGATCACGCTCGACGACGTCGACATCGTGATCCCGCCGGCCGACGAGGAGAACCTGGGGAACCTGGGGCTCGCGCTGGCACAGCTCGGCGCCGAACCGATCGGCGAGGACGACGCACACCGCAGCTCCTATCTCACGGCCGTCGGGCAGCTCGATGTCATCGAGCTCGGCGAGGCCTACGACGGGCTGGCGGAGCGTGCGACGACGGAAGACCTGGGCAACGGCGTGGTCGCGCGTGTGGCGTCGACCGCCGATCTGATGGAGCTGAAGCGTGCGTCCGGCGACCTCGTCGGGGCGGCCCACCTGGCCGCGCTCGCGCACGTGGACGACGATCCGGACCTCAGCGAGGAAGAGCACGACGCGGACGCGCAGGAGCCGACCGGTCCGAAGTGGTTCCAGAAGATGATGAGTACGTTCGAAGACGTCGACACCTACCTGAACAAGGTGGTCTACGGCGACGATCACGCTCGCTGAATCACTCGAGGCCCGCACTCGGTAAGCTGCGGCGGGCCTCTAGCTCAATCCGGCAGAGCAACGGACTCTTAATCCGCAGGTTCGGGGTTCGAATCCCCGGGGGCCCACTCCCCTGCTTGTTGACCTCGTGCTGAAGCGAAACGTCCCCCATGCGACAAGACCTTCAGTCCTGCTCAGGGGCCACAGAGCGCCGTACGGTCGTGTCAGAGGAAGGGAGGACGACATGCCCCTCCAGATGCTGTTCCCGGTCGATTCCATGAGACATGAGGACGAACCGCTGGACACGTCGCCGCCTCCGCCGGCGTCTCCGTCCGGCACGGGATCGACGGCCCGCGCAGAGTGGCTCATCGCGTTCGCGATCGTGGTCGCGACGCTGCTCCTTGTCCTGCTCGTGATCGGACCGCCGCACGTCATGTGAGCGATCATCACTGCGACAACTCGCTCACCGAGGCATCATGACGCCACGTTCGGGGTAGAGCGCTCGCCATGCGGATCCGTCGGCGCGCCCGTCTCGACCCGTCGCAGGTCAGCGACCGCCGCGGCATGTCCGGCGGCGCCCCGATCGCGGTCGGAGGTGGCGCGATCGGCCTCATCGTGGCGGTCGTGCTGCTGCTCCTCAACGGCGGCATCGGCGGCGGTTCGTCGGGCGGTGCAGCCCCTTCGAGCGACCTCTCCGCGTGCCGCACCGGCGCGGATGCCCAACAGAGCCAGGACTGCACGGTGGTCACCTACGTGAACAGCATCCAGGACTACTGGTCGCACACGCTGCCGGGGTACACGAACGCGCAGACCGTCCTATTCACGGATCGAACGCAGACGGCGTGCGGGACCGCGACGACCGCGGTCGGTCCCTTCTACTGCCCCGCGGATCAGCACGTGTACATCGATCTCGGGTTCTTCCGGGAGCTCACCAACCGGTTCGGCGCCTCAGGTGGTCCGCTCGCCCAGGCATACGTCCTCGCCCACGAATACGGCCATCACGTCCAGGACCTGCAAGGCACGATCGATCGGGCGGGTGCGAACAGCGAGGGTCCGCAGAGCGCGTCGGTGCGCCTCGAACTACAGGCGGACTGCTACGCCGGCGTGTGGGCCGCGAACGCCGTGAAGACCGGGTTCATCACGAAGATCACCGATCGCGATGTAGCCGATGCGGTATCCGCGGCCGCGGCGGTCGGCGACGACCGGCTCCAACAGGAGTTCCAAGGGAAGGTCAACCCGGAGACGTGGACGCACGGCTCGTCCGAGGAACGCCAGCACTGGTTCTTGACCGGGTATCAGGCTGGCGACCCCGGCGCGTGTGACACGTTCAGCGGCTCGATCTAACCGGCACCGGCTGTGGGGAGCGAACGCCAGCACAACAGATGGTCGCCGCGTTGCGTGACGGTCACCGTGTCCGCGTTGCAGGTGCCGAAGCGGTGCTCGTCCGCCGGTCCGACGTTCTGGACGAAGACGTTCGACGCCGGATCGGCGCACGAGAGTGTCGGTTTGACACCGGTCGAGGTGCGCGTTCCGCAGTGCACCGTCGGGAAGGGCGACAGCGCCGAGAGCTTCGCGTGGGTCACCGTGCGGAGACCGTCGCCGGTGCGCGGGACCGGGCCGGTCTGCCGCCCTGCGTGCGCAACGAGGCCGGGCGGCGGGAGCAGCGCGACCGGGTTCGGTGCGGGCGTCCGATCGCGAGCGAACGCGAAGGCTCCGATCGCAACGATCGCCGCGACGGCCGCCAGCGCCACGACCCGTCGCACACTCCGACGCTCCGGGGCGCGTTGGATCCGTTGGACCGACGTGTCCGGCAGGAGGTCGACCTGGTAGCTCGCGAGTATGGCGGCCTCGAGCGGACGGGCCGACGGTAAGGACGCACTCCCCGCATGTGTCTCGCAAAGCGGCCGAAGGCGCGCGCGTTCGCCGGATGTGTCGCGGTCGACCACCGCAGCGGGCTCGCCCCGCCCATCGCTCAGGCATGCGACACAGACAAGACGCAGGCGCGTCGGGTACGCAGCCGCGGCCCGGTACCCACGGCTGTGCTCGACGAGCCGTCCCCAGAGAGACACCTGCCCGATCGCGGCGCCAGCGATCCGACCGAGGCGGGCGAGCTCGTTGGGGTCGGCCGCCGCATACACGCCGCACGAACACCGAGCGCCGGGCGCGTCGTGGTGCTTGCGGCTGCACGTCGCGACGAAGGGCCGGCCCGGCTCCCACGTCTCGGCGCGCGTCAGCGACGAGAGGAAGAACCCGCCGTCGCGCTCGACAACGCTCCATGCGCGCCAGCCCTCGACCTCTTCGAGCGAGAGCGGCGCCGGCCTCGGCAACAGCTGCATCGACCCATCCTCCGCCCGAGCGGTGCGAAAGACCAGTTCACGGCAGGTTCACGGCCACCTCAGGGCCAACTCACGGGCAACTCACGGAAGGAACGGGTCGCGACAAGACGGCGCGTGGGGATGATCGATGCAGTACCGAACGTTCGTCGATGAATCGTTCACGAGGCCGCCCAGGCTCACGAGGAACACGATCATGAGCACGGCGAACGCGATACCGACGATCCCAAGCACGAGCCCGGCGATGCCCATCCCCTTGCTGCCGCCGCGGGGCGTGCGCGCCCGCGAGATGGCGATCCCGCCGAAGATGATCGCCAAGGCGCCGAGGAGGAAGCCGAACACGACCGTGAACGACAGCAGGACGGCGACGATGCCGAGCACGAGCGCGGCGATAGCCGGTCCACCTGCGCTGGCGGGCCGCGGCGGCGGTTGCACCGGCATGACCGGCGGCACGTCGGGGACCGCGAGCGGTTGCGCTTCCTCACCGGCGACAGGCGGTGTGGAAACCGTAGCCGCGATCTCGCGTCCACAATGGGGGCACGTGGCCACACCGTCGTCGATCGCCTCGCCGCAGTGCGGGCAGGTCGTCATGCGGGAGTTCTATCACCCATCGGAGGCGGCGCTCCCGCTCCGGATCGTGCCGACGTCGTCGGCTCTGTCGACGGTCACGCCGAGGGGCGCCGACATCGTCGCGAGGCGCTCGAGGATCTCGTTCGCGACGGCCGGATCCGGGACGCGCGGGATGCCGCGACGCGTAACGGGCTCGTCCTGCCCGAGATCAACTGGATAGACGCGGACCGCCTCGACACCGTCCCGGCCGATCGTGAGCTCGGCCTGCACGGCGCGGAACACCCACGGATCGGCGAATCCGTCGTCGTTCAGCCGCGCCACGAGCTCGGCCTCGGTCATCGTCGCGGGGTCGATCTCGGCGCCCAGCACTCGGCGAGTTCCCGACCAGAAGTAGGCCGGAAGCGGCCCCCCCAGGTCGCTCCAGATGAAGTCGCCCAATCCGTAGAACACCGGGCACCCGTCGACGAGTTCGACCGGCGCGAGCACATGCGGCCCACTGATCGCGACCGCGTCGGCGCCTGCGGCGATCGCGTCCTTTGCGAGCTCCTGTAGGAACGCGGGCGGCGTCGCCGGGTCGGCATCTCCTTGGTGTGCGTGCACCAACATCACCACGGCGTCGGCGTGCTGCGACGCCTGACGGACCGACCGCAAGAGCCGAGCCCGACCCTCCGGATCGACCTCGTAGCGCACCGACACGTCGTCGCCCGGTTCGAACCGAGCCGTGAACACGCGCAGGGCCGGATCGCCGCTCAGCCATCCGCCCATCGCGTCTGGTACGCGGTCATGAACCGTCTTCAGGGTCTCGTGGGCCGCGGGCGGCACGGTGATGACCGGCTCGATCGCGAGCGCGTGGATGCCCGGACGCGGCGCGAGCCCAGCGAAGGCGTCGAGCGCGCCCGCCACGTCGGGCGGTGACGGGCTCGTCGTGACGCTGACGATCCCGAGCCTGCCGTGCGCGGTCGCGTGGTAGCTCGGAGCGCTCGCACGTGCGAGGTCCTCCCCCGAGCCGGCGTGATCGATCCCGGCCTCGTCCAACAGCGCGCTCGTGGTGCGCAGGCCCGCCGGACCGCGGTCCATCGCGTGGTTGTTGGCGCGACCGACCGCACCGAGCCCCAGGTCGAGCAGATCGCTCACCGCGCGCGGATCAGACGCGATCGACCAGTCGTTGGGCGTGGACCAGACCCAGGCGTCGGGGTCGTCGGGGTCCGTGGCGGCGAACTCGAGGTTCCCGACGGCGACGTCGGCCGCGCGTAGCCGATCGACCGCCGCAGCGAATCCAGCATCGCCGCCGAGCATCGGGGCGATCGGCCGCGTCGAGATCAGGTCGCCGACGAGGGCGACCGTCATACGCTCGGCGGGCGCGGGGCCACGCTCGGAAGGCGTCATCGAGTGCGAAGCCTAGGCGATGGGCTCAGCGCGCGGAGTCCGACGACTCAGGCGCTGCCGATCACATCGACGATGCGTTCGAGCGCCCACCCGAGATCCTCGCGCGACACGCAGAGCGGCGGCGCGAGCCGCACGGTGGACTCATGCGTGTCCTTCGCCAAGATGCCGCGGGCCATGAGGCGCTCGCAGATCTCGCGCGCGGTTCCGACGGCAGGATCGAGGTCGATCCCGATCCACAGACCACGGCCGCGGACCTCGGTGATCTGCGGCAACGCGGCGTCTTGGAGCGACTGCAGCAGCCACGCCCCGAGCTCGACCGACGCTCGCTGGTACGAGCCTTCGCGCAGCATGGCGATCACCTCGATGCCGATCGCGCTGGCGAGCGGGTTCCCGCCGAAGGTCGAGCCGTGCTCGCCGGGCTTGAACACACCGAGCACGTCGCGATCGGCGACGACCGCCGACAGCGGCATGATCCCGCCGCCGAGCGCCTTGCCCAGGATGTAGATGTCGGGGACGACCCCTTCGTGCTCGACGGCGAACGTCGTGCCGGTCCTGCCGAGCCCGGATTGGATCTCATCGGCCATCAGCAGCACCCCACGCTCCGTGCAGATCTCGCGGGCGGCGCGCAGATACCCCTCGGGCGGCACGATGACGCCGGCCTCGCCTTGGATCGGCTCGACGAGGAATGCCACGGTGTCGTCGTCGATCGCGGCACGGAGTGCGTCGGCGTCGCCGTACGGAACGACCTCGAACCCCGGCGTGAACGGTCCGAACCCCTCCTGCGCGGTGGGGTCGGTCGAGAAGCTCACGATCGTCACGGTCCGCCCGTGGAAGTTGCCGTCGGCCACCACGATCTTCGCGCGGTCCGGCGCGACGCCCTTCACGTCGTAGCCCCACCGCCGCGCCGTCTTGATCGCGGTCTCGACGGCCTCGGCGCCGGTGTTCATCGCGAGCACCATGTCCTTCCCGGCGAGCCGCGCGAGGTCGCGGCAGAACACGGGGAACATGTCGTTGTGGAACGCGCGAGAGGTGAGCGTCAGACGGTCGAGCTGGCGGTGCGCCGCGGCGACGAGCCGCGGATGCCGATGTCCGAAGTTCAAGGCGCTGTACGCCGCCAACATGTCGAGGTAGCGCTCGCCCTCGGTGTCGGTGACCCAGGCGCCCTCGGCCTCCGCGATCACCACGGGCAGCGGGTGATAGTTGTGCGCGGCGTACCGCTCGGCGAGCTCGAGGAGCTCCTCGGCTCGCGTGTCCGTACGTTCCTCGGTGCTCATCGGCGCCCCCCGGTCGGCCTCAGCCGGCCAATCATCCCAGGTGCGGCCGACTCACGCGTGGATCCACACCGGCGTGCCGAGCGGCACGTCGGTGAGGTCCTTCATCTGTGGGTTGTAGACACGGACGCAGCCGTGCGAGACGTCGTGGCCGCGGTCGTTCGGGTCGGACGTGCCGTGGATCGCCAGGCGACCCCCGCCGACCCACTCGGTGATCACGTTCGAGAACCCCGACAGGCCGAGCACGAACACGCCGTACGGACCGGTCGGGTCGCCCGTCGGCAGGCGAGCCCACACGAAGTAGCGCCCCGGCGCCGTGGGTGTCGACGGCGCGCCCACCCCGACCGAGAGGTCGTCGATCGTCTTGCCGGCGTCCACCCGCTTGAGCCGGTGTGCGGACAGGTCGACCACGATCCGATCGTGCCGCACCTGGGGCCGTACCTGGTCGCCTCGCACCCACCCGGTCGAGCCGTTCGGGCGGATCGGCAGCCGGACGCGGAACCACGTCGTCCCCTCGTCGTCCACGAACCCGGACACCGCCGGGAGCCACAACGGCTGAGACCAGTCGTTGGTCGCCGCGAGCGCGCCGACGCGCTGTGCCCCCGGCCCCGGGTGGGCATACAAGAGGAATCGAGGTCCGTCGGCGCGCACCACCGTGGTGCCACCGGGCGCCAGCACGGGCGCACCGGCGACCGTCGCGTTGACCGACGGCGAGGGTGACGGCGGCGGGATCGGCGCAGGCGCGGACGCACTCGGATGCGAGCACGCCACGAGCGCGAGCGCGAGCAACGGGGGGAGCCACCGGCGCATAACCCCATCCTCCACGACGCACAGGTCTCTCGGCTACCCTCGCCGAGATGTCGCGCCCCGCACGCATCCTGATCGGCGCCGCCGTCCTGGCGGTCGTCGCCGCGGCGTGCATCGGCGGCGGCCACAGCAGCAGCCCGTTCCCCGCGAACCTCGACCCCGGCACGGCGCATCCGACCGGGTTCGCGACACCGAGCGACCCGGCGCTCGTCGCGGCCGCGCGCGCCAAGATCAAGCACATCGTGTTCCTGGTCAAGGAGAACCGCACGTTCGACACGATGTTCGGGACCTTCCCCGGGGCCGACGGCGCAACGAGCGGGCAGACCTGCGACGGCGGCACGCTCCCCCTCGCCCGCGCGAAGGACCGCACCCCCGACGCCGGCCACAGCTTCGCCGACGGGATCACGGTGATCGACGGCGGCAAGATGGATTGCTTCGCCCCGGACGGCTACGTGCAGTACCACCGCGCAGACATCCCGAACTACTGGCGGTACGCGTCGCACTTCACGCTGGCCGACCACTTCTTCTCGTCGATCTACGGGCCGACCGGGGTCGAGCACCTGTGGACGTTCGCGTCGCAGTCCGACCGGTTCGTCGATCACGAACGGCCGGGACAGTTCGGCACCGGACGACGCGAGTTCTGCGACGATCCGCAGGAGCTGGCGTTCTCGTTGCCGGTGCTCGACCGCACCGATCAGGAGCGCCTGTATCGATTGGAGAACGAAGGTTCGACGGGCGCGAGCGCCATCGAGTCCTATTACCGGCCGCGGTGGCCGTGCACGAACGTCAAGGTCCTGCCCGACGAGCTGAAGGCCGCCGGCATCTCGTGGAAGGAGTACCGCGGCGCGAACGAATGGGTGCAGCCGCTGCGCATGGTGCAACACGTCCGGTTCAGCCCCATGTACAACAACGTCGTCACACCCGAGGACTATCTGCACGACCTGAAGGCGGGCACGCTCCCGTCGGTCTCGTGGCTCACGCCGCCGTTCGCGCAGTCCGATCACCCGCCCACGAGCATGTGCGAGGGCGAGAACTGGACGGTCCAGTACCTGAACGCGCTGATGCGGTCGAAGTACTGGAAGTCGACCGCGGTCGTGCTGACCTGGGACGACTTCGGCGGGTTCTACGACCACGTGCCGCCACCGCACGTCGACCTGTACGGCGACGGACCGCGGGTTCCCGCCATCGTGATCTCGCCCTACGCGAAGCCCGGGTACATCGATGGCACGACGCTCGAGTTCGCGTCGGTGCTGCGGTTCATCGAGACGATCTTCAACGTGCCACCGTTGACCAGCCGCGACGCGAACGCCGACGACATGCTCGAGGCGTTCGACTTCAACCAGCAGCCGCTGCCGCCGTTGATCTTGAACCAGCGATCGTGCCCGTCCGGCCCGACGCCTCAGCCGCAGGCATAGATACGAGCCGACGGCACGCCGTAGGTCGCGCCGACCACCACCGCGCGACCCACACCCCAGATGTTCGCGCCGTCGAGCGCGACGCTCGCCAGCGCATCGGGGGGCTGCGATCCGGCGCCGGGCACCGCGGTCCAGCCGGCGTCGGTCGCGCGTACCGCGATCGCCCGGGAGGAGCCGTTCGCCGAGACCGACCCGACGGCGATCGTTCCCTGCTGGTCGGCGGCCACCGACACGAGTCTGGTGGAGCCGCCTTGGTCGGGCACGGCGACCATCGCCCACCCGTCGGCGCCGCGTTGGTATGCGACGGCCGTATCGCCGTTCGGGGAATCATCCGACCACCCGACCGCCCACGCCGCGCCGCCCGTGCCGACCGCGAGACCGGTCAGGAAGACGTTGCGGCCCTTCTCCGCCGGAACCTGCTCTTCCTGCCAGGTTCCGGGGGCGGAGCCCAGCGCGATCACCGGTGCCGCGAAGCCATCGCTCTGGATCCGCCATCCCTCCACGAGGGGCTGCCCACCCAGCATCGCGACGTTGTGCAGGATCGCGACGTCGGGCGGGGTCACGATCTGGAACCCCTGGGTGCCGCCGTGCAGGACGACGCCGTGCATCTGCCCGTCGAACTGACGCTGTCCAACCAGCCACACGTCGGTCGAGCTCGTCCCGTCGACGCCGGTGAGGATGTTCTCTGCCCCACCGAAGCTCGGCACGGTCACGAGCGACCACGCATGCCCGTCCCAGTGCTCGACGAGCGCGTCCTGGCCCATCCACGAGCCCACGGCCCAGACGTCCGTCGGCGAGAACGCCTTCACCGAGTAGAACGAGGAGATCCCGATCGGGCCGGGTGGCGTCTGGAGCTTCTGGTCGCTCCATGCCGAGCCGTTCCACCGCCAGATGACCGGATCGCTGACCGGGCCCACGACGTGCCCGCCGACCGCCCACGCCTGCCCGTCGACCGCGTCGACCCCCTCGAGGATGATGCCGAGCGGGTTCGGGTCGGTGCCTTCGCTCGCGACGAGCGAACACGCAGACAGATCGCCCGCCGCGAACACGCCGGACGCGGCGACGGCGAGCAAGGCAACGGACGCAGCGACGACGAGGAAGAGACGCAACGGGGTCGGGCGCATCGGCGGCGACAGGGTACCGGAGCGTTCCGCGCGCGCTCGATGGGCGCGCTCAGGTCGGTCCGATACCCTCCGCGGGATGCGTTCCCGCCGCCTCTGGGTACGTTCCGCGCTCGCGCTCCTCGCCGCCGTGACGGTCTTCGTCGCGTGCACGCGGAACAGCAGCACGACCTTCCCCTCGGTGTTGGAGCCCGCCGACGCAACCAGCGTGCCGCCCGCGACGCCGAGCGATCCCGCGCTGGTCAACCTCGCGCGCAACAAGATCAAGCACGTCATCTTCGTGGTCAAAGAGAACCGCACGTTCGACAACTACTTCGGGCTGTTCCCGGGTGCGAACGGAACGACCACCGGCCAGACCTGCGACGGCCAGACCATCCCGCTGCAGAAGGCGCCCGACCGAGGGTTCGCCGCCGGTCACTCCTTCACCGACGGGATCACCGCGATCAACGGCGGGCAGATGAACTGCTTCACCGACGTCGGCTACGTCGAGTTCCAACAGAACCAGATCCCGAACTACTGGGCGTACGCGCAGCATTTCACGCTCGCCGACGAGTTCTTCAGCTCGATCTACGGACCGACCGGGGTCGAGCACCTGTGGACGTTCGCGGCGCAGTCGGACCGGTTCGTCGATCACGAGCGACCCGGTCAGCTCGGGGTCGGCACGCGTCAGTACTGCGACGACCCGCTCGAGACGGCGTTCTCGTTCCGCCAGCTTTCACGCGCCGACCAGGAGAAGGTCTACCAACTCGAACAGCAGGGCGCGAGCGGCGCCGCGCAGGTGCCGTCGTACTGGGAGGCGCGGTGGCCGTGCACCAACATCAAGGTGCTGCCCGACGAGTTGAAGGCGGCCGGGATCTCCTGGAAGGACTACCGCGGGCCGAACGAGTGGGTGCAGCCGCTACGGATGATCAGCCACGTGCGGTTCAGCTCGATGTGGAACGACGTCGTGTCGAGCGACCAGTTCATCCCCGACCTGAACGGCGGCAAGCTCCCGTCGGTGTCGTGGGTCACGCCGCCGTTCCCACTTTCCGATCACCCGCCGCTCAGCGTGTGCCGGGGTGAGAACTGGACCGTGCGGTTGATGAACGCGATCATGCAGTCGAAGTACTGGAAGTCGACCGCGGTGGTCCTGACCTGGGACGACTTCGGCGGGTTCTACGACCACGTGCCGCCGCCGCACGTCGACATGTACGGGCTCGGCCCGCGCGTGCCGGCGATCATCATCTCGCCGTATGCGCGGCCGGGCTACGTCGACCACACCACCTATGAGTTCGCGTCGGTGCTGCGGTTCATCGAGACGATCTTCAACGTCCCACCGATGACGAGCCGCGACGCGAACGCGAGCGACATGCTGGGTGCGTTCGACTTCACGCAGCCGCCCATCCCCCCGCTCGTGCTGCAACAGCGGAACTGTCCGATCACGCCGATCCAGAACCTCCCGACGAACCCGACCGCCTAGCCGGTGCAGGCGCCGGCGACGCTGAGCGATGCGAAGGCTTCCACCTCGTCGCGGATCCCGACGGCGCGGAAGGCGCCGAGCTCGCCGGTGACGCCGAGCAGCTGATCCCCGCCGGTCTCCGGCGCCGGCTCGCCGGTGACGTCGATCGGTGTCCACCCCTGGTCGAACCGCGCGACGAGCGGTTGCGGGATGCCGTCGTTGAAGGTCAGGCCAACCGCGACGGTGGACTCGCCGACCGCGATCGCTTGGAGGAGGCCCGGCGCCCCGGTCGCGCCGGCCACCGGCGCCCACGTCTGGCCGCTGGGTTGCATCGTGAGGATGTGGTCGCCGTCGCCGGCGGCTTGCCAGCCAACGGCGAGCGGGGTGCCGTCGGGCTGGATCGCGACCGCGCTCAGGAGACCGGTCCCGGTGGCATGTTGCACCGACCATGCGTTGTGTTCGAAGCGCTCGACCAACGGAACCGTCTTGCCGCCGGTCAGGACGCTCCATCCGACGGCGTCGATCGAGCCGTCGGGCGCGACGGCGACCCCGTTCAGCACCGAGCTGCCCTTCACCGACGGCGTGGTGACGACGGTCCACCCGGTCGCGTCCCAGCGCTCGATCAGCGGTTGGTAGTTCGCGCCGACCTGGTGCTTGCCGACGGCCCAGACCGTGCCGTCGGGTGCTGCCGCAACCCCGAGGAACTCATCTTCCTCGGGCCCCGGATCGATCGGATGGGTCCAGTGCCAGCGGCCGTCGATGACGAAGCCCGCCTCGGGCCGGTCGTTCCGGAAGGCGCCCGCCGCCCAGGTGCGCGCACCCGCCGTGGTCGCCGCCTGGAACTGGATCAACTTGGCGCCCGGCGTCACCGGCACGTTGATGCGGTGCCACGCGGTGCCCGTCCATCGCGTCACCAGGGGGAGCCCATCGCCACCGATGTAGTGCACGCCGACCGCGGTCGCGTGGTCCGGCGGTCCGGTGACGGCGAGCAAGAGATCGCCGGTGACGGTCGCGTCGGGGATCGCGGCGGTGCACGAGGTCGATGCGCTGGTCACCGCGGCGGAGGTCGCGGGCAGCACGACGGCGAGCACGAGCGCGCCGAGCGCCGAAGCCTTCTTCACGCGGGAACCGTTCCTCATGGACCGGTGTAGGAGGGTAACGCCGCCGCGCTGTGGCCCGTCCACGGGCCTGGGTAGAAGCCCTGCACGATACCGTCGGGACCGACCACGATCGAGAACGGCGTCGGCGGCGTGAGGTCGGGCAGGACGACACCGTAGGCGGCGGTCGCCATCCGGCCGAGCGGATCGAACGCGATCTCGTATCCGAGGTTGAGCGCGCGCACGTCGTCGTTGGACGAACCCGACGCGTCCCACGAGGAGACCGCGATCACGCGCACGTCCGGGTGCGCGCCAGCCCATGTGTCGAGCGCCTGGAGGTTCGCCGTGCAGCTCCGGTCACAGATCGGGCCGTAGAACGAGAACAGCGTCGTTCGGTGATCCGGGCCCCGCACGCGCTCCGGGCCGTCGACGCTCGGGAAGGAGAACGCACGCAGCTCACCGCCGACGTGGTCGATGTCACCGTTCATGACCACGGCCGCCGGGTCGTGGGCCACGTAGCCGGCCGGCCCCGTGCGCCAGACGCCGACGCCGTCTCCCTGATGCTGCTCGACGAGCCCGACCGAGTGGAGCAACGGCCCGAACTTCCACACCGCGTCGTCGTCGACCAGCACCGCGGTGACGCCGTGATCCTGCAAGAAGGCTGCGAAGTCGGCCGGCGTGGGGATGTACGGGTTCAGCTGGTTGACGGCGAGGCCGCGGTAGATCGGCTGTCCTTCGTACTCCGGCGGGATCGGCCCGATGTAGGCCTGGGGGACCTGGTACCAGAAGCCCGACGCTGCAAGCCATTGCAGCTCCGACGCCGGCCGCTCCGTGACCGAGAAGACCATCTCATCTTGCTTGATCCACTGTTGGACCTCGCCGTTGGTGAAGAACGCCGGCGTCTGACCGTACGCGTGGAAAGCGCTCGGATCGGGTGCCGGCAAGATCGCGACCGCGGCGAGTCCCGCAACGACCCACCGGATCCACGCGGTCCAGCCGGTGCCGCGCGAAACCCAGATCGCCGCGATCACGCCCAGCCCGAGCGCCCCGTACGCGGGGAACCGCTGCGGCGTCGCGTGCTGCAGCAGGGGCACGTGCGTCAACCACTCCCCCGGCAGACCGATCGTCGGGCGCCCGAGGATGTGCAGTACCGGTCCTGACGCGAGTACGGCGACGATCGCCAGGAACGCGAGCAGCGCCCACGTGCTTCGCCGCTTCCACTCGGTGATCGCGAACCCGACGAGCATCACCAACGCGACGATGCCAACGTAGCCCGCGTCTTCCTGCGCCGATGCGGTGAAGCGGGAGGTGATGTTGGTGAACGACTCGCCGCCGATCCGCGTGTGCTGCCGCGGCACGACCCAGCTGCCGAGGTCGATCGACGTCTTGTCGACGGGGCGCAATACCTGCGTGGGTTCGTGGTTGAGCGCGTTCGTCAGGAACGACAACAGCAGAACTCCCACCATGACGTAGCTCGCGGCGACCAACAGGCCGGCTCGAAGCACACGCCAGACATCGCGCCCGGAGAAGATCAATGCGATCACGAACGCGATCGCTCCGAAGAACGTCGTCGTCGCGAACAGCTCGGTCGACACGCCGAACGCGAAGACGAGGTCGAGCGTGAGCAGCACCACGAACGAGATCGGTGAGAGCGGTCCTTCGATCCTGCGGATGACGAGGTACACGGCGAGCGGCGCCGTGAAGATCATCACCAGGTTGAGGTGATCGACCATGTGCCCAGCGATGTAGCTCGAGAACCCGAAGAAGAGTCCGCCGAGCAGCGACGGCCAGAACCGCTTCGTCACTCGGACGCACACGAGGTACGTCGCCCACGCGGCGAGCGCGGGCGCGAGCAACATCAAGATGTTCAGCGTCACCAACGAGCCGAACAGGCGCTGCAGCGGATACGAGACGATCCCGAGGCTCGGCACGAACGTGACCCACGTCAGGTTCACACCCGCCGGTGCGAAGACGTCCGAGGCGAACAGCGGCGGATGTCCGTGGAGCAACGCCCACGGCGTCCATGCCAGCCCCCATCGGTACAGACGTGCGTCCGCCCATCCGTCCCCGACGTAGCGCGTGCCGATCGCCGCCCCGACCGGTGGGAGGTATATGGCGCACGTCAGCGCCAGGTACAAGAGGAATGCCGCGAGCCCCTTCAGCCAGGGGCGTGCGTTGCGCACCCGATCGACGAACGACCGCCGGTCGGGAGTTGCGACAGGCTCGGCGGCCACCTCGACATCGGACACCGGCGCATCGTAGCGAGGGCGGTCCGGCGCCCGACGCATGACAAGATGCGCGGGCCATGGCCAACCCAGAGTCCTACTACCGCGCAGACCTGGCTCGGATCCATCACCTCGGGTTCGGGTTCCACGCGGAGGCATGCGCACCGGGGATCCTCGCGCTGCTCGAGCCGGTCCGAGGTGGCCTTGTCGTCGAACTTGGCTGTGGCAGCGGTCTCCTGACGAGACACCTCGTCGACGCCGGCCACGCCGTGATCGCGACCGACGCCTCGCCCTCGATGCTTGACCTCGCGCGCGAGCACGCGGTGGGTGCGCAGGAGATCCGCCAACTCGTCCTTCCCGACGACCCGATCCCAGAGGCCGACGCCATCGTTTCGGTCGGACATTCGCTGAACTATCTGCCGACAGCCGACGCGATCGACCGAGCGCTGATCTCCGCGGCGCGATCGCTTCGACCGAGAGGAGTCTTCGCCATCGATCTCTGCGACCTGACCTACGTCGAAGCGCAGCACGTCCCGGACGTGAAGACCTGGATCGAGGACGACTGGTCGCTGATCACCCGGCGTTCGGCACCCACGCAGGACACATTCGTCCGAGAGATGACGATGTTCACCAGGAACGACGACGGGACGTGGCGCCGCGACGACGAGCGCCACGACAACGTCCTGATCGACACGAGCCATGTCCCGCCGCTCCTAGCCGAGCACGGCGTCGATGCAACGGTTGGAAGCGCCTTCGGCAGCGAGAAGCTGCCCGACGGACTGCACACGATCATCGGAACTCGCCGCCGAGAGGGTCCTTCCGGCTGACGCGAGGGGCACTCCGGGGTCCTAGCATCGCCGCATGGGCAGGCTGCGGTATCGGCTCCTGGGTGGGGAGACACGGTCGTTCGTCCTGTACGCGTGCGTGGCCGCCCTGTTCATCGCCGGTCCGTTCCTCGCGGGTTGGCTCGATGCCCACGGACTGCCCGGAGCCGGGCTGGTCCTGATCGCGATCGCGCTCGCCGCCCTGGCCGCCGGATATGCCGTGTACTCGGCGCTTCCCCGCAACGCTCGTTCACGCGAGCTCATCCGGCTGGGCGCCGATCTCGGTGTGCCGTATCGCCGGAGGATGGCCCTTCCGCACCCGATCTATGCCCTGCCATCGTTCCGGCTGATGGCCTCGGGTACTTGGTCGGTCCTCGACGGGATCGAGGGGCACTACAACGGAGCGCCGCTCCTCGTGTTCGCCCGGTCGTGGACCCCGGACGTCTACGAGGCCACCGAATGGTCGTTCTGCGCCGCCACGACGACGGACCTCGACGGACCGACCGTGCAGATCTGTCCTCGGCACCTGTCGTTGGACGAACGCGTTATCTACGAGGAGCTGACCCTCGAATCGGATCAGTTCGACCGGCTCTGGCGTGTTCGGACGGACGATCTTCGATTCGCCAGCGCGGTCGTAGACCAACGGATGATGGCCTGGTTGCTCGATCAGGACCCGGTCGTGTCCTTCGACCTGGGAGGTCCCTGGGCGATGGCCGTCAGCCATCGTGACGGAGCCGATGTTGCAGCGCGCCTTGTCGAGAGCCTCGACGGATTCCTCAAGCGGGTGCCGCACGCCGCGTTCTCATTGTTCGGTCGCAGCACGTGAGGTCCCGCGCACACCACATGTAGGCTCGACCGAAGCCGCAACGCGAGAGTGGCGGAATTGGCAGACGCGCTGGACTTAGGATCCAGTGGCCGAAAGGCCGTGGGAGTTCAAGTCTCCCCTCTCGCACTTCTCTGAGCAGCAACTGTTGGTGGTTGTCAAGTCTAGGTTGCATGCCGGAGGCGCGCACAGGGATCGCGCTCGCGGCGTGGGGGTCACGACTCCGCTCTCGCACTCCGATCGCCAACGGGTGCGTCCTACTCGCGCCGTTCGATGAGGCGCGACGCGACGTTCCTCCCTACGCTGATCGTTGTTCGGCCACATCGCCGACCAGTCGGAGCGGGACCGCCGCCGGCGCCGGTGTTCGCCGAGCCGCGCGCATCCCTGCCGTCATCGCGCGGAGCAGGACGAGGAACAGCAGGATCGCCGTCGTCGCCAGGTAGAACCAGAACATCGTGGGGCGCGGCGAATCGGTTCCGGTCATGAACCCGTGGGCGAGCGCCAGCGAGAACGCCGGCACCGACAGCGCGTGGAACCGACGCCACCAGGTCGGCTTGAACTGCTTGCGGAACCATGAGGTCAGCAACACGACGGCCATCAGCATCATGGCCCCGATCCCGAACGCCACCCCGACCGGTCGATAGGTCGCCCGCAGCGGGATCACCAGATCGAGCCAGGCGAACGGCATGAAGCTGTCGACCAAGAGCACGCCAAGATGTGTGATGAGCAACAGGAGCCCGAGCGTCGAGAACGCCTGATGCAGCGCCACGCTCGTCGCCTTCGGTACCCGCTTGCCGAACAGGGACGTCGTCGCAACGAGTCCCCACGTGACCGATGCCCACAGCATCAGATAGGCGCCGATCCCGGCCGCGCGGATGATGTTCCACTCGATCACGCGGGCACCTGCTCGTCACCGGCGGCCGGCAGGTTCGTGACCACCTCGCCGCTCGACAAGACGAGGCTCGCCGAGACCCGGGCCAAGATCTCGGGACCGCCCAGCAGCGCCGCTTTCGACCACACCTCGGCGTCGGCGCACGTTTCGCCCCACACGGTGGCCTGCACGACGTCGGTCATCGCCGGAAGCGAGGTTCGGGGGTCGATCACATGGTGGTTGCCCTGGCCCCACGCGCGAACGGTGACCGACGTGGTTGCGAGCGCGCCGGCGGAGAGCCCGAGCCGGAGCGCCTCGACGTTTGCGTCGTGTGGATCCTCGATGCCGACGTCCAGGGCGCGGGGAGGCGTCCCGACGACGCGGAGGTCTCCCCCCGCGTTCACGATCGCCCAGCCGAGGTTGGGGAGCTTGCCGGCCGCACGATCGACGGTCCAGCCTTTCGCGATCCCTCCGAAGTCGAGCGCGGCTCCCTCGGGGATGCGCAGGTTCTGACCGTCGAGCTCGATCTCGCGCCAGGCGCCGCACGCGGTGCTGTGCTTGATCATCAACGCGGTGAACTCGCGACGGATCGCCGCGAGTTCCTCGTCCTCCTCGTCGCCGCGCGCTTCCACCTCCGCCCAGTCCCGGTCGTAGCCGGCGGCGGCAAGCGCGGGAAGCACGGTCGGGTCGAACAACCCGTCGGTCTCCTCAGCTGCCCGGAGCGATCGCTGGGTCAAGACCGCGAACGGACGTGACACCTGGACCCATCGCCCGGCGGCGGCGTTGACGCGCGACAGCTCGCTGTCCGGCCGGAACCGCGAGAACCGACGGTCCTCGCGCCGGAAGACATGCTCCACCGTCTCGGCAGCGCGCCGGAAGGTCCGTTCCCCCGTCGCGTGCGGCGCGATCAGCGTGACGACGGTCCCCATGGTCGTGAACGAGTGCTGGACCGGTGACTTCATCGGGTCTCCTTCGCGCTAGCAGGGGTGGGTGCCGCACGAGACCGCGACGGGCGCGGCGGGCGCGGGCGCGTAGACGTAGTTGATCGGTGCCGAACCGGTGGTGGTGCGTACGGGCACCGATGGCGCAGTGGGCGCCGTCACGATGATCTTCTTCGTGACCACCATCACGACCGGCCGCTGCGGGGGCGCCGAGGGCTTCGGCGCCCGTGTCGGGGCGGCGGCGGCGGGAGGCTTCGGCGACAGACCGAGGATCATCCAGGGCGCGAGGAAGCTGAACGTGCCGAGGATCCACGCCCACGCTCGGACCGCGCCCCGGCTCGCTCGCCGCTTCGCGGGCGGCCGCGTCTCGGGCATCAGTCGTCCGATCCTTCGTGCTCGTGCTCGTTCTCGCCACCGGTGGTCGCGCTGCCGCCCGTGGTGGTGACCGACTTCGACGTCGTCGTCGTCGGCGCAACCGCAGGCGCTGGGATCACAACGGTTTGCGACGCCGGAGCGGTCGCCGTCGCCGCCGGGGGTGGAGACGGCGCCTTGCGATGGATCACGATGGTGCGGTGCTTCACGATGGGCTTCAAGGGCTTGGACGGCTTCACCGAGATTGGCGCCGACGCCACGGTCGACGCTGAGGACGTGCCCATCCCCCAGTGGAACGTCACCGCCGCCGCGCCGGCCATGAAGGACGCTGCCAGCCCGCCCGCCGTGAGCACCGCCGATCGCTTGTTCCTCATCGCTCGCTCCTTCCTGCGGAATCTCCGACGGTGACGCTAGAGAAGCGCGATCCAAGCGCCTGCGAAGCGAGGGTTAAGAGGGAACAAAGGATGGTGGTCGGACGAACTCGGCCTTTCTTCCGCACAGACGCTCACACGGCTAGCCACGCCGAGCGGAACTACCGGTGCGCAGGAACGTCCTGACGAGGACCAACACACCGACCCCGATGCACGCGATCCCGATCCACATCCACACCGGGGAGCCAGTCATGAAGCTTCCCTTGAGCGCTCCATACCCTTGGATCGTCCAAACGGCGCCGACGGCGACCAGCAAGACGCCGATTGCGGGCCGGACGAATCGCATGCCTCCAGTCTTCCACCGTCGCGCGCCTTCGGTGGCACGATGGAAGTCGTGGCCGGCCGCCGCGCCGGGCCACGGCGTGCCGGCGCGGTTGGTCGTGTCGGGCCGCCGCGGCTACTGGTGGGTGAAATGGGTGACCGCTAACGACGTCGACGACACGCCGTGGTGGTGGCAGCCGCCATTCCCCGTGACGTAGCGCGGTGCGCGGACACGACGTCTGCTCCCGCCCCGCCTGATCTCGACTACCTCTTCGTGGTGTTCAGCGCGATCGCGTCAGCGATCAGGGCCTTCAACGCGGCCGGGTTGACCTTCTCGCCCTCGTGCACGTCGATCGCGCGAACCGTCTTGCTGTCGAGCCGCGTGTTGAAGAGCCTCTGAGGGTCCTTGAGCGACGCACCTTTCGGGAACGTCAGGCGCACCGCGGACTTCAACGGCTCCCCGACGCAGAT
>Ga0207693_10000729_pt1 | contig 29623 bp, 27 predicted proteins | sample LARL81metaG_FD_184347 | JGI IMG/M metagenome (GOLD analysis project Ga0207693, IMG submission 184347) | Corn, switchgrass and miscanthus rhizosphere microbial communities from Kellogg Biological Station, Michigan, USA - LAR L8-1 metaG... | ecosystem: Host-associated > Plants > Roots >... | reverse complement strand
CAACTCGCAAACAACTGTTGTAATCAGATTTCGCTCATTGAGGGGGTTTGAGCGTAATGGGGATCTTACGTCAACAGCCAACTAGCCCCTCCAACAAGCCCTCCTCCGCGTAAATTCTGACTCGCTAGCGCATAATGTATGTATGTCAGAGAAACGAACAAAAGCCGATAAAGCACAGCGAGAAGCTGATCTACTCGACAAGAAGTCGTCCCACCGTCCACCACAGAATCAGGGGAAAAAACCACGCGAGGACTTCAACCAAGCCGCTGTGCGGATCGTCGAAGAGGCTGCTGAGAAGCATTAAGCCGTAGCCGGTCGGCCCCACAAGCAGACTGTCCTGCGGGAAGCTTTTGTTTCGCTGCGCTCACGAGCCCTGGTGTTCGGTTGCGAAAGCCTTGTGATTTCTAACAATTTCACGGTTTCTTCTCCCACTCTTAGCTTAGTGTCGCTATAGCCTTTTCACATTCCTCAACGCAGAGTTCCTCAGCCTCCGCCGCCCTTATTAATTCCTGGTTGCCCGCATCAGTACCAGAAGCAAACTCGCGCAGCCGTGCAGCATTGCCCTGCGATGGTGGACTTCGGACCGAAGGTGTAATAGCAATGGGGATTTCGATTCGTCCATGTCGAAAATATACGCTTGACAACCTTCCGTGTCAGGGTGCATCGGTTCACTCACAACCCAGTCAATGAGTTCGATGGCGATGTTGGGCTGCGTGTTTAAACCTTCCCCTTCGTGCTTGGGTCTTCGAACGACCTGAGCCGATCCGATAGCCGTCTCGATTCTTGTATCAATTTCCCAGCCTCAGCGATCAAGAGGACAGTATTCTGGTTCAGTTCCTCGACCTTGCGACGTAACAATGAAGACTCTTCTTCGATTTTGCGTTGCAACAGCGAAGATTCCTCTTCCACCTGCGAGATGGGGATGCCCCGCGTACTGTTGAGCAGCATAGGGTGGTCTCCGATGCGGAATTATCAGATTGCACAAGAGACCGAGGCCCAGAACGCGGCGCGGCGGAGGGATGTGTAAAGGGACTTCCTAGAGTCTAGCACTTCAATTTAGACGAGATGCTATGTGAGTGTTGTAAGCAGGCCGTTACACTCAAAATCTCCATGGGTCAGGCTCGGTGAACGCAATCGGGATTTCTTCGCCACCCAACGGGAGAGCCTACAGCCTTTCGAGGTGCAGAGGGGTAGCGGGATCCCAGCCTGCATCCCAGCCTGCGCGGTTGACGGATACGAGTTCCTGTGCCACACTTTCCCGCAATTGCCTATGACTGGAGATCGCCATGTTGCCGCGATCCTCTGCTCCGCTGCTCGTTGTTTTTCTTGTGCTGGCCGCAAGCCTGTTTGCTCAGCGCCCTGGTATCAAGGATCAGCACCCCATTCAAGACTTACCAAGTTCCTTTAACAGTTCGCCCGGCACCGGAGTCCTGATCTTCCGACTCTACGCAGAGGACACCAACACGCGTTTAGATCGCCAGGCAGTACTGAAACTGGTGAACCATGCCGACCTTTCAGCCTTATGGCAGATCACCGATGGTGCATCCCAAGGAACTTTCACCGACGTACCGTTTGGGAACTATGAAGTCGAGGTGAGTGCTGCCGGATACTTCTCCGAACGCAAGCAAGTACAACTGCTGAACTCGGCGCGCCCAGTCGAAACCGAGATCCTGTTGCAGCGCGATGCGTCCGCCGTCAGTTTGGATTTGGCGAGCGCAATCATGTCTTCGAAAGCGCGCAAACAAGCCAAACGCGCTATCTTGTGGATAAAGTCAGGGAACCTAGCGGAGGCCCAACAGGCGCTGGAACTAGCCTACCGGCTGTCGCCTTCCAGTCCGGAACTGAATTTTCTTCTTGGCTACCTGTGTTTTCAGAAAAAGGATTTTGTCCGCGCGGCAAATTATCTGGGAATGGCTGCGACGCTCAGCCCTCATGACGTTCAGTCGCTCATTCTGCTGGGGCGCGTTGGACTAGAGCGCGAAGATTATGAAAGCGCGCGTTCGGCTCTCGAGGAAGCCATAAGTGTAGATACCGGAGATTGGGTAGCACATCATCTCCTGGCCGCCGTGTATCTTCACGAGAAGAAGTATGAGCAAGCGTGCAATGAGGCAGAAAGCGCCATCGCCAAAGGAAAGCGTGCCGCCAGCACCGCTCGACTCATTGCGGCAGATGCACTCATCGGCCTCGGCCGCGATGCAGAGGCGACGCAGAGCCTGGGCGCATTTCTGAAAGAATCGCCCCAGGATCCCCTGGCAGGCCAGGTTCGCACACTGCTCGCTCAGTTGAAAGATAGAAACTCCGGCGCAGAGCCCGAAACGCTTCCGGACGTGTCAGACTCCGATTCGCTTGAAGTAGTTCCCGCGCCGACACTGTCGCTGAAATCCTGGAAGCCTCCCGGAATTGACGACATCAACCTCCCGGTAGCTCCGGACGTTCGCTGTCCCACGGGGCAGGTTCTTGAAGAGTCGGGCAAGCGGGTGGAAGAACTCGTACAGGATGTGGAGCGCTTTGCCGCAGTCGAAAACCTATTTCATGAACGGCTGGATAATTACGGCATTCCGATCCGCGAGGAAAGACGCAGATACGATTATGTCGCCACCGTCTCCGAGACGCCCACCGGGCTTATGGTTGACGAATTCCGCTCCAACGAGTTCGCGCATGGGGACTATCCCGACCACATCGTCACTCGCGGCTTTGCCGTACTCGCGCTCGTCTTTCATCCTCACCGTCAGGATCAATTCGAGATGACATGCGAAGGTCTTGGCGATTGGCGCGGGCAGGCGACTTGGCTGGTGCGCTTCCGGCAGCGGAGCGACCGTCCCAACGACATGCACACTTACAACATAAGCGGCCGGACCTATTCCATCGGGCTGAAAGGGAGAGCGTGGATCAGCGCGGACAAGTTCCAGATCGTGCGCATCGAAGCGGAAATTACAGATCCGGTGCCGGAGATAAAACTCCTAAGCGAACACCAGATCGTGGAGTATGGCCCCGTTCCGTTTCCGAAGAAAAACACCATTCTGTGGCTGCCGAAAACCGCGGAGATCTACTTCGACTTCCGCAAACGCCACTATCATCGCCGACACAGCTTTGATCACTACATGCTGTATTCGGTCGATACCGAGGAAAGACGAAAAGAACCGGTGGCGACGACGGCAGAAAGACCCAAGGACGCATCTGAATGAGTTGATTCACCTAGTCGGCGTCATCGGCTTCGCTGGGCTTGCCACGTATAAATTTCCCTCGGGTTCGCTCACTTCCGCTCGAGCTGCTGATTGGTATGCTTTGAACCTAATCCTCGGACTCTGGCCGTTTGGCTCGCAAAGTTGGCCAGATCATCGCGCGAGGCGTCCGCAGATGGCTCATCCGGGTTCATCTCGGCCGCGATCACGAAACCAATAAGCGTAACTACCACAACCGAACGATCCACGGTCCCATACGGGAAGCACAAGCGTATTTGACAACAAAGTTGCGCGAACGCGACGTGGGCGCGTCTGGGAAATCTCTCCCCTGTCGCAGCGACGTCATGCCTGGACGCGCCAATCGCCGCCATTAGAGCTGCCATTTCGAATGCGGTGAACTGCCAGATTTGACAGTTTTATGGGCGCCTTGCCGGCATTATGTTTTGCTGCAGGACTTGCGGTATCGCGTTTCTGAGGAGGACCGCCCAATCTTTTGCCTCTTTACTGAACTCCAGGTCATTTCCGTGCGGACATCATCGAACAAGCACCCGCATTTGACTAGGAGTAAGAGTGTGGAAGCCCGCGGCAAGCGCGAAGTTTGGCGGAAGGAACAGGTAATCGAAGCGGCGAAGAGCCCAAATCGGATCATGCCGAACACCCACACCGCTAGCCTCAGCTAGTTTGGTGTAGGCTTTTCGCCAGAGGGACTCATGGTTAAGTTAAAACTTCTACGGTTGCCAATACTTCTGATGGCATTAACTTCCCTCGGAAGCGCGCAGTTCGCACGCACTGACCACAAACAGATCGTCGATGCCGCTGGTAAACCCCTCCTTCTTCGCGCAACAAATCTGGGCAATTGGCTGGTGCCAGAAGGTTACATGTGGCTGTTCGAGGGTGGTCCACAATCTCCTAGTGAGATCCGCGCGTTGGTGATGGAACTGCTTGGACCTGAAGGGTCAGCTGCATTCTGGCAGAAGTACCGCGAGAACTACGTTTCGCATGACGACATTGCGCTCCTGCATCGAGTCGGGTTCAACGCCATTCGAGTTCCTTTGCATTACAGCCTTTTTGAGAGCGACGAAGCGGAAGGTTTCAAGCTGTTGGACCGTTTGATCGACTGGAGCCGCGCCGAAGGCATATATGTGGTCCTTGATCTGCATGCCGCACCTGGCGGACAGACGGGCGCGAACATCGATGACAGCGCTGGATATCCTTGGCTGTACCAGAGTCCACAAGAGCAAGAACACCTGACCGCCATCTGGCGGCGGCTGGCGGCGCACTATCGCGATGAGCCGACCGTGCTCGGTTATGACCTGCTGAATGAGCCGATCCCGCATTTTCCCAAGCTTGCACCTTTGAATTCTGAGCTTGAACCCCTCTACAAGAAGTTGTCGAACGAAATACGAAAAGTTGATGGTCACCATATTCTCTTTCTCGGTGGCGCGCAGTGGGACGGGAACTTTTCGGTCTTCGGCAAACCTTTCGATGCGAACGTCGCATATACGTTCCACAAATATTGGACGGCACCCGATGAAAGCGTGGTACGGCAATACATTGACTTTCGCGAACATTATGATGTGCCGATCTGGATGGGTGAGTCCGGGGAGAATACCGATGAATGGATCGCGCAATTCGTGAAAGCGCTTGAGAAAAACAACATCGGATGGGCTTTCTGGCCGTATAAGAAGATGGAAAAGGCGTCGGCGGTCGTTCGCATCATCCCACCTGCTGATTGGGGAAAGATCGTAGAGTTCGCAAAGCTCCCGCGCGACACCGCACACGTGGAAGAGCGGCTGAAGGCCCGACCTACACAAGAGACGATCACCCGCGCTTTCGCCGATTTGCTGGAGAGTATCCGCCTGCAAAAGTGCCGCGTGAACGAGGGATACTTGAAAGCACTCGGCATGAAGTCTGATGTTGCGACGGTCGGTGCTGGAAGATCGACGAACTGAACGATTCCGCTCGTCGTTGGATGAAAGTTTCAATGCACGAACCGTGGGAAGATCGCCGGTGTCCCACAACATCGACCGTCGCAACCATGACTCGACGCCGCAATCACCGTTGCAGTTCGCGACAGGCAAAACAAGAAAACAACTCAAAGGAAAGACGGCGAAGAATCGCCGTCTTCTCGATGGTCGAACTGCTGCTTAGAAGCTCACACGGAACATGAGTTGCAGGTTGCGCGCCCCAGTTGTTACCGAACTGATCGAGTTCGAGCTGCTGTAAGGGTCGCCGGGATTGGCAGCGCCGCCAAGGTTGAGGCCGCCTGGAGTGCCCAAGCTCTTGTGATTGAACACGTTCGCTGCATCGGCGCGGAACTCGATCCTGACTCCTTCCCATGGCAGGCCAAAAGACTTGGCGGCGGACATATTGAAAACGTTGATGCCGGGCCCATAGAGGCTGTTCCTCCTTACGTTGCCCCAGGTCCCGTTCTCCGGCTTAGTGAACGCCGCCGGGTTAAACCAGTTGTCGATGCCCTGGTGAGATGGTTTCCAATTGACTCCGGGATTCAAGTTTGGAAAGGTGGTGCCCGCCAGCGAATAGTTAGCCTGGTCGCCATAGACAGTGAACGGATTGCCGGTCTGGAGAATCACCGTACCGGAAACCTGCCATCCGCCCACGATTTCATCGAGCAGGGTGCTGTTGTTTAGGAACCGCTTGCCCCTGCCAAAAGGCAGTTGGTACACAACATAGCCTTTGAAGGCATGCCGGACATCGAAGTTGGAGTTGCTGTAGTTTGCGCCCGGATTGGTGGCGTCCTGATAATCCTGCGGACCCGCGCGGCTGCCCCAACCGGAAGAATCCAAGTCGTCGAGGAAGTGAGACCACACGTAGTTAAAGCTCATACTCACGCCGTTACTCATGCGCTTGGTGATGGAGGCCTGCAGCGAGTTGTAGTTCGAGATAGCGTCGGTCCTGCTGCTGGCGCCTGTAATGCTTTGATAAATCGGATACGGCCGAAATTGCGTATCGACTGGCGCCCATTTAGCCTGCGGCACCTGGTTGATATCCACCGGGAAGGCAAGGTTGAAACCATGGCTTCCCACATAGGCAACTTCCGCCACCATGTCTGTTGTCAAGGAGCGTTGAACCCCAAAGTTCCACTGATAAATCTTGGGAACGCTGGAGTGGTAAGGCTGGTAGTCGGCGTTTTGGCCATTGAAACGGGTTGGATCCTGGGAGCCCGCCGTATAAGGCAGGGGGCTTCCGGAATCCTGCGGTGGGCCGTTGTAAAAGGAACTCGCCAGGATTTGGTTGCCATTTCCCCCGAGGAATGCCACCGGGTAAATGCCGTTTGTCGGATCGCCGTAGCCACCCGACGAACCGAACGAACTGCCCATGCCGTGGCCGTAGGTGTCCAGGCTCCAGTTATAAGCATAGAGGCCAAAGCCACCGCGGACTGTCATATTCGGTCGCATCGCCCAGGAGACTCCAATGCGCGGCAGGAACGTGTTAAAGGTGTTTGCCTCAAGTGCTGTGCGGCCGTTGGCATGCGTGCTGGCAAACCAATAGGCCCCGGGCGTGTTTGTGGCAGGGTTGATGACCGTGGGGTCAAACGACGCTATGTTGCCATGGACTTCGTTCCAGCCATGGTTGATCTGCCAGCGTAGACCGAGGTTGAGGGTAAGGTTCGGACGGACCTTAAAATCGTCCTGAATGAACATCTGCGGGCTCTTCAGGCGCGCGCCGTACTCGGGACTTTCGTTTGCCGCCCAGTTGTTGATGTAACCGAGCAGGAAGTCAGCGTATTCGAAGCCGGTTGACGAATCCGCCTGAGCGACACCGTTGGCATCGAGGGTATAGTGGCGGGTATATTGCCCCGAGTATTGCATCGTGCCCGCGGTGGCGTTCCCCCAGGCGGTGGAGTTATCTTGATAAACGAGGAACTCGCCGCCAAAGTGAAGGATGTGTTTACCGCGAATCATGGTCACGACATCTGAATAGTCGAAGAGATGTTCCTTGTAGATCGCATTGGTACCCGGCGTGAGCCACGAGTAGGGATAGGTGCCAGTGGTCTCAAAGCCCGGAAAATCGTCAACTTTGGCGAACTGCCAGCCCAGTTGAGCGGCGTATCCTTTGCCCAGCGTGGGGTCCGAAAAGAAGTTCATCTGGTTCGTATAGCCAATCCTGGCTTCGTTAACCACGGTCGAACTGATGTTCCAGACATCGGTGATCTGGGCGTTGTTATTGTCGACGTAACCATTCCCGCAGCCGACCGGGCAGTTCGTGATTGAACTAACGCCGGGATAGGAATAGTTGGCCTGTGTGTCCGACATGCTGATGCGGTTGTTTGAGGTCACGTCATAATCCAGCCGCCCGAAATACCGTTTTGCCGGGTAGGAAACCAACTGGTTGTAGAACCAATTGTTCTGCGCTTGTCCCTCGCCTCCGGTGAATTGTCCGCCGGGAATCGGAGTCAGGAAGGAAGGATGATTGGAGGTCGTCGGGAAAAAAGAATTTTGGAAATTCAAAGCAACCGCGTCGAGCAGGTTCGAGGGAATCACGTTTCCCTTGCCATACTCATCCGCGAAGCTCTGCCGCACGGGGTAAGGGTTGCCCGCTGAGTCAATCGCGATCGTTTGTGTGGTGGGATCGTAGAGGGTGTTAATTCCGGTAAAGTCGCCACCGAACATGGGGTCGGTCGGTAGGCTATTGTAACCGTGCTGGTTGCCATGGTTCACAATCTGGTCGTAGTTGAAGTAGAAGAACATCTTGTTCTTCAAAATCGGCCCGCCAATTGATCCGCCGAAATTGTTGTAGCGAAGAAAAGGGATATCCCCGGTGGAGAAATACGGGTGGGCGGTCAGCGCGTCGTTCTGAATGAAATCGTACGCTGTGCCGTGAAACTTATTCGTGCCGCTCTTGCTGACCTGGTTGAAGATGATTCCGCCAATGCCGTACTGTGCGGAGAAGGATGAAGTGTTGACCTGCAGTTCACTGACATTCTCGAAGGTAGCCGGGTTCGCGTTCTGGCTATGCGAGAGCGTAGTTGATGCTCCGTCAGCGATGATATTGCTGTACGGTAGGTTGCCATTGACTGCGACTTCCTGACCGGGATTCGCAGTCCCTTGGGACGAACCTGTCGCGCCGGTGGCGCCAGGCAGCAAGATCGTAAAGTTCTCCCAACTCTGCGTGACCTGAGGCAAAGCGACCATCGACTTCGACGTTAAGGTCGTGCTTTGCTCGCTCGTTTCGGTCTGCAGCAGGGGCACGTTCGCTTCCACCGTCACGGACTCCGTTGACGAACCGACCTTCAATTCGCCATTCACCGTCGTGAACCCGACGCTCAGGGTGATCGGGCCGCGAACAACCTTCTGAAAACCATCTTTCGAAAAGGTGACGGTGTAGTTGCCAGTCACAATGGAATCCGTATCATAGAGACCCGAGTCGTTAGTCGTAAACGATTTCGTCACACCCGTATCGACGTTCCGCACCGTCACCGTCACTCCGGGAACCAGGGCTCCCGTACTGTCGGTCACGGTACCCCGAATGTCTCCGGCGTTTGTGCTCTGCGCAACGGACGCTATGCTTCCAAGAGTTAAAATGAGGGGCAGAATCCGCAACGCCATTCTCTTCATGTACGGCCTCCTGAATATCTGGCTTTCTGCTGTGTCACCTCAATCGGGACCGAGCCTTCTTAAACTCCAAGCTGATGCAATGTTTGGCCCGTCGCAGCGTTGGACTTGCATGCGACATTCGTTAGTTTACAAACCGCGTGGGACTTGAAGATCGAGGACCACCACCTTTAGCGAAACTTCTGTCTCGCGGAAGTCCTCCTGTGCTCATCGTTCTCCAATCTAACTGCGTAGTACAAAACCACTAATGCTCCGTTGTCAAGAAAAAACCGTCACTAAACCCCTTTTGTAATGTACCGAACCGCTTCAGTAGGGGATCAGGCGAGGCCTGCATTTGTTGTGATTCGGATCGCCAATTGTGCCCTGGGCACACCCTGACAGTCGAAATAAGGATGGGCGTTGCCTCGTCCGTGATTCTCATCGCCAGCTCGAGCTGGCCCGGCAGGCACAGAGATTTGGGTTTGGCAGTAGATATTTACCGAGGCGCTTCAGGTGTTATGCTTCAGCTCATGCAGAGCCGAAATCGGCGGGGCTCGCAAAACAAAAATGGACAGGCACGCGAGAGAGCAATCACCTTGCGCTCGTTGTGCGACTACCTCAAGCTCTCTCCCGCCACCGTCTCTATAGTCATCAATGATTCGCCGGCCGCGAAAGCGATTCCGCCGAGTACCAAAGATCGCATTCTAAAAGCCGCGCGAAAACTGAATTACAGAGCGAACTTCTTTGCCCGCTCTCTCAGCTTGAAGCGGGGTTTCACGGTGGGAGTCCTGCTACCTGAATTGAGCGAGGGCTACGCCGCCGCCATAATGAGCGGAATCGAAGATCAGCTATTAAAAGAGGGGTACTTCTACTTTGTGGCCAGCCATCGTGGCCGGCCCGACCTGATCGAAGAGTATCCATTGATGTTGATTGACCGGGCAGTCGAAGGCATCATCCTGGTGAACACACCTCTCTCCCGCCCATTGACGGTACCCGCGGTGTCGATCTCGGGTCATCGGAGGGTGAAGGGCGTGGTCAATGTCGGCGTGGACAACGAGAAGGGTGCATTCCTCGCGATGGAACATATCGTCAAACTCGGCCACACACAGATCGCTTTCTTCAAGGGGCATCCGGGGAGTGCGGACACAACCTACAGGTGGAAAGGCGTGTGCCGGGCGGCGGCCACGCTGGGAATCAGGATTCGGCCCGAATTGGCATTGCAACTACAGAGCGGCGCCACTCATCCCGGCCCATCACTTCCCGTGGAAGGATATGAGAATGCGCAGAGAATACTTAGTGCAGGCAAGCCTTTCACAGCGTTAGTAGCCTTCAATGACATCTCTGCGATCGGAGCGATGCGAGCGTTCCGTGACGCGGGCCTGCGTGTGCCGGAAGATGTGTCAGTGATCGGATTTGATGACATCCAAGAATCGGCATATCTGACTCCCCGGCTCACGACGGTGCGGCAACCACTGCGCCGGATGGGGGAGATTGCCGCCGAGCACCTGCTCGCACGAATCTCGAACGACGGCGGACGCGGCACCAGGCAAATTTCGGTGGAACCCGAGTTGGTCATTAGGGAATCTGCTTGTGAACCGAGCAGGAGCGCATGAGTTCCCATTGCAACCTGAATGACTCGGAGCGGCCGCTAATCAAGTTTGGATATTGTCATCTGGTATGCTCAACCGCGTTCAGTGACCATTAGTCCCGCGCAGGAGAATTTCAAATTAGCCTACCGCACCCGCAAACGCGTCTGCCCCAGCCCAGTCGAGAGGCGACCCGGTGCAGTGCCCACTTCGAATTAGGAAGAGCTGCCACCCGCATCCTTCTTATCGGAGTCCTCTCCCCTTTGCCTTCATGGAACGCTCCGCCGCTTGCTGCCCAGGAGCTTCGGGCAACTGCGAGCCATCAATCAGCACTGCGTTGCTGTGCAGTCCCAGGCAAACGAGCAGCAGGCAAGGTTGCTTCGGCAGTGCCGGTCATCCAACTCGAAAACAATATTCGAGCGTCCAAGATCAAGTTCACGCTCAAGAACAGCGTCAGCCCCAAGCACTACACGTTCGAAACTATGGTGGGTGGGGTCGCGCTCTTCGATTACAACAATGACGGCCTTTTGGATATCTTCTTCACAAATGGGGCTGCAATACCCTCTCTCGAGAAAAGCGATCCCTCGTACTGGAATCACCTTTACCGCAACAACGGGGACGGTACGTTCACCGACGTGACGGAGAAGGCTGGTCTCCGCGGCATCGGCTATTCGATGGGAGTTGCCGCCGGCGATTACGATAATGACGGATTTGTCGACCTCTACGTGACCGGATTTAACCGCAACCAACTCTTTCACAACAACGCAGACGGGACTTTTGCGGACGTGACCGCCAAAGCCGGGGTCAGCGGAAAAATCGCTGAGCGAGGCAAGGCATGGTCTGTCGCCGCGGGGTGGATCGACTACAACAACGATGGGCTGCTCGACCTATTTGTCGTCAACTATCTGAACTACGACATTGCCACGGCAACACTGTGCGTCCAGCAGGGGCACCCGGCTTACTGTTCGCCGGTTGATTTCCTGGGAACACCGAACATCCTCTATCGCAATAATGGCGACGGGACTTTTACCGATGTCTCGGAACAGTCGCACATTGCCCAGTATGTTGGTAAAGGCATGGGCTTGGCGCTAGCTGACTACGACAACGACGGGTTCACCGACATCTTCGTCTCGAACGATACTTTCGAGAATTACTTGCTTCACAATAAGGGGGACGGGACGTTCTCAAACGCCGCGTTAACCGCAGGCGTCGCCTACAACGCCTTCGGCAATGCGATCGCTGGCATGGGAGCGGACTTCAAGGACATCGACAATGACGGCAAGCCGGACATCTTCGAAACCGCCATGTTCGGAGAAGGCTTTCCGCTTTATCGAAACCTGGGGAATGGTCAATTTCAGGATGTCACTGCCGCGACCGGATTAGCAGCTTTGACCAGCCGCTCGACGGCATGGGGAGTCGGAGTTTTTGACTTCGACAACGATGGCAACAAAGACTTGTTCACAGCCAACTCCGACATTCTTGATAACTCCATGGAACTGGCCCATCGGCCCTTTGCGCTTCCGAATCGCATCTTCAGAAACGAGGGCAATCTCAAATTTGAAGATGTCAGTACAACGGCTGGAGCTTCCTTTCAAGTACCCGCTCCGCACCGCGGCGCGGCCTTCGGAGACCTGAACAATGACGGAAGAATCGATGTGGTGGTGACTGTCCTCAACGGCCCGCCCGAAGTATGGATGAATCGCTCCAGCAACAAAAATCACTGGATCATTCTGAAGCTCGTCGGTGTTAGGTCCAATCGGGACGGCCTGGGCACAAAGATCAAAGTAACAACGTCCTCGGGGACGCAGCACAACCAGGCCACGACCGCGAATAGCTACAACTCATCCAGTGACAAGCGAGTGCACTTTGGGCTAGGTGGATCCCCCGTCCTGGATAGCATTGAACTGACCTGGCCGAGCGGCATCAAGCAGGTTTTGAAAAATGTGAAAGCAGACCAAATCCTAACCGTAACCGAGACTGTTCCGTGAGTCTTATCGCGCTTGATTGGCAGACAATCGCCTGGCCAGATCCGATTGCCCATTGCGCACAAGAAGCTCGATCAGGCCCCGCATGACCTCTGGACTGTTCCTCGAATAAGCTGCAGCGGTTTCCGCAGTGAGGTTCGCATCGGCCACTTTCCCCAGGCGGAAATCCGCATCGCACAGCATGTAGAGCAACTCGGGAGTCATGGTCCTGGACTTCGTCAGTTGCTCCGCAGCCTCGGCCCAACGTTCCTGGTGGTACCGCACCTCGCCCAATTCGGCGATTGCCATTTGGTAATTCGGGTCGTTGGCCAGTTCCGTTTTAAATTCATTTTCGGCACGGCTCAGGTCTCCGAGTTTCAGTGCCAGAATCCCTTCGTCGGTGTGCGCTCCTCGGACCGTCGGCTGCATTTTGAGAGCCTGATGAAGACATCGCAGGCCATCTTCAGTCTTTCCCATGAAGAGATAAAGCTTCCCCACAAATACATATGAATCCGCTGCGGTGGCCGAAGTTCCGTGGAAGTGTCGCTGATACAGCTGCAGCGCTTCCTCTTCGCGATGTCCTGCCAGTAACTGTTGGGCCTGGGCCTTAATGGAGCTTTCGCGTTGATCAGTTTCCGTGGATCGGACGAATGTCAACTGCTCCATCATTAACTGATGCAGCGCAGCCTCGTGCTGCGCATCCTCGGTCCGCCCTATGGCTGCAAACGCCCGCGAAAGATAGAAATGCGCGAGCACCCGTGTGGGATCAATCCGTAACACGGATTCCAGGCTGTCGATGGCAGTTTGGTAACTCTTTAGTTCCAGTTCGCATTGCCCGATTCCTAACTGGGCTTCCACGTCGTTCGTCTTGAGTGCGAGGATGCGTTCATATGCGCCCTTTGCCTCGCTCCAGTGAGCGAGTTTCACATTCACCGCCGCCAGCAATTGCAGCGCGACCAGATCGATGGGTTGGGCTTCAACGGCCCTCGCAGCATACGGCGCGGCGCTGATTACGTCCATTAGTTTGTAATCGGCCACCGCGATGTCGTAGTCGATCCGCGGCAGCGTTGCATCTGCCTTCTGCGCCTTCAGGAGCCAGCGTAGCCCGCCCGTGCAATCCCCGGTGGCGCAGAGCAATTCGCCATATTTCTGCCAGACCGAAGGATTGTCCGGCTCGATCTTCAGACTCCGCTGGATGGCGGTAAGGGCAAGTGAGTCCTGCCCCCTCAGATGATAGGCCTGCGCAAGGTAATAGTGTGCGTCTCCATCACTCGGGGAAATCTTGGTGCAGCGTTCGAGCAATTTGACCGCCTGCTCTGAGTCGCCGGCGGTGAGCTTGTGGATACCCGTCTTCAACAACAGATCGGTATCGTTGGGCGCGAGGCTCAGTGCCTCTTGATAAGTGCTCCCTGCCTCTGCCGCGCGACCCGCCTCCTCCTGCAGCATGGCCTTCAGCTTAATCGCCGGAACAAACTTTGGGTCCTGCGCCAACAACCGGAGAGCGATACTCATTGCCCGTTGCTTGTCGCCGTGTTCGGCGAGGCTAACGGCTTTGTGCAACTCCTGCATTATGGGCGTTTCAGCCTGAGGGGCCGTGCTCTGCGCTGAGGAGGTTGGCCCCAAGGCGAGTAATAAGCAGGCGCACGCAAGAACTCGACGGAAGGCAGGAGACTGGTCTCGCATGATTTGTGTGTTGGAAACTCCAGTAAATTTAGGGAAGCCTGGCCTTTTGCACCGCCGGTTTGCTGGAGACGACTCCCTCGCCCTCGCGAACTATATAAAAACGGTCAGCGGCCAGATTCGTCAGAATTTCCTTTTTTCCGTTGGGCCACAGAATCTCAGCACGATCGAGACGGCCATGGCTGCCCAGCCCAAAGTGTATGCGCAGATCGTGCTGCGACAGGTAGCTTCCCCCGCTGAGGACTTCGCCGAGTTGTACCAGGTCTCCCGCAGTCGCTCGCACTCGAGCATTCAACGCGAGGCGATTGCTCTTCACGCCTTCCAGTTGAAAACTGATCCAATGATTCTGCGGCCCACCTTCCGGACGCAGAATCATCGGCTCGCCCACCAGATTTCCAACCACTGCCTCGATCTTTCCGTCGTTGAAGAGGTCGCCCACTGCAAGTCCGCGGCTCACCTGCTCGGTCTGTATATCTGGTCCCACCTGTTTGCTTACATTCTTGAACGTTCCGTCGTGCTGGTTCAAAAACAGAAGCTTTGGCTCCAGGTATTTGACCGACTTGTGAGCGGAGTCTACCTGCGGGTACACGTGTCCGTTGACCAGAAAAAAATCCTGCCAGCCGGAATTGGAGAAATCGACGAACGCGTCTCCCCAACCCACGTATCCCTGCGTGCCCCGGGCAATTCCTGACACGATGGAGGAGTCCGTAAAGTTCATGCCTCCCTCGTTGCGATATAGAGCAGCGTACTCGATGTCGAAATGCGAGAGCAGTAGCGCCGCGCGGCCAGTGTGTAGATAGTCGCCGAGCGCCACTCCCATATTGGCTTGTTCAAAGCCGTCCTCATTCGCTGCCACGCCGGAAGAGAGCGCGATGTCTTCGAAATGCCCCTTGCCGTCGTTCTGATAAAGATAGTTCGCCTGACCGTCGTTCGTAACGAAAAGATCTAGCTTCCCGTCGTTGTCGAAGTCCGACCAGATAGCCGTTAGGCCGTAACGGCGTTCCGGATCGTCCACCCCGGCTTTCTTCGATACATCGGTGAACGTTCCATCGCCATTGTTGTGGTAAAGATTGTCGGATAACCCCTTCAGCCCCCGGGGACCGCACTGCACATCGAGCCCAAGATACTTGCAGGACTTGCGCGAACCGAAGACCGGCAGATCGTCCAGATGAAAGTCAACATAATGCGAGATAAAGAGATCGACCCAGCCATCGCCGTCATAATCTCCAAACGCGGCACCTGTCGCCCAGCCGGAATCGCCGGCAAGCCCGGCCGGTTTGGTCACATCCGTGAAAGTGCCATCGCCATTGTTGCGATAGAGCACAACCCCGTTCAGGCAGGTGACGAGCAGATCGGGCAAGCCATCATTGTTGAAGTCCCCCACGGATGCGCCCATTGCCCAGCAGGGATATCCCACGCCCGCTTTGTCCGTCACATCCGTAAATGTTCCGTCGTGGTTGTTATGAAAGAGAGCGCTGCGGGCTTTGACACCGTGGAGCGCCATGTCCACGCTCTGAGCATTCGTGAAATAGATGTCCGGCCAAGCGTCGCCGTCGTAATCGATCAGCGCGACGCCACCGCTCATTGATTCAGCGATGAATTTTGCCTCGGGACTCGATAGATGCTCGAAGTGAATGCCGGTAGAAGCCGTTGTGTCCACCAACTTTGGATAGTTCAGAAGAGTGCCGCTTGTTTTTCGCTCGACCTCAGCTTTCTCGCGCTCCTTAGGAGACAGCGGAGTAGGAGTTCCCATTTGTGCCGTCGCCGCAGCATGGAGGTACACAATGACAAGCACCACCCACAAATTGGGTAACACCGCCCGCATCGGTGATCTTCCAGCCGTTCTCCGCGCTCCGATACTATTTCGGCTCCGGCTCATCGGCTCCGCTTTCCGTTGGCTGTATTTGGAGCTCTTTGTATAGAGCGCGCAACTTTTCCTTCATGTCCTTATATTTCTTATAAAGTTCCGTCTCCCTCTTGGCGTCTTCGACTCGGCCAAGCTTCCGATACAGCGCGCCCAGCCGGTAGTGCGCAATCGCGTTAGTGGGCTCCAGTTGCACCGTTTCTTCCAGCAACTTTTCAGCTCTGTCCGGCTGATTCATTTCGACCAGCGTCTTGGCGAGACCGAGCTTTGCATCCGCATCAGAGGGTTGCAGCGCTACGGCCTTCGTGTACTCTTCGTAAGATTGCTGAATGTTTCCGTTTTGCGCGTCAATCTCCGCCAACCTTAAGATCGATTTCTCATCCTGAGGATTTTGCTGGAGCGCAGCGCGATATTCCTGTTCCGCTTCCTTTTTTGCCCCTGCATCGTGCGAAGTGCGCAACAACTCCGCAAATTCAAAGTGAACTCCAGGCAAACGCGGATCGATGGCAATTGCCTTGCGAAATTGTGCCACCGCGCCGTTCGTATTTCCTTGCCTCGTTTCCTCATGAGCCAACAACTGGTGCATCTGAGCCGAGCCCGGCGCGGCCAAGGACAAGGCAAGCATCGACTCTCCCCATAGATCAGAGTAGGTGCGATAGGCGGCATACAAAACCTCAGGATTGTCAGGCGCCGCTTTGCGCAACTGTGAGACCACCATGCTCGCCTCTTCCAGATCTCCGCTTTGCGTATAAACGCTAACGAGTTCCAAGCCAACTTCCACCTTGAAATTCGGGTCCGTGATCAGCGGAAACGCCGCTTCCAGATCCTTCCGTCCCTGAACAGTATCCGCCTTATGCAACTCGGCCAATCCCAGCAGTCCCTGAATCTTCACCATCCCTCCAGGCCGCCGCTCCACGGCCGCGCGAAGGTGCGGAATCGCATCGGCGGCCTTTCCCTGAAAGTACAGGAGAACTCCTAGATTTCCTTGTGCCTCTACATTTTCGGGATCGATCTCTGTCGCCGCCTTCAGTTCTGGAATCGCGAGATCGGGTCGCCTTTCATTCAGATATCCCTGCGCCTTTTGGATGTGGGCTGCAAAACTGGCTTTCTTGTCTTCTGCGGACTGGGAGAAACACAGCGTGCCTGTCAGCAACAGCAGGACTACCTTAGGAAATCTAAGCGTTGCGCCCATCTGAGTCAGATTATATGGCCTCGAAGAATTTTCTGTTTCAACCTCTGCAAGTCAAATCGCAAGCTCTTCCCCAGGCTCCTGGTGGGTAAAATCGCGATGATACCCATCCACCCGGTGCGGAGGTTGCACACGGGTTTTAGCGTGTTCGAAAAACATGCTGAACGTTTTGTCTGTCAGATCCGGAACCATCGAATCGGCGAGTTGCAACGAACGTTGCTGAAGTGATTTTCCGAAGCCTAAGAAGCGGTTAATGCGTCAAGGTGCAATCTCAATCCCAGATTTCCAATGCCCGATGTAGACGCTTTCTGCGGCAACATACTTCGCGCCGTTCTGGTTGAACAAGAACGGGGAGTACTGACGGTCGTAAATCACAATATCTATCTGCTCGCGGAGGGCTCTGAGACCATCTCTTTCCCTTCTCCCCCCAACCGTTTGACGGGGTGGTGTATACGGACGGCAAAATGCTCCCTCCCCTGCCACGCCCCCACCGATCGGCGCGATGTACCATTCTGCGTGGCAAAATCACCAGGCACGCTCGCTAGAGAGTTCTGCAAAAGCACCATATTTGCACGCATTGTTTCCATCGGCGAGCGCTGCGTGGTGTCACACGCTGTCAACACCGCAAGAACCGGGATCGAGTTGCGCAACGCAAGCGCTTGCGTCGCAAGTACCAGCGCGAGAAAGCTAAAGGGGTTGCGTGCGCTGCCACAAAAAGCGGGCGCAGAAGACAAACGTGCGCTGAGGGGAGTGTCAGGCTTATCACTCCGCACACAACGAAGAAGAAACGAGCGGACCTAAAGAAGAGAATAAAAACTTCCCTCGCTGGTAGAGTCTAAGAAAACGGGATCAGTGTTCCCGCACATCCGAAAAGTCAAATGGGTGTAATGGCCTTATTAGCAACAGTTATCTAGAATTGTGGCTGCCTGTAGGCGTAAGCTACTGCCGTGAGAAGACGCACCTTCAGGCGCGATGCTCGCTGGCGTATTTTCTTGTTGACTCTTTCCATCCTGCTCACCATCCAGCCAGTTACAGCTCAGGACATTGCTGGCCTTAAGAGCAAAGCGGGGGCAGGAGATGTACAGGCGCAATCTGCGCTCGGCAATGCCTATCACAACGGTGATGGCGTCGCAAAGGACGATGCTGAAGCCGTGCGGTGGTGGGAAAAAGCTGCACAACAGGGTGATATTGGGGGGCAAATTAATCTTGGAATTGCCTATCAGTTTGGCTGGGGCGTTCCTAAGAACTACGCCGCAGCCGCTCGCTGGTATCTTAGGGCTGCAGATCAGGGTAACGTTGGAGCGCAGTCCAACCTCGCAGTTCTTTATCACATCGGTCAAGGAGTTCCGAAAGACGACGTTGAAGCTGTGCGGTGGTGGCGGAAAGCTGCCGAGCAAGGCAATGCGCCAGCGCAATTGTATCTGGGGACTGCGTATCATTTGGGCCAAGGTGTTTCGAAGAATGAAGTGGAAGCCGCGAGCTGGTATCGCAAGGCTGCCGAAAAAGGTGAGCCGAACGCACAACTAGTTCTCGGAATGGCGTATATGTACGGCTCTGGAGTCGCGAAGGAAGAGACGGAAGGCGTCAAGTGGCTTCGTAAATCTGCGGAACAAAACAATCCGGGTGGTCAGTTCTGGCTTGGAACTGCCTACAGCGCGGGCCTTGGGGTAGCGAAAGATGAGGCCGAAGCTGTGCGTTGGTATGCGAAGGCTGCGGAACAAGGCTTCGTTGCGGCTCAGTATGACTTGGGACAAGCGTATTACCTCGGCAACGGGGTCGCAAAGAATACGGCTGAGGCAGCCCGCTGGTGGCAGAAAGCTGCGGAGCAAGGTTTCGCAAAAGCTCAGTACAACCTCGGCATGGCTTACCACTCTAGTGACGGCGTAAAGAGGGATGACGTTGAGGCCTACTTCTGGATAAGTATAGCGGCCTCATTCCTCGATCAACCGTCCGTCAAACAATCGCGCGAGAACATTGGCAAACTGCTGACGGCGGACCAGTTGTCGGAAGTGCAAGAACGTTGTCGGAAATGGGTGGAGATGCACCCAAATACCGAAAAGTAAGTCCTCGTTGTTGGTGAAACTCGCGACTTCACTCATCCCGACCTGGTGCACATCACCACGGATACGATCACCGCCGGCTCATCCTTCAAGATCACGCTTCCCGAACACTCCGTCTCAGTCATCACCGTGGACGTAGATCGATGAGGAAACGATTAAGCATCCAGGTCGAATGCTGGCGACCGGTGCTGGTGTGATTGCGATCTAAGTGCGCACAGTTTGCTCCTTGGGCGCGGAATTTCACACCAAGATCGTCGTTTTGAGGATTTGCAAAACATTTTTTCGAGCCCTTGTACGAGACGACGCCGAAAAATCAGAAACGCTCCTCGAGGCGTTGCGAGCGTTATAGGTTGGTTTCAGCTTCGTTTTGCCGTGATCAATGCTCGTTTCGAGATGGCGTTCACTTTGACAGCATTGCCGCCATGACACTCGTTCTAGCTCTTTCCGTTCTGCTTCTTCTTTCCGCGCCTACCGAAAGAAAAGACGAGAACCCACTCGAACACTTGCAGCAGAACATTGAGGTGCTTACTCACTTTGGAGAGCGCGCCGATATTTCCCCGGACAACCGACGAGTTGCGTTTATGGACAAAAGTTTCGGCGATGCGATGCTGATCGACCTTAAGAGTCGCGTGATTACATGCCTGACCTGCAACGTGCCCGGAGCAGCTTTCCTGCGAGTGATGCACCTGGTCACGGGAGACTACATCCTGATTGGCCCCGACCACTTGGTATCAGTTCTAATTGGCTTCTTCTATCGGCTTCGCACTAGCGACAATCGGAACATCAGCTATACGACGCCTGAACCGCTCGCGCAGCATCCGAGATTCACCCGGAAGAAAAAGGAGGGTGCCTTCAGAAATTCTTCGCAGCTCCGCTCCGTTCCAATGAGGGGACATAATTCCATTCACGGCATGAGAATTCGAACCGAGCAACAAGTGTCCAACCTCGTGAGTTAATACATAGCCCAATACGGCAAAGCCGAGCTTCTGCTCCAAAACTCCGATATGGTCCTGAAAGGCGTATGCATAGTAGCCGGTGCCATCGCTAGCCAGGAGAGCGTTGCCTAGTACGTCTCCGCGATCGCGCATGTGCGCGTTTGTCTTGTCAGAGATCACCTTGAGCACGAGGTGCGTGGCATCGACGCGGGAGCAAACATCTGGTTCAAATCCCTCCAATTTTGGAGAACACGACACCCACACTGTCTCCACTCCAGCCTGCCAAAAGATTCGCCGAGCCTCGGCTTCCGCCCCCATCAACTGCGCGGGAGGAACGTCGGCGTAGTCGTGCACGGAGATTGTAATCTCCGCTCGGGCAGGGGCGGCCTCTTGCAGCTCTTGTGCAACGTCAAGACCGGAAGATATCCCCGTAAATATCAAAGCTGCGAAAGTAATTTGTTTTCGGTTCACGGTGTCACCTCGTGGGTGACCCCGACTCTGGCTTAGAGGGGCATGTACCTCAATGACGCACGTATTACGCCGAAGCCATATGTAAGTGACTTGTCTAATCGTCGTGTTATCAGTGGATTATGAAGATCGGACCTAGCGGTTCGGCCGGTTCGGGGGAAGAAAACGCCATACGAACATGCCTGGTTGGGAATTCAGTCGAGAGGAAACTTGCTCGCATGCAGGGGTCGCCGAGTCAATCGCAGTCGCACTTTCCGAGTCGTCGACCCAGTTCAGAACTGCAGCTTTAAAGAAAACATCATCTGGCGTTGTAAGGCTGTACCCCCAAATGCTGTGTTGAAAATGATCCCGCCAGTCTCGCAATCGACGCAAGTTTGAGGAAGGTCTAGGTTGACGACGTTGAACACATTAAAGATGTCAGCACGAAATTGAAGTGAAACTCTCTCTTTCAGGTTGATCGTCTTGGCTACTGAGACATCGCTTTGAAAGAAGCCTGGCCCCGTTAGCGAGTTCCGTCCCGCGTCGCCAAATGTGCCCACGGCGGGTCGCCGCCATGGCCCGGCGGTATCTCCGGGCATGCCGTTGGGTTGCAATGGCACGCCGTCGGTGGTGGTGAAATACCCATCTCGATTCCCCGTGATGTGGACGGCTCCCACAAGATCGGGACGACAGGGACCAGTGTCTCGATCGACGCCGCAGCTGGAATATGACGGAGAAAACGGCAAGCCGCTTTCCCAAGTCACAACTCCACTGAGGGACCAACCCCCGACGACGCCGTCGACGATCCCTTTGACGCCTCCCAGAAAAACCTTGCCCTTTCCGAAGGGAAGCTCAATCAAGTTACTGAGAACAAAAACGTGTCGGCGGTCAGCATTGGCTAAGCCATAGTTGAGTTTTGGATCGACCGCATAATAGTCGCTGTCGTAGCCCAGCGCTTTCGACCAAGTGTAATGAGCGAGAAACTGGTATCCCTTGGTAAAGCGCTTTTCCGCCACCACTTGGAGCGAGTTGTAAGTATTGGAAGCATCGCTGCCAAAGTAGTTGATTTGCTGCGTCCATCCATATTTCTGGAAGAATGGCTTTCGCTCGTTTGTATTGAGGCTTCCGAATCCCGCGATAGTTGCCTGGTTGGGATCATAGGAGGGGCTGTCGCCAGCAAAGCCGTGAGTACCTCGGTTGGCTACATAGCCCACTGTAAACGACAGCGTCGGAGTAATTTGGTGTTGTACCGTGATGTTCCATGCATCCACTGTGGGTAATCGAAGCTTTCGTGGAAGAGCGGAAGCACGCACTTGATCAGGCAGTATGAATTTGCCTGACGGTGGCACCGTAATGAAGGGAGGAGCCGTCGGCCCCTGCGAGAGACTGAATACGCTCGCGGTGTTCAAGGGCGGACTTTCCTGTTCCGATACGAGCACCGGCAGGTTCTGCGTAGCGGTGTGCCCGAAGAGAGTTCCAAACACCCCAATATCGAAGCTGCGGCCGTATCCCATTCGGACCACGGTCTTCGGGGTGACCTCGTACGCGATTCCCAAGCGAGGAGCAAAATTGGCGAAGTTATTTTTGACGTTTCCTTGAAGATTCACGTCGCCAAAGCCGGCAACATTGACCAACCCGGTGCCGAGGTCCAACCATCCACCATCACCCTTCCCCGTTACCGACTGGGGGAAATAAAGCTCCCATCGCAGTCCATAGTTGAAGACAAGTTTGCGAGTAACCCGAAAAGCATCTTGGCCATAGAAGTACAATCGTCTTTGGCGTTCTCCCGCATCGTTGATACTGCTTGCAACGCGGCTGAAGGCGCTCACCTCGCCGAGCAGCAAGGTGGCCAAGCCCAAACCACCGCCGCTAGGTCCCTGGGTACCCGAGTTGAAGAATGCCAAACTACCCGTCCGCGAGTCGGGGCTGGCCACACGAAGGTTCTGCGCATAACGAAAGTCTGCGCCCCATTTGAGGACATGGTTGCCGACTGTCCTCGTCGAATTGCTTACCCATTGAAACTGCTGCTCGTTTTCAAGCAGTGGGCAACCGCAAAGATGGCCGAAGAAGAACTGGTCGCCTTCCTGGCCATCAACAGCGACGAATGGCATGCCGGAAGTGAGGGCATCACCCATATTAATCCCCGGAATGCCTGCGTCCTTTGCGGGGGTTGTGCCCAAGTCGTTCGGCAAAACGTTCACGTGGTAACGGAAGAACCCAAATCGGAAGTCAGTCAGCAGGTGGGGACTAAGCACATAACTAACTCCGGCGGCTATGCTTTGATTACGTGCCAATGACTGACCAGCAAAACCGTCCGGAGACAATCCTGGTCCTCCTACAAGGGGTCCAAAAGCTCCCACTGCATGTTGTCGGAAGTCTGCGAAGCTATAGCGGCCAAAGAGTTCCAGCTTTTCTGAACCGTTGTAGTCGATACGAGTGTTGAAATCGTCGTCATCGAACTGCTCGTTTCCCGATGCGATGTAATTCTGCGCAAGGCCCGCCCCGGCCACGTTCGGGCTCGGCAAAAGGGTCAAGAGCGCGACCGCCTGGGACGATACCCTGCTCCGCGGGATTTGGTTATTCGTGAACTGATAGCCGGTTCCTTGCTCAAAGATCGACTGCGGGTATTCACTCAGATCGCATAGTGGAATTGACAGATCGAGACAGGTGGAGCGAACCAAAGCGGTGGGCACACTGAGGCGCAGCGAAGTTCCGGTGGAGCGCCTCGTTCCCTGATAGTCACCGAAGAAGAATAGACGGTTCCTGATCAGAGGACCTCCCATGGAACCGCCGAACTGGTTCCATTTAGTGGCGGGTAAGGGTCTTTCCGGTGGCTGTGTGAAAGGGTTCCGAGCCTGGCCCCATCCCGTGCGCCTGAATTCGAACGCACTCCCATGGAAAACATTTGCGCCTGACTTGGTCTGAACGGTGACGACTCCCGCTAGAGCTTGCCCAAATTCGGCATCGTAATTCTGCGTAGTGATCTTCGTTTGAGTGACGGACTCGAGAGTGGGATTGATGACGATAATGCCCAAGAGAGGGTCTTGATTGTCAGTGCCATCCAGTTGGAATGAAGTGCCGCTGAAGTGCTGCCCGTTGACCATGATCTGAATGCCACCCTGGGGGTTTTCGGCTGAGGCGTGCTGCCAGCCTAACTGCGATGTTCCGGGGGTCAGCAGTTCCAGACTGGTGAAGTTGCGGCTGAAAAGAGGAAGGTTCTCGACCTGCTCCCCGGTGAACGCGGTGGCGACATCAGAGCGGTCGGTTTTCATCAGCGGCATGTCTTCGGCGGAGACTGTTAATTCTTCCTGGTTCGTTCCAACCTGAAGACTTGCGTCGACTCTCGCTGCCTGGTCCGCATACACGGGAATGTTCGTATATTCGATAACTTTGAATCCAACGGCCTCCGAGCGAAGTTCATATTCATCTGGTATCAGGTGAGTCACACTGTAGTTCCCAGTTCCATTGGTAGTCGTCTCGGACTTGGTTCCTTTTTGAACAGAAGTGATCGTCATTCTTGCACCGGGTACGGCGGCTCCAGACTGATCTGTGACTGTACCGAAGATGCTCCCGTAGACGGCTTGAGCGCGCGCGACTGGCGGCCAAAGGAGGCACCAACAAAGACTCAACACAGCGATGCCAGTGTGGATCGCTGTAGATAGATCAGTTCCAGACTTCGATGGGTAGGGGCGGGAATGAGCGGCGTGCTCTTCGCAGCGACAACACCTCGGCATACGAGAGCCCCCAGCGTTGCCCCACTTTATCACTGCTGCGAAAACTCTACGACACTCTTTTCGCCGAACGGCTAGAGATAGTCACGATATCCGAACTACTCCAGAAGAGTGCTAGACTTTGTCCTTGTGAGCGATTCCGCGTCACCAACCCGATCTCGGATCATCCGTTTTAGCGCGTTCGAGGTAAATCTACACTCGGGGGAACTACGCAAACAGGGACAGCCGGTGAAACTCCAGGAACAACCCTTTCAAGTCTTGATCGCTCTGCTTCAACGACCGGGAGAACTGGTCACACGAGAGGAATTGCGTACCAACCTGTGGCCGGCGGACACTTTCGTCGACTTCGATCATAGCCTCAACGCTGCGGTCAAGAGATTGCGCGATGCGCTGGGCGATTCGGCTGACGCTCCGGTATTCGTTGAGACGCTTGCTCGACGTGGATATCGCTTCATTGCCCCGATCGATAGCCCAATAGCGCCAAGCGAAGTTGTAATTACTGTTGCCCCGGAGGTACGCAAGACTCTGTCTTTGCGACGATGGATTGCTGCGGCTGTCCTCACTTTTATTGCCGTCAGCGTACTACCTTGGGTTGTGCGGAGGTTGTCTTCGCAGCAGACACAGGTAGTTGAACGTAAGTTGACCGCGAACTCGTCAGAAAACCGTGTGGACAGTGCAGCAGTCTCCCCAGAAGGCAAGTATCTAGCTTACACAGACAATACAGGCATCTACCTGAAGCTAATCCACACGGGCGAAACCCATCCCGTGCGGCTGCCTCCCAACTTTTCCGCGCATGTGGACGGTTGGTTTCCGGACGGGTCTCACATACTGGTCACACGCCAGGAGGAAACACGCAAGCTAAGCTTGTGGAGTATTTCAGTTTTCGGAGGCTCACCTCGTGAACTGGCAGATGACGCGCGAGCAGGATCGGTGTCGCCGGATGGGTCTCACATTGCGTTCCAACGCCGTGACATTGGGCGAGAGGAATGGGTTATGCGATCCGACGGGACGGAGCAGGTCATGGTTGCAGCCGACAGGTCTTCCTGGGTCGGAAGTCCGAAGTGGTCTCCGGACGGCCGTCGAATCGCGTACGTCAGAATGGCTCAAACGTACAACGCCCGCGTGAGTTCCGTAGAGGTGAACGAATGGCAGAAGGCCAGTGCTCGAACCATCCTCTCGGATACTGCCCTGGGTCCTTCTCTGTGGTGGCTGCCGAATGGCTCCCTTGTTTACACCCTCGGAGATGCAGAAAACCAGCAGGGTGCAAGCCTCTGGATGGCAGCTCCCGAAGAATCTGGAAAACCTCTGACCTCCTCGAAACGCATAACACGAGGAATTGGCTGGATCAACCAGGTAACTGGAAGTTCTGACGGAAAACTTTTGACTTTCACCCGAGAGAATACAGTCTCGAGCGTTTACATCGGTGCGCTGGCAGAGGATAGCACGCGTTTGGTTGCGATCAAAAGGCTCACGCTTGATGAGAATCAGAACCTGCCGTTTGCCTGGACACCAGATAGCAAGGCAGTCCTGTTCAGTTCGAATCGAAACGGTAGTTCAGAGATATTCAAACAGGCTACGGATCAGCCCTTGGCGGAAGGTATGATGACAAGCGCTGAGCAACTATTACAACCGAGGGTGACGCCCGACCACTCTGAGATCTTATATATTTCGACGCCGAAATCAGCGGACCTTAAGTCCCCAAGTTCTATTGTTGCCATTCCAATTGCCGGTGGAACGCCTCGTCTGGTTCTTCAAGATGTCGGTATCTGGAACGTGCAGTGTACCCCATTGCCGTCGGCGGTCTGCATGTACAGTAATCTCAAGGGTGAGAAAACAGAAACGTTCCATTTTGACGCAAGGACCGGCAAAAGCTCGGAGCAGCCCCAAGTCGATCCCTGGTGCAATTGGAGTTTGTCCCCCGATGGTTTGCAACGTGCCATAGTTTGTGATGGCGATAAAGGAACGATCCGCCTTCGCTCCACGGTTACAGGCGAGACGCATGAGCTGAAGGTAAAGGAATGGGATGAGCTTGGTAGTATTGATTGGTCCATGGATGGAAAATCTCTCCTCCCTGTTTGGCATCATGGCTCCGATACTGCCTTGCTGAATGTTGCACTCGACGGCAAGGTTTTAGTCCTGCTCCGTTCCAGCAATCCCGAAATATTGGGCGCGATCCCGTCACCGGACGGCCGATCCATGGTCATAGCGGGGGAAAGCACTACCCGCAATGTATGGCAGATCGAGAATTTCTGAGAACCGAGCGTGGATCACTAAAGGGAGCCGGCACAAGAAAACTTTCCGCATCACCTCGGGCGAGGATCGCAGCGGCCCCAAAGACGAAATGTGCCAAATTCCAAAAGTGCAGGGACGCGGGCGAAGGTTGTTCTTATATGTGGCCAACGGACACTCTCAGCAGCCGCACGAAGGCAAATCACCGCTGCGCAAAGGGCTAGGTGGGCACTGCTGAAGGCGGCGATGAAAAACCGCCAGCGTCGACGCGCAAGGGCACGCTCATCACGGAACGAATCCAGCCAACCATGAAGGCTCACCAAACGGAGCTGTTCTCGCATGCAAAACTCTGGCCGCTACGCTCGAACGTCGCGAAATCTCGTTCGATCAGGCGTGGAGTATCCGATGGCACACCAACGGATTGATCTGATTCTTTTATGCGGCGCGCTTCACCCTCGCCCACCGTACTCTCTGCTCCGCCGCGATCCGCTTCCTCCCCGCCGCCGAGTCCTGTGCTTCGCCCATCGCGCTTTCTGCGCCAGGCTGATTCTCCGGTGACCGGCTGCGGACATTGTGCGTGACGTTCCGTTGGAGTTACTGCGCAGCGCCGCGAGTGCCTCGTCTATGCGCAGGAGTTGCTTCTGCCAGTGCTCTCGTTTTCTTCTTAGCGTCTGGACTACTCCTCACCGCCTGCACGGCTAGCATTGTATTTGGAGAAGGTCCAGCCGCTTCTTGCCCAAGTATCGACCTCTGCCATTGCGCGACGAATCGCGGTTTCGCGGTGGTACGCCGGCCGCATCCGGGAGGGACACCGCCCGCATCCCATGCACTGGCGGCCGCTGGCGAAATTGGTTGGTATTTCTGCGAATACCTGTTAGCCCGCCTGTTGTCGGGAGTTTGGGAGAACTCATCTTTGCGAACAACACGATCTGCCGCTTCTGCGCCTTGCGATTCAACGAGTTAAACAACAGGCTGGTACATTACTGGTACAGAAAAAATCTGATCCAACCTCAACCGCAGGGGACGCCAGTGTTCGCGCATTGCGTCCCAGCACCAGATGCACCAGCTCGGTAACGAAGTGCGAGATACCGAATCAGACCTCGCTCTTCCCTATCGGATCACCACATGCACATCTACACTACGGAAGAACTGCGCGAACGGAAGGCATTAACCGACGCCATCGTTGGCAATCTCCGCATCATCAACGCGGACAGCAATGATCTGGAGAAACAAGAGGCGGAACTAGCGCGATCGCATCGACCTGCAAGCGATCAATGAGGACGTGCGACGAACTGGCGGGCCCGATCGTGGAGAACGCGCGCTGCATCGAAGGGGGCGCAGGGTCAGTTCCCAATGCGCTTGGCTGCTCAATCCCTATGGGTCAGCGACTGCGGCGGCGCCCCTACGGTGAATACCCGATGGTATTCCTTGGGAATGAAGAATCAGAATTAGGATAGGGTAGTAGCAAAGATCCCCACGCGCTCACCGCGTCGTACAGAAAACATCAAGCGTCCGGAGTTAGCATGATGCAGAGCAGCTTCTTCTGCCAGGATAGTGCCGTGAGTTCCAACGGCAACCACCCACACCGCTCGCCTGTCCGCGTTCTCGTGGTGGATGACTTCGCACCGTTTCGTAGATTGGTGGGTTCGATGATTACGAAGACGCCAGAATTTCACGTCGTAGCTGAGGCGTCGGACGGCGAGGAAGCTGTACAAAAAGCGGGGGAGCTGCAACCCGACCTGATCTTCCTTGATATCAGCCTGCCCAAGCTCAACGGGATCGCCGCCGCCCGCCAGATACGCAAGCTTGCTCCGAAGGCAAAGATTGTATTCGTCACGCAGGAATTCTCTCTCGACGTTGCCCAGGAGGCTTTCAGGAGCGGTGCAATGGCCTACGTTGTCAAGATCTATGCTGGAACTGACCTACCCGCTGCCATGGACGCTGTTTTTGAGGGCAAGCGATTCCGCAGTGCGGCAGTGTCACGGTAAGCTCGTTAGGCAGCCCCAGACCGTGCGTTACCTTCTCGCAGTACCCGGAGTTCTTTGGTCGGCATCTTGAACCGCGACGCCCCACAATCGAGGCAAACCAATACCACCGGGAACGCCATGACGCCAGGATTGTTGTGGTGATTAGAATCGGAGACGTGGATCATCATCTCGGTAGGAAACTCCGCCTCATTTGGCGAGGAACACACTGGGCAGGCCATATAGACATACCCCCGTCTTAGCTATGTGCTCGGCGACTTCTGCGCGCGATGCTAACTGCGAAGCGATCGTGGTCTCTCGAACTCCAGATCTCGGACCGTTTTGGCGTAATCGTCGCCGACATTCCTAAGCTCGATGCTGAGCCGATCCAGATCCCGCTCGTCGGCGTGCCGTAACTCTTCGATGATGTCTCGCAATTTCTTCTCACTGGATCTGACATCGGAGATGGTGGACATGATGTTCCTGAACTCCGCTGCGAAGTAAAGAGGGCAGCCGTGGAGGGACTCATGTGGAAGAAATCCCTGGCCGCCCTCGACCTGTAATTCAGTATCAGCCTAAGCGCAAACCGATGAGTGGCGCAATCCGGCGAATACCGTAGCGATGGATTTCACTCAGCGTTCAAATAAATCAACTTGAACGCAAGGGCGACCTTAGTCGAGGATCGGTAATGGATGATCCTGGCCGCCCTATTCGCTACGCCAGCGGATTGCCAGAATATATATTGAGAGCAACCCGTTCGCCCGGCAATCAGGCAAATCCCGTAGCAAGAACGGCGCAGTATTGGACTGGCGGCGAGACTAAGATCAGTGAATGCCACCGCTCTCTGGAGCACGTCCCAGCCGCCAGCAAGGTAAACATTAGGAAACAGGTGTGACTTGCGGAATGGCACGAACGTGATGTCATCCCGGCTCGTACGTGTACGGCAGCGGCCACGGGTGTGCCATTCAATAAGGGGTCACGGCCAGGCTTCTTGGCTTCTTAGTGTTCTCTTATACTTTGTTCGATACCGTACTGACAAGCGGAGTGTCCACAACTATAGTGGATAGTCGTTCAGGCGGACCTATCCATCGCGGAGGCTGTCAAGCACATGGCTGCCATTCGGACATCAGAACCACAGTCAATATTTACGGCGACGTTGTGACGGATGAGATGACTACCGCGAGCAGCAGGGTGGCTCAGCTTGCATTCCAAACGAACGGAGCGCAAACAGAGCGCA
>Ga0207693_10000728_pt1 | contig 29655 bp, 34 predicted proteins | sample LARL81metaG_FD_184347 | JGI IMG/M metagenome (GOLD analysis project Ga0207693, IMG submission 184347) | Corn, switchgrass and miscanthus rhizosphere microbial communities from Kellogg Biological Station, Michigan, USA - LAR L8-1 metaG... | ecosystem: Host-associated > Plants > Roots >... | reverse complement strand
TGAAGACGGCCAGCGCTCAGCCTGACTGACTAAATAAACTGACTAAATATCCCATTGCACTCAAAATGCCCTCTCCGTAGGGAAAACTTGCTGGCAATTTGTGATTTGGGGAGTGGACCCAAGGCTTACCTCTCTCGTTTCAGGCGCATTGGTCCTTCCCACAAAATTCCAGCGTTCTTCGAACGCCAGCACATTAAAGGGCACTACAACAGTATGGACGGATTCAGCCTGGTAAGAATGGTGTTTCATTTCGGGCATGGCATTCGTTCCGTTGAGGAGAAGGCGGCCGACCAGTGAAACGCGCCGCCTAACTTGCGACATGAAATAACCCCAGAAGATTAGCCCGCGCCACTTCGCCCTCAGTGCGGTTCCGTAGTAGATAGGGATAGCCCTGTTTCTCACTGTACTCAACCATGATCGTCGACCCACGCAACCACCTTGCTGTTATGATTTGATCGGACGGATGGATTTCCCAACTAGAGTCGTCATCGAGGATCAAACTTTTCCCGTCGTCCTGTTTGTCGCGCAGCCAGTGTTCCTGAAGAATGTGCTCATAGAACGTCATGGGGAGTCCCAGTCTCCGAATTATTGTAGGCTCAATGACCACAATTCTGTCGCTGGCAAAGTGCTAAGAGTTCCTAACAAAACATTCGCGAGGCGGCGTAACACATTGACCGGTGCGCATTACGCAGCACAACTTCGCGAATGCGTGAACCGCCGTCAACCACTCTAGGCTGTCTTCTTTCTTTACGCGTCGCTTTTGGGCCATCCGGCCTTGTTGAGCAGAGCCTCCAACTCAATCAAGAGTTCCAGGAAAACGGCAGGATTTTTCTCATAGCTGATTCGGGCACACAACGTTGTCAATGTCTCACGTTCGTGATCCGTCATTGACGTTCTTAAATTCACGCTCCTTCTTTGCACACGTAGGTCCCCATCGGAGAGCGTTCTCCTCTGGAAAATATTGCGGCATAAAATGCTCATTTCCGAGTGCTTAAAGAGACCAATATTACTTCTCGAGCAAACGCTGTAGGACCAACTACAGTTTGTCGGGCATCTCAGAACTGCCAACTCCGTGTAATGCTTACACCACGATTCGATGCCTCCCCTCAAAGCAGAATTGAAGACCGAATACGCAAACTCTGTGTCAAGGCAGTGGCCGCAACTGATGGTGATTTGGCACCGGCACTGCAAGAACTATCACAGCTTTTGCGTGGAACGATTGAGCACATGAGAGACGAGTGCAACGAAGTTGTTGATCGAAGCGACGCCATTGCCGGAGCCAAGGCGACGAGCCAAAGATAGAGAGGCAGCGTGATGACAGGAGGTAGAGGACTATGACACCGGAAGAACGCGAACGGATGAATACTCTCTGTCTTCAGATTCAGCAGGAAAAGGACTACGCCAAGTTTGAGGCGTTAAGCCACGAACTCAATGACCTCGTAGCCCGCAAGCAGCGTAGATTCTCCGAGCGCCACTCTCCTTTGACCAGCCCGAGTGAAAGAGCCTGGAAGGTCATGCCCGCCGTCGCGCAGCAAATCATCCGCCCACGCTACCGTGATGAGACCGAGCTACTCGAGATTAGCATCCCCGAAGCCGAACCCCTCTTCCGCGAGATTCGCATCGGCAATTCCTTCGTCGATTCACGCGGGGGCGTCCTGTCTCTGACAGTCGGTACTCGAATAGATATCCGCTTCGAGGCCGATGCAAAAGGTCCGGTTAAGACGACTAACGGCCATCGTTGACCCAGAGCATTCGTACAGCTTCATCGGCTCCACTGTGGCCGACGATTAACCTAACGACAGTCTGCCACACGGAGGGCCTCCCTGCTGAATGGAGGCCCACTCTCCCGTTCACTTTCGGACAAACCGTTCACCTACGGACGCAGTGCTGTCTCCCGCTCGGTGAAGACGGCAGCCTTCGTCTCTCTTCCTCAAGAACTTTGTCCCATCGGAGGAAACGGCTCACAAATTGCTTAGCGGTGAACTGGGGAAACCTCTATCTAGTTGGCGCTGGAAGGTCAACATGGACATCTTTTGGCAACACCTCCGCTTCGCTGTGCGCATGCTTTTCAAAAGCCCGTCCTTCACCATCATCGCGGTGCTAACGCTGGCGCTCGGAATCGGGGCCACCACTGCCATGTTCAGTGTTGTGAACGGAGTGTTGCTCAGCCCGTTCCCGTTTTCCGATCCCGACCGACTGGTGACGATCAAGAACCAGATCCCCAAACTCGGTCCAACGGCCTTTTCTGTGCCTGCTCCCGATGTACTCACGTATCAACGTGAAACCAAGTCGTTCACCGACGTCGCCGGCTACCAGGAAAGCACCTACGACCTCACTGGACGGGGCGCCCCCCGCAAAGTGCAGGGCGCGCGTCTCACCTCCAACGTTCTCTCTGTACTCGGAGCCGAACCGATGCTGGGACGCAACTTCACGCCGGACGAAGACCGGATCGGCAAGGAGAAAGTCGTCATCCTCAGTTATCGCATATGGCGAGGCCTGTTCGGATCGGATCCCAACGTCCTCGACCAAACCGTCACGCTTGACCGTAATCCGTATACCGTCATCGGCGTGATGGGCAAAGACTTCATCTTCCCCATCGAGACGCAGCTTGATCCTTCCGAACTCTGGGTGCCGATGGCGTTCACGGAGGGAGAACGTAAATCCGTCGGCGATAACTTCGATTACAACATTGTGGCGCGCCTCAAACCCGGAGTCTCGCTCGTCCAGGCTCGATCCGACGTAGAACGTGTCGCGCAAATCATTCGAGAGGGATATCCCGCAGCCGTCAAGTCGCAGTTCGAAGTTCACGGCGTTGTCATGGGACTGCGCGAAGACGCGCTCGGGGACTATCGTCGTCCGATTCTGATCATGCTGCTGTCGGTCGTGTTCGTCCTGCTGATAGCCATTACCAACGTAGCCAACCTGCTGCTCACGAAGGGAACCAACCGCCATCGGGAACTCTCGATTCGGATCGCCCTCGGCGCAACCGGGCGTACCATCATCATGCAACTGATCACGGAGAGCGTACTCCTTGGTCTGCTGGGTGGAGCGCTTGCGCTTGTCCTCGCAAGCCTTGGTACGGAAGCACTCATCAGCGCCGTTCCCACGAACATTCCCCGGCTTCACTCGGTTCACGTGGACTGGCGCGTGTTCCTCTTCGCATTGGCCATCTCTGTCGTCTCCGGAGTCGTTTTCGGCGTAGCTCCTGCAATGCTCGCCCTGCGCGTCAATGTAAACGATGACCTCAAAGAAGGTGGTCGCAGCATGATGTCCGGCCCGCAGCACCGATACGTGCGTGCCGGATTCGTCATCGCGCAATTCTCGCTCGCGCTCATGTTGCTCGTTGGGGCCGGTCTTCTGATACGCAGCTTCCAGCGTGTGCTGCAAGTCGATCCTGGTTTCCAGACTACCAACATCGTCTCAGGAGAAATCTCGCTTCCGGACACAGGGTACAAAGAACACTCACAGAAACGCGCTTTTGACCTCGAACTCGTGCGCCGGCTCGAAGCCGCGCCGGGCATCGAATCCACAGGCGCAGGCACCGACCTCCCGCTCGAGAGTGCCTGGTCGAAGATTTTCAGTATTGAAGGACAAGTGCCGCCGCCCGGCGCTGGACTCAATGTCGATTCGCATACCGTTGTGCTCGGAAACTATTTTCAGACGCTCGGTATACCGCTAATTCGCGGTCGGTTCTTCAATGATGCTGACACGCAGAAATCCACGCGCGTCGTCATCGTCAATAAGACGCTCGCCGAGCGCTACTTCCACGGCCAGGATCCTGTCGGGCATCGCATGAAATGGGGCCCGCCCGAATCTGAGAGTTACTGGATGACTATCATCGGCGTCGTCGGCGACGTGAAGCAGTTCGATCTTGAGAAAGATGTTCGTCCCCAGACCTACGAAAGCTATCTGCAGTACGAATCATTCTCCGATCTGCGGATCGTGCTGCGTGGCCAGAGCAGCGCGCAAAACCTGATCGCCGCGTTGCAAACTACCGTCCACGCGCTCGATTCGCAACTCCCCATCACTCGCGTGCGAACTATGGAGCAGATGATGTCGCAATCCATCGCGCCACGGCGTTTCTATTTGATCCTCGTTCTCGTGTTCGCCGTCTCTGCCATAGTGCTTGCCGCGGTTGGCCTTTACGGCGTCGTTGCGTACGCCGTGGAACAACGCACGCGCGAGATCGGCATCCGCATGTCTCTCGGCGCCGCTCGCTTCGACGTATTAAAACTGCTGCTCGGTTGGGCGCTGAGGATGGTGGCACTCGGCGTAATTGCAGGCATTGTTGGTTCTGTCGTGATTACGCGTTTGCTCGGTGGATTCCTCTTCGGCATCAAGCCGACTGATCCGATTACGTTCTTAGCTGTGCCACTGCTGCTTGGGGCGGTTGCGCTGCTGGCTAGTTACATCCCCGCACGCCGCGCGATGAAGGTCGATCCCATGATTGCGCTTCGCTACGAATAATCCGCAACGGCTTAGCGGTCACGTTTCGAGAATTAACTCCTTGGCGTTACCGGCAATCCGGAAGCGATTTTGGATGAATTTATTCGCTGCTCAACACCTGGCTAGGCGTCGCGCTCTTTCAACCTCGAGGCACTTTCCCCGGGAAGCTTGCAGCATAATCAAGAGTAGCCAATCTTTTCTTACGTCAACAGTGTTTTCGATTGTGAGAACATAGCCTAGGCAATAATTTTGTGGATGATTCGAGCTATCCACATGAGACGAGCAGACGACAGCAGTTTCCGAGTTGCTCAGACCAGAGCAACGATTCATCGAAGCAGCGTCGCTTCGACGAGCAATTGCGGTACCTAGTACACGTCGAGATCATTCCCGATCACGAAATTTCCCGAGTATCGCGAGCCGATCTCTTTCTGGAGCACCTCGGGTGTGGAATGAAGTTCGCCGGTGGTCAGCACAATTGGCTTGTCCGAAGCTGCAACATCCGGCCACCAGGAAATCCAGGCATGATACACAATGAGCAGTCTTGGCTTGGCCTTGCTCGCTAACTCTGCTAGCTGTTCTGAGGTCGTATGATTCTTCGCACCGAACGAGCGGCGATCTTCCGGCAGCTTGGCATACATCTCTTCCGCCCTCGCCTCGTGGATCAGAACGTCACATCCGTCGCATGCCTTGATCGTCTCCTCTGTGGGACTGGTGTCACCCGCGATTACGACGCTGCGATCTGGAGTATCGAATCGATATCCGTAGCTCTCCATCGCATGCTTCGTGGGGAAGGCTCTGACCGTAACTTTCGCGTCTTTGTAGATAACTCCTGACTTGATCTCATGAGCGTTAACCTTCCAGCCCTCTGGGTTGCGGCGCTGGTCGCCCTCCGAATTTGTGCGTGTTTCAATGTCAATCCGGTAAGCCTGCAAGATGTGTTCGGTCATGGTGAGGCGGCGGCGAGAAGGAGCCAGAGCTGCTTCCCGCAGCGCGAAGAGCTTGCAGAGCATGGGCTTCGCCGCAGTCGCTCTCAGGGTTAGACACCAGCAACCTCCGCGTAGACTGGAGCCATCCAAGGTGCAGTATGAAACACGCGGCGTTGCTTCTATTGGCGGTGGCTGGCCTCCTGGGTTGCGGAGCCGGTCATGCAAACTTGAAAAGCATATCCGTGAGCCCACAAACGGCGACGGCGTCAAGCAACCAGGGACAAGTTGAATACACCGCCACCGGGAATTTCGCTAACGGCAAGAGCCGAGAACTATCACAGGTGGATGGGCTCTCTTGGAAGACCTCGGCGACAAGCACTGGTGCTGTTGCGGCCACCATCGGCTCGACAGGAGAAGCGACTTGCTCCGCGCCGGGCACTATTACGGTCACCGCCACTGCTCCCGAAAACCTGCAGTTCACCATCAGCAACGGAGTGCAAAACACGTCAGCCAACGTGAGCGGGACTGCCCCGCTAACTTGTCAATAGCCAAGACGATCAATATCTGTAGTCATCGTAGTCACGATCTCTCCACCTGCGATTCGTCGCTTCATATCCCCTGCGGAAGCCACGTCGGTATCCGTCCCGATAGCCTTCCTGGAAAGATTCAACGGAGCCCATCCATGACTGATAACCATGAGTGGCTTGCTCTAAAGCTCTCACACTAATGTCCCCAGGATCATTTTCCCGTCCTTCGTGCTGGCCTTTGCGGTAGCCGTCGCTATATCCGTTCTGAAATCCGTATGCGTGGGCCTGCTGCTCACTGCCACGGTTGTAATAGTCGTCATGATACTGATCTCGGTAATGTGCAGAAGCACAACCGCTGAACGCCATGGCTGTACCGAATAGAGCAATAATGAATATTGATCGTATGGCAGTTTTTCTCACTCGGTCCTCCGTTTAATTTACGAGTGGCTATTAGTGCCAACCCATCTCGTCGTTTTTTGATTCTCCGGAAAACCCTGTATTCTGGGCCAACAGATTAACGTCAGCGAGTAGAGTTTGCCTTCACTTGGTGTGCTGTCCATTCCCGCGCCTGGGCGCCTGATCGGATCCGGAATCCCTGCCGAGATTGGTACCGCTCTGGTCTCGAACGATGACGCCACGCCGTTTTGCGAAACGAACCCATGGAAACTCGCGCGAGCCGGACCCATCGTGAGTTGATGAAGGAATCAGATGGCATTTTGCGAAACGAACCCAACGTGAGGCAGAGCCATCTGGCTTGCCGAGTATTCCAGGTTGGGTTGACGTCGCCTGAGCGATGTTCAGTCCGCCGACCTCCTAGTCTCAATGCACAAGAAAACCAGTGGCGGCCAGTCCAATTCCAACGATCGCCAGCAGAATTCCGAGTATCCAGAAGAACTTGCGCCCAGAAAGCAGGGTGATCGAGGTAATTACGAGCCCGACTTCCAAAAAGACTTCGGCCAGATCATAGCGATCGGCGCGACTCCTCTCAGTTGTAACCTCCGCTTCCATCTCGCGCGCTTTATCTTCAATCCCTTTCTGATCGTCTTTGTATTTGGCCGCTTCAGAGGAATATTTTTCGCGCACTTTCGACAGAGCAGCTGCGTCTGTGGTTGGTTGGACGGAAGTTACGTCGGCAGCGATCTCATCCTCGTGGCGCCGAATGTTCTTTGCCTGATAGTAGGCCCACTGATCTGATGCCTTAGCTTGCAGCACGACTTCTTCCGTATGTGCTCGATGTCCCAACAGCGTGACCACTGCGACCAGAACTGCCAGAATCGCCATGGTGACTGATACTGGCGCGAGCGTGGGATGCTCTTTCGCATGCTCGGCGTGTTCCTTCAACTCAGCCAATTCTTCTGACATTCGTCATTCCCCCATTACTTTCACAATGACGCGCTTGTCGCGCTGTCCATCAAATTCTGCGTAGAAAATTCGCTGCCAGGTGCCCAGATCAAGCTTGCCCGCCGTAATCGGTACGATCACTTCATGGTGAATCAGCAATGCTTTCAGGTGCGAATCCCCGTTATCTTCGCCCGTGTCATGATGCTTGTAGTCCTGACGAAAAGGCGCGAGCCCTTCCAACCATTGATCGATATCCTCAATTAATCCGCTCTCGTTGTCATTCACATACACGCCAGCGGTAATGTGCATGGCTGAAACCAGCACCATGCCCTCTTTCACCCCACTCTTGCTCACAATTTGCTCAATCTGGGGCGTGAGGTGAACGTACGCGCGATGAGTCTTGGTATGAAATTTAAGGTACTCCGTCAAAGTCTTCATATCTAGAAAATCAGCGCAGAACCTCTGCTACCTTGCCGCTCGATATCAATCCAACGATCCGCGCCAAATCGGGATACATAACTCGATCCTTCTCCATCGTGGGGCATACCCCGCGGATCGCCGCATGTGCTGCCTGCCCACGTTTCGAACTCTTCAGTGGGGCTAGAAAGTCCAAAGCCTGGGCGACTGCCATGGCTTCGATTGCGAGTACATTCGTTGTGTTCTCGACAACTCTCCTGAGTTTCAGAGCCGCGGTCATTCCCATGGACACATAGTCTTCTTTGTTTCCGGAGGTCGTGATGGAATCCACAGATGCAGGATGAGCTAATACTTTGTTCTCACTCACGAGAGCCGCGGCCGTGACCTGCGGCAGCATGAAGCCAGAATTGAGCCCAGCGCCGGGAGCAAGAAAGGGCGGTAGGCCCTCACTCAAGGCAGGGTTGACCAGTCTCTCAATTCGCCGCTCGCTAATCCCAGCCAGTGCGCTCAAGGCGATCGCCAGAAAATCTAGAGCGAAGGCCAAGGGTTCTCCATGGAAGTTTCCCCCGGAGATGACATCGCCTTGCGCAGTCTTCGCATCAGTAATGAACACAAGTGGATTGTCAACCGCGGAGTTTACTTCGATTTCGAGAACACTTCGGCAGTGCGACAAAGTATCCCGAACGGCGCCGTGCACTTGCGGTATACAGCGAAGTGAATATGCGTCTTGCACGCGGCCGCAGTCGCGGTGCGATTCTCGAATCTGGCTGCCCTCGAGCATTCGGCGCAGATTTGCGGCCGTGCGAATCTGGCCAGCATGCGGGCGTGCGTTTTGAATTCGCTCATCGAACGCAGTATCGGTGCCTTTCAACGCATCGCAGCACAGTCCACCCAATACGTCCGCTGTGTTGACCAGCGTCTCGATCGTCAGTAATGCCAGCGTCCCAACGGCCAACATCGCCTGTGTGCCGTTGATAAGCGATATCGCTTCTTTGGATTCAAGGATCAGGGGCTTAACCTGTGACCGCTTGAGCGCCTCACTGCTGGAGATTCGTCCGCCTTTCTCGTCGAAGCACTCACCCTCCCCGATCAAGGCCAGGGCGAGATGAGCTAGAGGCGCTAAATCACCACTCGCTCCTACGCTGCCTTGCGATGGAACCATCGGAGTGACTCCACGGTTGAGCATCTCGCAGATCGTATCGATGACCACCGCGCGAACGCCCGAGTGGCCCTTGGCCAGGGAGTTTGCGCGGAGCAACATCATCGCACGGGTTTCTGCGATTGGGATAGGATCACCGACACCCATGGCATGCGATCGCACGAGGTTGACTTGCAATTCACGAATCTGCTCGCCCGCAATTCGGACATCGCTAAGTTTGCCTACGCCAGTCGTGATCGCATATGCACTCTTGTTGCTGGCTACTATGTCGTCGACGACGGCGCGAGCCAGATTCACGGTTTCGCGTGCATCTCCCGACAGAAGGACGGCGCGCCGTCCGATAGCGACTTCGCGGACGTCCTCCAGGGTAATGTCGTTGCCACTGATGTGCAGAGCGTTCAAGAGCGTTCCTGAATCGATGACCTTTTGTCTACTGCCTGGCGAAACAGGTTTAGATACTTCTCCGGTAAGGCTGCAGCCTTCATCTTCGTGTTCGTTACCACGTGCGTTGTCTCGCCCTCTGCAAGCAGAGCGCCTGTCTCTGCCCGGGCAAGTTCGTAGTTGAAGACAATCAGCGACTTCCTTACCGCCTTAACTCGGGTCCGAACAATAATCTCCTCGTCATAGTACACGGGCGCACGATACCGGCATTTTGCCTCCGCTACGGCGATGAAGAGTCCATCCTCGGTCTCCATGTCACGATAAGCCAGGCCCATCTGCCGCATCAGTTCAACTCGGCCCACTTCAAACCAGATGAGATGGTTGGAATGATAGACCACGCCCATTTGATCGGTTTCTGCGTAACGTACTCGCAGACGCGTTTCGTTCACGATACCCTGGTGGTTGGAACTCATCGCCCCGTCCAAACCGGTTTGCGTTTCTCCAGAAATGCGGTGATGCCTTCACGGAAGTCTGCCGTACCTCGTATCGCAGCGTTCTCCCTTACGGCGGCGTCAATATGCGCATTGAGTTCCATGCGTGCATGATCGGACAGGAGTTGCTTGGTGGCTCGAAGCGATGACGCACTATTCTCGAGGAGCAGCAATGCTAATTCTCGAGTCCTGTTCATCAAAGCCTCGGCGGGAACGACTTCTGTAATCAGCCCCATCCGGGTGGCCTCTTCCGTTCCGAAAATTCTCCCGCTGAGTAATAGATCGCGAGCCTGTTTTTCCCCCACTTGCCGCAGCAGGAATGTGGAAACGATCGCCGGCACGAATCCGATGCGGACCTCGGTGTAGCCGAACTTAGCCTCCGGGACAGCCAGCGTAAAGTCGCATAGTAGTGCTAGTCCGGTGCCGCCCGCGATGGCCGGCCCGTTGACCGCTGCAATTGTCACCTTTGGAAATTCATATAAGTATCGGAACAGTTTGACCATCGTTTCTGAGTCTTGGAGATTCTGTTCAGGTGTGCGCCCCAAGAGAGCTTTGAGATTCTCCAGGTCCATCCCCGAGCAAAATGCCTTTCCGGCACCTGTCAAAATGAGCACGATCGCATCGGATTTTGAGACCTCATCAAGCGCATGCAGCAGTTCATCGATCAATTCGAAGCTGATCGCGTTACGCTTCTCCGGGCGATTTAAAGTGACTATCGCAACCGGCCCTTCGTAGGCGAGTTGAACTGTGTGATAGCTCATATGAGCACCAAATGGATCTTTGAAGCCAAATTGAACGGCTCTAATTGTCGGTTCTTAGTCAGCGGCGTGTGAATACCTTGTGGCGATGCCCCCCGTAGCCTTCAGAAGAGTATCGAGGGATTTCATCGTTGGCAACTCCGCGCCCCGTTGGCGAAGTACCTCGATCACTTTCTCGGTAGGAATATTTCCCACCAGTGCATCCTGCGCGAAGGGACATCCCCCAAGTCCTCCTATGGCGGAGTCGAATCGACGGCATCCAGCATCGTAGGCAGCAAGGACTTTCGCCGTTGCATCTTCGGGCCTGCTGTGCAGATGGACACCGACTTCCAGGTAATCGTATTTGTCCAGTATGGCCCGAACAAGGTCACCGATCTGCTCAGGACCCGCCATTCCCACTGTATCGGCAAGCGAAATCATGTGGAGATCCTCAGCTTCCAGCAATTCAACAGCGTCAATCACCTCTTTGATGCTCCATGGATCTCCATATGGGTTCCCAAATGCCATCGAAATATATACGACGACTGCAAGTCCTGCGTCATCCGCCTTCTTCTGGATCTTTTCTAATTCTTCAACTGAATCCTCGGGAGACTGGTTCTGATTTTTCCGCAGGAAAGTCTCGGAGATTGAGTAAGGAAACCCCAGCGTTGAGACTGCTTGTGTATCGATCGCTCGTTGCGCGCCTTTCTCGTTTACGACAATCCCGATAATCTCAACGTCATCAGGAGGATCGAGCTCTTTTAGCACTTCCTCCGAATCCGCCATCTGGGGCACTGCTTTCGGAGACACGAACGATACTGCATCAATGTGCTTGAATCCCGCGCTGATCAAGGCCTGCAGATAGTTCACCTTCAAGTCGGCCGGTAGTATTCCTTTGAGGCCCTGCCACGCATCGCGAGGACACTCGATGAGTTTGACGGCACTAATCATGTAGAGATTGTGTCAGGTTTGCAGTACACCGACTTTGAACTCGGGCACGTCAGGATTCAAGGCCGCTGCTTCAAGGGCTTCAGTGATGGCTTCGCGCGTTTCAATCGGATCTATGATCCTGTCAATCCATAGCCTCGCCGCACCGTATCTTGGATCGGTCTGCTCATCGTAGGTACGCTTGACCGATTCGTAAAGATCTTTCTTTTCTTCGTCGCTCAGTTTCTTCCCGCCGCGTTCCAGTTGTTTGACTTTGATCTCAACCAGGGTGCCCGCCGCGGAATCGCCGCTCATCACCGCATATCGCGCGGTTGGCCAAGCGAATACAAAACGCGGATCATAGGCTTTGCCGCACATGGCGTAGTGTCCGGCTCCGAATGATCCTCCAACGATGACGGTAATCTTCGGGACCACGGAATTCGACACTGCATTCACCATTTTTGCGCCAGCTTTGATGATTCCGCTCCATTCGGCGTCCCGCCCTACCATGAAGCCGTTTACATCGTGGAAAAACACGAGAGGAATCAGATTCTGGTTGCAGTCCATGATAAAACGGGAAGCCTTCTCCGCCGATTCGGTATAGATAACCCCGCCGAACTCAACACGCTTATGTCCTTCATGGTCGGTCTGCTGCGCGTGCAGTTTCTGGTTGGCGACAATCCCCACGGCGAATCCGCCGATTCTTCCGTATCCGCAAATGACTGTCTTCCCGTATTCCGGTTTGTACTCGTCGAAGCGGCTACCGTCGAGTATCCGCGCCAAAATCTCCTTCATGTCGTATGGACGCGCGGGTGACGGATCATAGATTCCATAGATTTCCTCCGCATCCATCGTAGGTTCCACCGGCTTTTTGCGATCCCACGGCGACAGCCTGCGATATCCCCACTTCTCGACAATTGACCGTATCCTCTCGATGCACGCTTCATCCGTTGGTTCACGAAAATCGACGGTCCCGCTAACCGCAGAATGCATGGCTGCGCCGCCAAGATCCTCGGCGGAGACCTTCTGTCCAATCGCTGCCTGCACTAGCGCCGGACCCGCCAGAAACAACCCGCTGCCGTCTGTCATCAGCACGTGATCACACATTACTGGCAGGTATCCTCCGCCCGCCACGCACATTCCCATGATTGCGGCGATCTGGGGAATTCCCATTGCTGACATTACCGCATTGTTGCGGAACACTCGCCCAAAGTCGTCTGTATCTGGAAAGACATCTTCCTGTAATGGGAGAAAAACGCCTGCTGAATCGACAAGGTAAATTGTGGGGATATGATTTTCGATCGCTATGTTCTGCGCCCGAATGACCTTCTTCGATGTCATCGGAAAGAATGCGCCGGCTTTGACTGTCGCATCGTTTGCGATGATCATCACCAGCCGAGTCTGTACACGCGCCATTCCGGTGATAACCCCCGCGGCCGGCGCTCCGCCCCACTCTTCATACATCTCATGGGCAGCGTACAGACCCAGTTCAAAGAACGTCCCGGGATCAGCCAACAGTCCGATGCGCTCGCGCGCTGTTAGTCTTTTTTTTGAATGCTGGCTCTCAATCGCTTTCGTCCCGCCACCTTCGCAGATCTTTTCTGCTTCGTTGCGCACTTGGGACATCAGATCGGCCAGAAAACGCATATTAGCTTCAAAGCGGGCAGAGGTAGGATCCACGTTGGTCGCCAGCACGGTACCGGCGGGAGACCCATTCGCTGTCAGAGATTCGTTGCGGTCAGCCATGATTGAAGAAGCAGACTGTTTACGGTATACCAGCCGGGTAGAGGCGCGCAATGCGGCAGAACACCGATTCCTTCATTCCTCCTATCACCCTCGAATTCTTAGAACAGCTTCGGTAACAGGGTCTTCAGCAATCGCATCGACCAGGCCGATCTCCAAAGCGCGCACTGCGTGAACTTTTTCGGCAGCGATAAACATCGCCATCGCTTGTCCTTTGCCGATCAATCGTGGCAACCGTTGGGTTCCGCCCCAGCCTGTCATTAGTCCCAATGCGGCTCCGCGATGCCCAAACACGGCGGTGGATGCCGCAATCCGTCGATGGCAGGAAATCGCCAGGTCCAGACCGCCGCCCATGCAATATCCTGATATCGCCGCGTGCACCGGAGCCGGAAAACTTTGCACGGCGTTCATTAAAGCCTGGCCTTGTTTCGCGAATTCAAATGCGTTCGGCCCCGTCAGGGCGGAGACTTCCTCTAACTCGGCACCGGCCGAAAAGAATTGGTTGTTGCCCGCGATGATCAATCCTCGGCAATGTAGCGCCAGATCGCGCAGAGCTTCCGTCAAAGACATCACGCAGCTTCGCGTTAGACGATTCGTGTCATCTTCCGATTGCAGGTGTACCACACAAATGCCTTGGTGTTCTTCGATCTTGAACGAGGTCTGCGACATGAATCCAAGGATCGAACTGGGGGAGCGGGACTCAGGTTCGTTCCACCCACTCTGCCAATCGAATGCCGTCTTCTTCCAGCAAGAACGTGCCCACCCCAAAACAGTCCCCCAAAATCCGCTGCGAATCTGGATCGCGTGCCGCCCGGGTGATCCACTGCTGACCTACCTGGTACTGCGTCGCCGTGAACCACTTCTGCGGCAGAACTTCCACGAGCCCAGCTTGTAGGTAGAAGATGAACAGCGCGAAAGCTGGATCGTGGGGACTCATTGCCTTGTAGCTGGTCGGAGCGATCAATTCGTCCACGCCTTTGAATTCCGCTGGGACTTCGATTTTGTGCGTCCCCGCTGGCAATGACAGGGAAACCTCGAAATCAGCAACAGGCGCAGTCGCCGAGTAAATTCTTTCGGAAGACTGCTTGAACCACCCCGCTACCTCAGCCACATCAAATTCTTTGAGCTGATCGGGATCGAAGCATACGAGCCGGAGGTTCCGGCCTTCGGGGCACCATATCCCGAGAAGATTCGTCGAAGTGATGAAAGGGCGGCAGTAGGTGTTCAGCGCCAACCGGACGTTTGCAACATCTTGCTGAAGGGCAAGAGTGACCAGATGTGCCACCGGCCCTTCAGTTCCATGGTGAGCCCACACGAAGCGCTGTCGAGAGGTGGATTCAAATGCGGGAAAAGTTTGCCAGTACCACGGAGCAGGTCCGACACTTTGAGAGAGGATTTTACTGGCGCGGACCGAGTCCATGACCGATCTTACCCGGCCGCCGGAACGCCGGGGCCCTTAACGCTCTTGCGGATGAATTGAACGATATCGTCCATCGCTGTGCCAGGTTGGAAGATCGCCGCCACGCCGGCCTTCTTGAGACCATCGATGTCCTGGTCTGGAATGATGCCGCCCAAGAGCACAATCACGTCGTCCATCTTATTCTGCCGCAGCAGGTCCATCACGCGCGGCACGATTGCATTATGTGCGCCAGAAAGAATCGAAAGTCCGATCACTTGCACGTCTTCTTGCAATGCAGCCGTTACGATCATTTCTGGAGTTTGTCGCAATCCGGTATAGATGACTTCCATGCCGGCATCGCGCAGTGCTCGGGCTATGACTTTTGCACCGCGATCATGGCCGTCCAGACCGGGCTTGGCCACCAGCACACGAATCTTAGCGTCAACCATCAAACTCCATTAAACCACAGAGCCACGGGGAATCATTTCTGTCCTCATTACTCCCGCATGTCCAGCGTTTGGCTACAAGGTTTTGATGTCCAAACTGCGCCACATGTACCAGCAAGCCACGCTCCGATACGGTTCCCAAGCGCGTGCGATCTTTTCCATATCCTTCGGCCTCGGCAGCTTGCGCTTCCTGTAGTGCTTCTTGAGAGCCATCTGCACGCCGTAGTCGCCGGTGGGCAGCACGTTCGGGCGACGGAGGCTGAAGATCAGGAACATGTGCGCTGTCCATACACCGATACCCTTCACCTGAGTCAGATGCTCGATGACCTCATCATCCGATAGCGCCGGTAGCCGGGAGAAATCCAGCATCCCAGCCGCCGTCTTGGTGGCGAGATCCTTCAGGTAAGACGATTTCTGGTTCGAGAGACCAGCGTTTCGCAGTTGTTCGTTGCTTAGTTTAAGTATGCCCTCTGGCGTGAGAGGTTCCCCGGCAAGCGCTATAAAGCGCTTGAAAATCGTCACCGCGGCCTTGCCATTCAACTGCTGATAGACGATCGCCTCCGCCAAACTGCTAAACTCCGCCGGACCAAACTCCATGCGACACGGCCCAACGCGCTCAATGATCGCGCGCAGAACCGGATCGCACTTCTTCAAGTGAGCAACGGCCTTTCGCATGGTTTTATACAATTACCACAAAAGCCATACGAGGGCGAATAAAAAACGAATAACTTCGTTTCAGTGTGATCGTTTTACTGCTATCCCCAACACTTCGTAATGCCCGTTCCGGAGTATTTTGTCGGTACCAATGAAAGCACGGGCCGGGAAGTCGCCATGAAAATACGTCTTGTAGACGTTGTTGAAGGTTTCATAGAGCTTGAGATCGGTGCAGAAGATCTGCAGCGATACAACCTCATCCATAGTCAGCCCGGCGTTCTCTACCGTTTTCTTGACGCCATCCATGACCAAGTGCGCCTCCTGCTCAGGATCAGCCGGCGCCTGACTAGTTTTCGGATCAAGCCCGATGTGTCCGGCAATGTAGAGTGTGTTGCCAACCAGCACGGCATCGCTGAACGGCAGGGCCTTTGTATCCGCCGGCCGCGGGTTCACGATGAACTTCCGGTCTTGTGCCGCGGCTCCGATTGAGAAAATTAACAGAAGTACAGCGCATCCAATTCCGCGTAAGGTCATATTTTCCTCCAAGTTTTGTTCTTTAACGAACGCCCAATAACAATCCTGCGATTCCTCCCCCTAGAACGATCCACACGGGGCTCACCTTCCAGCGTAGCAACACTGTCAGGGACACGCCCGCAACCATCCACGTCCGCCACCCCTGTAGTGCATCCGCTCCAAGCCGCAGTGTCACTCCACACATCAATGCCACGGCGCATGCGTTTACCGAATCAAGAAAAGCAGCCATCCAGCCGGACTGACGCAATCGGAAAAGCACAGGCGCCAGCAGTGCAACATAGAAAAACGACGGCAAGAAGATTCCGAAAGTTGCAACCACCGCCCCGGGAACGCCGCCAAGAATATATCCAATGAAGGTTGCGGTCGAAAGGACGGGGCCGGGAGTGAACTGCCCGATAGCCACAGCATCGAGCAACTGCTGGCGTGTGAGCCACGTATGTTGTCGAACCAGCCCCTGTTCCAGAAACGCCAGCAAAACGTATCCGCCGCCGTAGAACACGGCCCCCACTTTTAAGAAGAAGAGTCCGATTTGTCCGACGGATGGGCGGAGCACGAGAGACCCAGCAGCCAGAGACCCCGACGCAGCACCAGAGAACCGGAGTGAAGAAGGGAACCATCGATCAGCGGACGCTACAAAAGAGAATGACGCCGTTTGTCGCAGATCGCAAGCCCGCTTCACCATCATGCCAATCACGCCACCCCCGAAAAGAACAACAATCGGATTCAGTCCGTACAGGAAACCGGTAAGCGCGATGGCAGCCAACGCGCCCAAACCAAAGCCCTTTACTGCTGTTCGGCCCAAACGCCAGATTGCAATTGCAATAATGGCAAGTACTGCTGGTTTGATTCCAGTGAGCACCGACGCGGCTTGCGGCAGCGATCCAAATCTCACATAGGCCCAAGCGAAGGTTCCGGTGATCAGCGCTGCCGGCAGAATGAAACTCAACCCGGCGACGCACAAACCTAACCAACCTGCGCGTGTGAAGCCAACCGTAATCGCGGTCTCAGTAGAGGTCGGCCCCGGAACCAGATTGGCGGCACCGAGGATGTCCAGGAATTGCCGACGCGTGACCCACTGTCTTTTTGTGACAATCTCGGTCTCCATCATCGCTATGTGGGCAGCGGGGCCGCCAAAGCTGATGGTTCCCAATTTCAGGAAGACCGATGCCAATTCAAGCAAACGATCGAGGTTGATTGGTTTTGGATTCCGAGCTCCACTACTCTGGTTTTCGTTCACGCGCAACGATGCTCACCACGGCGAAAGTTCTCGATGAGGTGCTCCGAGGTCCGGATCGTGAATGCCATAATACTAATGGTTGTCGTTTTGTCTGTGTAATTCAAAAATACACATGCATCACAAGCACAAAGATCCGCGACATCATGGGTCTGGCCGAAGCGGTGGGTGACAAATATCGGTTCAGATCTCGTCCGCTTACGAAAGAAACTTAATCGTGTTATCAATCAACTCAGCCGTTGGCTTGTAAGGATCTCCTGGCGCGTCATACTCGATCGAGCAATAGCCCTTGTAGCCATGCTTCTTCAGAGCGTCAAACGCCTTGGCCAAATCGACCCGCGAAGGTTTTCCTTGCTCATCCAGTTCGCCGTCCTTTACATGGCAGATCCCATAAGCGTGGGCGAACATGGCGTCCATCGCTCGATCCTGGAATGGTTCGTCGTGGGCGGCGAGCGAATTTCCAAAATCCGGCAACGCGCGCAGCCACGGGCTGTTCACTTTTTCGATGATCTGCACAATGAAGAACGGGTCTTCGCTTACTGGATTGTCGTTCTCAAGATGTACCACCACATTCTTCTTGGCCCCATATTCGGCGTTCCGCGCCAGCGTATCAGCCGCCAGTTTCACGTCCGGTTTGGAATCTTTGCCGCCATCAATGTGCGTACGAATGCTGGGTGAACCGAGTGCGACTGCGACGTCGATCCACTGATTCGTCGCTTCAACTGATGCTTTCCGCTCGCCCGCGTCGGTCGCATATTGGCTATGGCGCCCGTCGACTGCGATATCGACTACCGATGATTTTGCCTTGGCGACGGCGAGCCGAAATTCGTCGAGATATTTCGGATCCGTCGAAGGAAAGATAGGGCTCCACGGCTCGATGTGGTGGACGTTAAATTTCTCCGCCACGTGAGCCGCAAATGCCTTCAACTCCATCTGCTGTTCTCGCGGAACCTTGCTCGGAGTGTTTCCGTCCCAACCCTTCCATCCCACAATAAATTCACGAAATGGATATGCTGCGACCGCAACCCGCTCTCGCGGATAGGAAGGAAATTGGACCGATGGTTGTGAACTGCCCGCAACCGCCACATTCGACAACATCCATGCCCCTGCTGCCGCGGCAGCGCACTGCTCGACGAATGCCCTACGGGTAAGAGTGCTCATGCGCGAGAGTGTAGCAGAGATTGCGAGTGGCCAGACAAGCCCAACCTGCATCTCGTGTGGGAATACGGAACAAATCCAACCACTTCTGTGGCAGTATTTGAGACAACATGAAAACCAACGAGGCTGCCAAAGTTGTTCTTTACGAGAAGCCGACTTGCACTAAGTGCCGTGAGGTCAAGAAAATCTTGACAGAACAGGGAATCGAATTCGAGAGCATCGAATACCTAAAGAAGCCTTTCTCGGTGGATGAACTGAAACGTCTGCTGCGAAGGGCGGGATTAAAGCCGCGGGACGCGCTCCGGAAGAACGAACCCGCTTATCAGCGGTATGTCGCGGGTCAGAATCTGGATGATGATCAGCTGATCCGTACGATGGTTAAGCATCCGGAATTGATTCAGCGTCCAATCGTTACACGAGGCAGCAAGGCCGTATTGGCAAGGCCATCGAGCAATCTATCGAAATTGGGTATTGAGTAAACCCCGCAGGTTCCGAGTCGGCCGATCCGCGATCTCCTCACCCCGGGAAACGCAAGAAGAAAATGACGCGGCCCGACTGACTTGGCCTCGCTGTCCCTGCCTTCAGGAAGGCAATTCAGGTTAATGAACCCACGAAATGAGGCAAACGGCTGGTACATGTGTGATAACTGCGGCCACTTGGCCTCCCGACCAATGAGGAGTTTCAGTGCACCCGCCCGAAATGCTCCAGACTCGTCATTAAGAGCAACTTTCGAAATCAATAGCGTTGCTATTTCACCAAGAGCCCAGACTGGAAGCCGCGGGCTCGCCGCGAAGTTGCACTGCATAACGATCCATATAGAACGTGGTTATGCAGCCTCGTCTTCACGCTTTCTCGGAGGCGCGTCATCAGGCCGCCCGTACTCTTCATGAGTATGCGTCGGGCGCTCCGGATGGTCGGCTGCATCTTCCACACCCTCAACCGCAGCTGCCTCAACGGCCTGATCGGTATCGGCAAGGTTTTCGACCGAATCTTCGGTCGCATCAGCCTGGTCTGAAAGCCCCTGCGAACTCGCCGACTGGCCAGCACTCTTCGCTCCAACCTGTCGCGGGTCGGATCCGAGTTCGTCCTTTTGCGCTTCCAGATCACTCTTTAGTTCGGGTGATCGCTCATCCAATGGATCCCTTTTGTCTGCCATAACTCACTTTATAGACCCAGCAGTAAGGGCACTAATCTCCGGTTTTCTGTGTATTTATGTTTCGGGATTGTTTGGCCTGATCTTCGTACTCCCGACGTGTTCACGCTTTCGTGCCGCAGATACTGATTTCCCGGAGCGCTGATCTTCCAACTCTAAAGGCAGTTTCCAGTCTCGTGCCGAGACGCGTCCGGCATAGATCCAGGCGATACGCGTGACGAGCGAACCAGCAATGGAGGACCACGACGCCCAACGCCTGAGGGAAGCGGATCGCTTTCCGGTCGTAAGCAAACTTGCAGTGCGCAATGCCAGAGATACAGGGCCAGCCAGCGCACCTCCAGCCCGCGTAACGAATCCGCTTGGGCCGTGCTTGAGCGGATCGAAAGCTGGATCAGGCCGCAACTCGATGCTGGCTCCTTCCAGAGTCTCAATGAAAGCTGCACCCAATCCGAGGGCCTGCAGCGCACGATTCTTTCGATGCCCCAGCAACTCAAGAAGACCGACGGCAGCTCCTAGTCCGGAAGCGCCGAAGTGCAATGGAAGCGTCCAAGCGTTGCGGTTCCAGACGGGCACCGCGGTTGCGCCGATCAAGACCCCCGTGTAATTCGAAAATGGCAACCCGAAAGCGAGCGAGGCTGCTTGTCCTGCGTTTTCCAGCACTCGTATGGGAAGGGAGGATCCATACCGCCCGCGCAAGACTTCAGCAAAGGCAGCAGCTGCTGCTCCAGTCGAGAACCCAACTAGCGTCCAAACTCCGACTGACATCGGGCTTTGAATCTTGAAAACGCGCAGCATCGCCAGGAACCGTTCTGGGCGCCCGAGATCAGATACCAGCAGCGCCGGCGAAATTACCGAGCCAGCCGCGGCGATCCACCGAGCATGCCGCACCAATTCGCGGTCTCCTCCGGTGTAGTCAGCGATCGCTCCAATTACAGCCGCCGCCCCCGCCGCACCGCCGACAAAGAAGTACAAAGGGATTTCCCAAGTCCATGGCGGCTCTTTCAGCAAAGGGATTTGGTAATAGCCGTTTTCCGGCGATGCTTGTGGAAAGGGCGCACCCGAAGGCCTCTCGCCTATAACATGCAGGCGTCCCAATTGCTCTGCGTGTCGCCGAATTTCTTCGAGCTGTTGTTCCCGCCGAGGATCAAAATCCATATTCGGTGCTGCTAACGGATTGCCCATCATACTTCCTTCGCAGATGATTTCTCAGCAGCGATTACCTTCGTCTTCCGTCGAAAAGGAACGCCAGGAGCGTGCCCCCAAGGAGAACGCCCGCGGCAACTGCAGATGACGTCCACGCTTTCTTCAAATACACGGTCGGCACCTCCGGAGAAGGAGGCAGGTTGTAGCTCCGTGGATCGCCACGAATAATAAACATGGCATGCGTCCCCTCGACGCTGGTGTCCGACGGATCGTACATCGCTACATCCGAAATGCCTCGCTGCCGCAGTTCTTCCACACGAGTCCTTGCTTTTTCTCGCAACTCGCCGATTTCGCCGAATTGGATCGACTCCGTGGGGCACGCTTTCGCGCATGCTGGAATTAGTCCGGCCTTCTGGCGGTCATAACAGAATGTGCATTTAAAAGCGCGACCATCTTTTGGGTTTCGCTCCACCACCCCAAAAGGGCACGATGTGACACAGTAGCCGCACCCATTGCAAACATCCGGTTGTATGTAAACTCCGCCGAATTCCGTCCGAACAATCGAACCGGTAGGGCAAGCTTCCAGACATCCGGCCTGCTCGCAGTGCTTGCACACATCCGACGAGAAGGTCCAGGAAGTATGTTCTCCGGCGTTTCCTCCTATGCCTGGCACTGGAGCTTGTTCGACAAACTTCACGTGTCTCCACGTCGATGCTCCGACGCTCCCGGTGTTATCGTAGGAGAAACCGCTCCATTCCAGCCCATCCTCTTCGACGCCATTCCACTCTTTGCAGGCGACTTCGCAGGCCTTGCACCCGATACACAGCGTCGAATCCGTGAGAAATGCCGTTACGCTCATGTGGTTTGTCCTACGTGCGACTGGAGTTGTTCTAGAGCCTGGCGCCCGCGCGCCCGTCGTCCCGGAATTACGTTGCAGGTTAGAGCTTTGGTTTCCATGATTCGGACATTAGGTTCTTCGCTGATGACAAGCAGATCATTCACCACGTCACCGGTCACGTGGCCTTTGTATCCCCAATGGTACGGCAGTCCGACTTGGTGAATCGTGCGGCCGGCGATGCGCAATGGCCGCATCCGTGGTGTCACCAGCACGCGCGCCTCCACCAAGGCACGGGGAGTGATGATTGTGGCCCAATCGCCATGCTTCAATCCGGCCTCAGCTGCCATCTCGGGCGAAACTTCAGTAAACAATTCTGGCTGCAGCTCGGATAGATGGTGAAGATGCCGGCTCATTCCTCCGGCGGTGTGATGTTCTGTCAAGCGGTATGTTGTGAGGACGTATGGGAAACGCGCATCGTCATGAGCCGCATAAGGATTATCCTTGCGCTTCTTCCGGTCCGCAGCAGGATTACTCTGCTGCTCGTAAAGGGGATTCTCCACGAGCGATTCCAGCGGCTCATAATGTGCAGGTAGCGGCCCATCTTTCAGGCCACTGGCCACATACAGCCAACCCACCCCGTCAGGATGCAGCGTGAATGGCTTCGCTCCGCCCAACGCCTCCGTGCCTTTTCCGTTACGGAGATCGGCTCGAGCAGTCGGAGGAGTCTTTTTTTCATAGTCAGCATTGTCGAACCCCGTCCATTCCTGCTTAACGTCATCCCACCACACTAGCTTCTTGCGTTCACTCCACGGTTGTCCGTCTGGCCGTGCGGAAGCCCGGTTGTAGATGATGCGGCAATCGTTCGGCCACGAAAATCCCCAGCCATGCCCGAGCAGATCTTTCGGCGCGCGCTCATTCGCGCGATTGCGATCAAGATCCGGAAAGACGCCGCAATAAATCCATGCCCCACACGCCGTGGAACCATCATTCTTTAAGTCCTTGATGTGCGCGAGCTGCTTATGGTCTGGCGCCGACCACCCATTGATCTCTCGCAATACATCCTCGGCGCTGGGTTCGTCGATCGGCCCTTCCGTCTTATAGGTCCAAGTCAAGGCCCTTAGGCCATCGTTGCGAAGGCGCGTATCCTGTAGCGCCATCGCCTTGAGTCGCCGACCCAGATGTACCATGAACCAAGTCTCACTACGCGCATCGCCCGGAGGCTCCACCGCTTTTTCCCGATGCTGCAGCAATCGCTGTGTATTGGTGAAGGTGCCAGATTTTTCCGCCGTTCCCGCCGCCGGAAACAAAAACACTTCTGTTCCGATCGTGTCCGGCGAAAGCTCACCGCGCTCCACTTCAGGTGACGAATACCAGAATGACGCAGTCTCCGTTTCCACCATGTCGCGCACAACCAGCCACTTCAATTTGGATAGTGCCTTGCGTTCAAGTCGTCCGTTAGAAGCGCCCACCGCCGGATTCTGTCCCATCACGAACAGCCCTTCGAGTTTTCCATCCGCCATATCAAGCCAATATCCGAAGTGGGAATGATCACCACTTACGCGCGGAAGCCAATGGAATCCCCACTCGTTCCCGCGGGTGGCTGCGTCGCCGTAATATGCTTTCATCAGGCTGATGAAGTATTTGTCGAAGTTCGACCACATCCCCGTGCGCGTCTTATGCTTCTTCACATACGCGTCGAATGTGCGGGAATCCTCGCCGAAGAACGGCATCGGCAAATATCCCGGCAGAATGTCATAGAGGGTAGGAATGTCAGTCGAACCCTGGATGGAGGCGTGTCCACGTAATGCAAGTATTCCGCCACCCGGCCGTCCGATATTGCCGAGAAGCAATTGAAGAATGGATGCGGCGCGAATGATTTGAACGCCCTTTGAGTGCTGTGTCCATCCCACCGCATAACAAATCGCCGCTGTTTTCTCCGGGCCTGATGCCGAGCTGAAGATTTCAGCCACCTTCAGAAAGACGTCTTGCGGGATTCCACAAGAGCGTTCCACCATTTCCGGTGTATAGCGTGAGAAGTGACGCTTCAAAACCTGAAATACGCAACGGGGATGCTGGAGTGTCGGATCCGAGTCAAACTCGCTCGAATCTTGTGCCTCGCCGCCGCGATCTTTCGCGTGTCCACCAGCTGCCTCGGCATGTCCGGGAACCTCCCCAGCGTTTTTCAAGGGCGACCCGGCATACAACCACGATTCCGGGTCGTATTTGCCTTTCTCGTCATCCCAACCTGAGAACAATCCGTTCAGATCTTCGGTATCCCGGAAGTCCTCGCGCAGGATCGTCGACGCATTGGTGTAGGGAACTATGTAATCGCGAAACTCTTTACCATTTTCAAGAACGTAATGGATCAGAGCTCCCAGAAGAATAATGTCGCTGCCAGCCCTCAACGGCACCCAGACATCCGCCATCGCCGAAGTCCGCGTGTACCGCGGATCGACATGGATGATCCTCGCACCCTTCTCGCGCGCTTCAATAACCCACTGGAAGCCAACCGGATGATTCTCAGCCATCGACGATCCCATGATCAGGATGGCGTCGGCATTACTAAGATCCTGCTGCGCTGTGGTAGCACCACCACGTCCGAAGGAAGTGCCCAGCCCGGGCACAGTGGAGCTATGTCATATACGAGCCTGATTGCTGAGACACACCATTCCCAGTCCGGCGGTGAACAGTTTCTTGATCAGGTAATTCTCTTCGCAGTCCAGAGTCGCACCACCCAGATGCGCGAGGGCTGTAGTTTGCATCAATGTTTGCCCATCGCGCGTCTCTTCGAAGCTTCGTTCGCGGGTTTCCCAAACCCGCTGCGCGACCATGTCCATTGCGCGCTCCAGAGAGATGTCCTGCCATTCGCGGGAATAGGGCGGGCGGTATTTAACCGTTTTCAATCTTCCCGCGTGAGTATGTAGCTCAAAGGTGTCCGCACCCTTTGGACACAAATGGCCTCTCGAAATCGGTGATTCTGTATCTCCCTCAATGGAAATGAGCTTTCCGTTCTTGTGGTAAACCAACTGCCCACAACCAACTCCACAGTACGGACAGATTGAGCGCGCCACTTTCGCGCCGCTTGTCTTGGGCCGCAGATTCCGGGTCCTCTCCGTCATTGACTCGGAGCCCGTTCCATCACCGCCGTTCCGTATTTGCTGAAGTAATGGCCAGCGTTGAAAAAAATTCCCTATCATAGATTTGCCTTGGCAGTTGAGGGCCGAGTGATTCTAAACCCAGGTTGAGGAGGGGAAGAGATAAGAGTGATTCCAATGCGTGGAGCAAGTGCCACTTTCACGATCGACCTTCGTAGGTTGCCTTTTTCGATCTTCATCAAACAAAAAGTGTTCGTCCATACATTGATTGGGGTACGGAAGAAAATGCGATTCGAAACGACGTGAGTCAACTGATACGTGAAGGTGGTATTAGGAAAAGAGGAGTTATCTTTTCTTTTTCCCGCGTGCTTTTGTTGGAGCTCCCGGAAGCGTCTTTCTCTTCAACTTACTCTGATTGTATTCAATAGCTGCACGAACAAGATTCTTCAGCGCCACCTCATCAACGGTATCGTTCTCGTAGAGGTCAATTGCTCTCCACACCTTGCCTTCGAGGCCTGCATTGAAGAATTTGTCAGGATCTGGAAGGCTCGCGCCGTGCGAGAAAGTGAGCTTTACCTTGTCTTTGTGGGCGTTTCCGACGGCGATGATTCCGTCGCGCGCCCATACTGGGCTTCCCATCCATTTCCATTCCTCGATGATCTCATCGTCGGTCTCAAGGATGGTTTTGCGGATCTTGGTCAATGTCTTTCCTCGCCAGTCCGGAAGGTTGTTAATCTTTCGGTCGACTAAAGCAGACGCAGTTTCCGGAGCGATATTCTTTGTCATAAGCTCACACGACTTTCACCCTACTCTAGCTTCATACCCGCAATGATCCCCGGAAGGCGCGGGCAGCATAGTAAGATTCTGCGCCGTTGTGATACAGGAAAACCGTATCGAAGCGGCGATCGCAAAAGAGGGCACCACCGAGCTTCCGAATATTAGCAGGTGTTTTTACCCAACTCGATGTCTTCGTATCGAAAGTTCCAAGGTTCTGCAACTCTCGGTACTGTTCTTCGGTTAACAGTTCAATGCCCATCGCAGCAGCCATATCGATGGCGCTACCTTTAGGTTTATTTTCTTTTCGCGAATCGAGTGCTTCCCGGTCGTAGCAAAGACTCCTGCGTTCTTTCGGACTGTCCGCTGAACAGTCGACAAAAATGTATTCGCCCGTTTTCTTGTCATGCCCGACAACGTCCGGTTCGCCACCCGTCCTTTCCATTTCGTTCAGGGACCAGAGCTTGTCCGCACTCTCGTCCAACCTGGTTTGTACGTCAGGCCAACTCAGACCCTGATGACGATCCATGTTTTTCTCAAAACGGGCTTTCAATGTCTTGAGTAGTTCTTCTCGTTGTGGTTGTGGCAAAGACCTTCTAGTTTTCATCGGTGTCGCTCTTGTTGCTGTCTAAAGTCGTTCTTTTCCCGCTCCGTTATTTCTTGGTTCGCGTTTTCCGGCGTGCCTTTGCATTGTTATCAATGCGCAGTTTCCACGCAGTTCTGAGTGCACCCCTTAGTACGTCCTCGCTGGCCGATGCCAGACGAATATGCGTGTGTCCCATCTTTCCCCAGCCGCCAGGAATCGGCAGGAAAATTTCTGGCGCCTCCTCAACAAACACGGCCTGCTGGTCCAGTGTAAGCATCAGATTTCCGTATCCCTCCGCCTGCGAGGCCAGCGAAGCAAATTTCCTCCCTCCCACACGGAATGCCGGCAATCCGGCATGAGAGTACTCTTCTACTCCTTCAAGGCTCTTTGCGATCCTGCGAAAATCTGCGGCGGTCATTGAACGACTATCTCCACATTCTGCGGTGGGACAGATTCATTGCCAAGCGGATCACAAGGCGGAGTACGACGCAGTGCTATCGACTGCCCTTTTCGAAAGAAGACGTCGCACAACATGACCTTTCCACATCCAGAGTCCGGAAATGACCATTACAGGAACGACGACATACCGAGTAGTTGTGGCGTACTGTGGAATCTTGTCAAACGGGCTGTAGATATACCCGAGAATCGGAATGCTGAAGACAATGTGAATCCAGCGGAAAATCGTCCGGGTAAGGCCGCGATTCACGGCTTTGGCTGCATTGTTTGATTGGGTCATGATCTCGCTCCTCAAATCGATATCGTTCCTTCTCTTTTGAACCCATTCGTGCTGGCCTTTTACGGATGGCACTACTTACGACTTGTGCCTGTGGGAGGCGTCCAGGCTGGCATTTCAATGCCAAACAGAGTGGCGTACTCCGCGTGCAGTCGCTGAAAGTCGACCTTCATGGCGTCGGCTCCAACGATTCGCCCAATTGGCTGTTCGGCGAGAAGGCGATCGAGCACATCGAAGCAAATGTGCCAGCCCGCCGCGCCCATGGCGATGAAATGCCGATTGATGCTCGTCCAGAGCGTCAGGCGTGTGCCCCTTTCAACCGGTTCGAGCTCCCACTTCATATCGTTGCCGCCCCACTTGTACTCCAGCGTCCTGGGAGCATCGGCTCGCGTCACCGTTGTCTCGGTCACGTGCAGCTTAGGCGCGCCCACTGTGGTGAGCTTAACCGTGTTTTCCACGGTACCAAGGTCCCCATCGGCGTCAAAAGGAGCCCACTCGCGCAGATGCACAGGGTCGGTCAGCGCCTCCCAGACTTTCTCAGGTGAGTGATGCAGCTCTCTCACCAGGATGAGTGTCCAGGTCGGTCCTTCTTGCTTTCGTATCTGCGCCCCGCCAGCCGGACCCGGTGTGTACCGCGCGCGTTCGATCATCTTCCGCTCCTCATTCTCACCATCGTGCCAACTGGGTTAGCTGAATCAAGTTGCCGCAGGTGTCCTTCAGCATCGCAATGGTTGAGCCGGTCACATCGGTAGGAGGCATCGTGAATTCGGCCCCACGCCCCTTGATCCGCTCATAGTCGTTCTTGATGTCGTCCGTGATGAAGTTGGCCGCGGGCTGGTTCTGCTGAAACATCGCCTGCTGATACGCTTTTGCCGAAGGGTTGTCGTTGAGTGCGAGTTGCAGCTGAGTCCCATCCGGTTCCTCGGCCGAGGCCACGGTCAGCCAACGATAGCTTCCCTGACTGAAATCGGCCTTTTTGGAAAAGCCCAGTACCTCGGTATAGAAGCGCAAGGCCTTGGCAAGGTCGTCAACGTAAACGCTGGTTAGCTTGATCTTCATTTCTGTTTCTCCTGTGCGCCGATTAAACCGGCGAGGTGTAGTGAATGAAAGAGTCATACGAATGTGAAGTAGCGACCCACATCGGCCCTGAGTCATGCGGAGCTGCTCGCGCGGGCGGCGTCGAAGCGTTGACAAGGGAACGTGCGGGCCGGGTATTCAACCGCGTAAGAAGAACACTCCGGGACGCCGACGCGGTAGGAGATAGCGGAAGGCACCGCCCGGTACACCGATATCGCGAGGTGTACGGGAGTCCCGCGCGGTCAGAGACCCCGTGCACGTGCGGAAGCACCTCGAACGGGAACCGGGAGATCCCAGGTTCGCCCAAGGCTGCAGTTGCCCTGGGACGCATCGGGAAGTCTAAGGACGTACGCCGATGACGAACGGACCTGGGAAGTCGGACAGACCTGAAGTACCTAAGAAGTCCTCGAACAAGGCCGGGCAACCGGTGGCGGAGGGGACGGAGGGAAGAGGTTTGGCCAAAGGGAACCTGCCCCAGCAAAACGCGTCCCGGACACCGAGCCGGGAGGACGCGCTCAGTGCGCTGGAGCGGGTACGTCAAGCAGCAAGTAAGGATAAGAAGTTGCGGTTCACGGCGCTTCTGCACCACATCTACAACCCGGAAACACTGCGAAGAGCTTACTTCAGCTTGCAGAAGGAAGCCGCGCCCGGTGTCGATGGGGAGACGTGGCGGCACTACGGCGAGGCGCTCGAGGACAATCTTCAGGATCTCTCCCATAGGCTGAAGCGCGGAGCGTATCGAGCGAAGCCAGTGCGTAGGGTGTTCATCAACAAGAGCGACGGGCGGAAAAGACCGCTCGGAGTTCCCGTGCTGGAAGACAAAATCGTCCAGCGTGCGGCGGTTGAGGTGTTGAACGCTATCTACGAAACGGACTTTCTCGGATTCTCCTATGGGTTCCGGCCAGGGCGAAGCCAGCAGCAAGCGCTGGATGCGCTCTACACGGGATTGCTGACGAGAAAAGTGAACTGGGTGCTCGATTTGGACATCCAAGGCTTTTTCGATGGGCTTTCCCACGAATGGCTGGTGAAATTCATCGCGCACCGGATTGCAGATCGGCGCGTCGTGCGATTGATCCAGAAATGGCTCAACGCCGGAGTGCTGCAGGATGGGAAACGGATACGGGTGGAAGAAGGGACGCCCCAGGGCGGCAGTGCCTCGCCGCTGTTGGCTAACGTTTATCTCCATTATGTGTTCGACCTGTGGGTCCAAGCATGGCGACAGAAGCGGGCGCACGGCGACGACATCGTGGTGCGATTCGCAGACGACATCGTGGTTGGATTTAACAGTAAAGCGGATGCCGATCAGTTCCGGGTGGAACTCACGGAACGCATGAAGAAGTTCCATCTGGAGCTGCATCCCGAGAAAACGCGACTGCTGGAGTTCGGTCCGCATGCGATCGACCAACGGCAGTGGCGCGGAGAAGGGAAGCCGGAGACGTTCAACTTTCTCGGCTTCACGCACCTCTGCGTGAAGAAGAAGAGCAATGGACGGTTCACGGTGTTGCGGCAGACGATTCGGAAAAGGTTGCAGACGAAGCTGAATGAGGTGAAAGCCGAGCTTCAGCGACGTATGCACGAACCCATCCCCGATCAAGGTAAGTGGCTGCGGGCGGTTGTGGGTGGACACTTTCGCTACTACGGAGTGCCCCTGAACCAACCGGCGCTGGCGATGTTTCGATTCCGAGTTGGTTGGTATTGGCATCGCTCGCTGTCGCGGCGGAGCCAGAACGGCCACG